>Ga0172379_10011930_pt1 | contig 10255 bp, 7 predicted proteins | sample GrowelOW334metaG_FD_119756 | JGI IMG/M metagenome (GOLD analysis project Ga0172379, IMG submission 119756) | Groundwater microbial communities from an aquifer near a municipal landfill in Southern Ontario, Canada - Groundwater well OW334 metaG | ecosystem: Environmental > Aquatic > Deep...
CAAGGGTAGATGTATCAGATGCCAGAGGGCAGAGAAGTGATGCGCAACCTGAACAGCCAGCAGATGGTTCCGATACGGCATTTGGAGCTGCACGAGCAATGGTTTTAGACTTCTGCAGACAGCATAAGGTTTTAACTGCATTAGGAGGTACTGCAATCGTAATTGGTGCTGTCGCTCAAGTTGGGACATGCTACAACGAAAGAGATCTTGCACGTATTGAGGGACAAGAACGCGCAGGAACGGATGATACGGAGCCAGCAATGATTTTTGGTACTCCTGATGACTGTGATAGGGGAGATATGACGGATAGCTTAAGACAAGCTGCTGATTGCAACAATCCACATACTCCTAGACCTGCTCCTAGATACTAATCTGCCTTGTTAAAAGGTGGCAGGTTAAAGGGCCTTCGTGATTCAAGTTCGGCTTCATAGAAACTTTCTATGGAGCCGTTTTTTATGGCGTTAAAAACTTGATTGTCCGGCATGAAAGTCTGAATGATCATTTCTTTTTTGGAAAGAAGTTTTAGGTGCTCGAGTATTTGAAAAACGCGCTCTCCCGTGCGGAAATCGGGGAAGTGTAAGATTGAATCCGGCATAACTGCGACGGTTAAATTTAGTCGTGGCAAATTAAAAGGTTTGTTTATTATTTGAGTTGCTATGAGAATGTCTGCGGTTTCTAAAACTTTTTCGTTTAATTCTACTGCCGCAGTTTTTTTGTCGAAAATTGTCTCTGCGTCCAGGCGTAGGATTTTTGCACGGCCAAATATTTTTGCAATTTCCGTTTCGATTTTTTCTGTCCCGTAGCCGAGCTGTTTAAGTTTTACACTTTTGCAGTTTTCACAGGAGGAGGGGATTTGTCTTGAGATGTGACATTTGCGGCACTGCATTTGTTCGTGTTTGTGAATGGTAAAAGCCGATTTGCATTTTTCGCAGCGAAGTACGTTCCCGCAATCTTCGCAAATGACTGCGGAGGCTTCACCTATGCGGTTTAAGAATAGAAGTGCCTGTGAATTTTGGGCCAGGCAACTTGCAATTTTTTCAACTGTTTTTTCCGCCAAAATTTCGTAGTTTCCTTTTCTGCGTTCATCGAACATGTCTAAAATTTCCACTTTTGTTTGAGCATTTTTTGATTCCCATTCGAATTTATTGAAAATATTTTTGCTGATTTTGTGCCACATCTCTGCGCGTGGAGATGCGCTGATTGCAATTAATGGGATGTTCCAAATTTTGGCTAGCTGCTCTGCAATTTCCAGCGCGTGATAGTTTGGAGTCCTCTTCTCATTGTAGTTTTCGTTGTGTTCAAAGTCCAAAACAATTGCGGACAGATTTTTGAATGGAAGGAAAAGTGACGCGCGTGTTCCAAAGATAATTCCACTTTCGCCGTTTTTAATATTTTCCCACATCCGCGCTTTTTCTGGCTCTTTTAAACCACCGTGGAAAACCGCAAAGTTTTTTGCAAGTTTTTGGGTGTAAAAAACTTCCGGAAGGAGATATAGAATTTGTGAGTTCTTGGGCATTTGATCAGCTAAAAATGAGATTAGCTCTGCTCGTGGTAGGCGCGTTTTTTCAATTACAATTTTCTTGGATGAATCTTTTAATAAATTTTTAGTCAGATTTTTTAGCTCGTCATTTTTAGGCAACGTGATTTTTATATTTTTTTTAATTTCATTTTTCTCCGCTGTCGGTTGCGGATTTTCTAAAACTTTTTCTTTGGCCTTCTTTTTTTTACTTGGGCGCCAAATTTTTTCCGGAATAAAGAAATCAACGGTTTTGGAAAATCCGCACTTATATTTTTCACTCATCCAATTGGCAAGATCCATCTGGAATTTCGGCAAAATAACGGGAATAACTTCTTCAATTGCCTTTGTGGCATACTTTGGCGCCTCGGAATGTAGCCGCCTAACAATTCCCAAAATTGTCTGTTTGCGAAAAGGAATTTTTACCAGCTGGCCTTCTTGCACTTTTAAATTCTCTGGCACGCTATAAGTAAAACTGTCGAAATTAGAAGGAACTCTGCGATGTAGGACTATTTCTGCGAACATGGGATATCATTATACCCTTTATTTTTCTTTTTTCGTCGATTCCCAATCTTTTATAAACTTCTCAATGCCCGCATCCGTGAGAGAGTGTTTCATCATTTGCTCCAATATTTTGTATGGAACAGTCGCAATGTGCGCGCCAATTGCCGCAGCATGTTGCACAGTTAGCGGAGACCTTACAGAAGCCACAATCAATTCTGACTTAAAATTGTAATTATTTAAAATTTGCATTGATTCATCCACTGTTGCGAGTCCGTTTTCGCCAGCATCATCCAAACGTCCCACAAAAACACTTATAAAAGTTGCGCCGGCTTTTGCGGCGAGCAGAACTTGATTTGCCGAAAATACCAGGGTCACATTTGTTTTAATGCCAAGTTTGGCAAGTTCCTTTGTTGTTGCAAGCCCTTCTGCAGTGCATGGAATTTTTATTGTTACATTTTTGTGCCACTTTGCGAGTTCCTTTGCTTCCTCAACCATTTTATCTGCCTCTGTGCTCATTATTTCCGCGCTTACCGGCCCATCAATTATTTTGCAAATTTCTATAACCGTTTTTTTAAAATCGCGGCCTTCTTTTGCAATAAGGCTTGGATTTGTGGTTGCGCCATCAATAATGCCCCAAGATGCGGCTTTTTTGATCTCACTGATATTTGCGCTGTCTATGAAGAGTTTCATAAGGAGAAAATTACTTAAAACAGGCTAGATTATAGCGTATAATCCAAATGTCTGCACCCGTAGTTCAACGGATAGAACGACGGTCTTCGGAACCGTTAATGAGGGTTCGATTCCCCCCGGGTGCACCATAGTTTAGTCTTACTTCCACCACATAGCCGCCGTATCTTCGTACTTATATGTAGTCGGAAGATTTTTGCCGTATGAGCCCTCAGTCTTCATTTGAGTTTTGATTTCCGCGACTTTTTTAATGTATTCGTCCTGCGAATATTGCACATTTAGCACGCAGAATTCCTTATTTTGCAGGCCAACGCAGCCAAAGCAATTCTTGCAGCTAAAGCAAAGTTCGCAATATTCGCAATCGGAGCACGTCCGAATGTAATTACAAAAGTTGCAATTGTAAGTATTTAGCCCGATCGAGAATCCTTCATAGCAAAGCTCCGAGCCATCCGAAAAACTCATATCCACGCAATCTTTTGTGCGCCAACACTCTTGTATATACTGCGAATCCTGACATTCATGAGCATCAAAGCACGCGAAGCAGTTTTTTGATGCCGATATATATTCGCCCACACAATTCTCACTGCTTAAAATGTGAGTTGCCTTATGCGGAGTTTTTAATTTTAGATTTTCAATTCCTTCAATGGCTTTTAATGTATTTTCTTTCTTATTTGAATTGAATTCTTTTATGCGCTGCAAATATTCTTCTTTACTGAGTTGTTCATTAAAGAAACAGTTTTGTTGTTGGCGCAGATTGTAACAGCCAAAACAATTATTGCAGCCCACGCATTCGCCACAAAATGCGCAGTCTGTGCAGTTTTTTAAATTTTGAGAATAATTGCAGTTGTAGCAGTGGCTGATGTCTGTGGATTCAAAGCAAAGCTCGCTGTATTCGCAATAATTACAATCCGTGCAATCGCGCGAATTTAACACAATTCCGCCATACATGCAGTCTTCGTTAAAATTGCCTCCAAAGAGCAAGTAACAGTTCTTGTTTTTGTCGGAATGCGTGCAATAGTCGGAATTCTCGGAACCGATGTTGATGTTGTAGAGGCGGGGAGTTTTAAGCCTCAGCGTCTCCAGCTCTTTTAGGAAGTCCACGGTGCTATTATACCAAAAAGGGTTACCGATGAGCCGGCAACCCTTTAAATTTATAAATTATTACTTAATCAACCTTATTTTTGTTCAGACTTCTTCTGCCACATAACAAGAAGAGGACTTGCGATGAAGATTGAAGAATAAGTACCTACAAGGATGCCTATTACAAGAACCAATACGAAGTTGAAGACTGATGAGCTGCCGAATATTAATAGAGCCAAAAGCGTTATTAATACCGTTAGCGATGTGTTAATAGAACGTGTCATTGTTTGTGACATACTCTTGTTTGCAACGTGAGTGAAGGATTCGTCGCGATCCTGATATTTTAGATTTTCACGAATTCTGTCGAACACTACGATTGTGTCGTGAACGGAGAAACCCAAAACCGTAAGCATGGCAGTAATAAAGAGTGCATCAACTTCCAGTTTTAATACCGAAAATATGCCGATTGGGATTATAACGTCGTGAATAAGTGCAACTATTGCGCAGACGCCGAATTTCCATGGGCTAACTTTCTTTGGAACTTTGCGGAATGCAAATGCGATGTAAAGAATGATCATTGTCATCGCAATCAAAACTGCAAAGAGTGCCTTTTGTTTGAGGCTTGAACCAACGACAGGACCAATAGTCGTATATTTGTTCTCTGTAAGATTGCCAAGTTTGTTTTTTAGACCTTCTAAAATCTTCTCATGTGTTTCGTTATCTATATGTTCAAGATTTATCAAGAATCCGTTCTCTTCGCCGGCTGTAACGATGCGGCTGTTGTCTAGGACTATCTTTGGTGTTTCGCTGGATATCGCTGTCCCCGTGGTGTTTGCAGCACTACCAGTAGTAGCTCCGGCATTCAAGCTGTCTTGTATATTTTTAAGTTCACTCTTTATTTGATCAGCAGTTACTTGTTTCTCGAATTTAACATCCATCAATGTTCCACCTTTAAAGTCGATTCCAAGCTTTAATCCTGTGAAAATAAATGCAATTAAACAAATTCCAATAATAACTCCGGAAACGCCAAACCAGATCTTTGTTTTCTCCACAATGTGGTAAACCTTCTTTTCTCCGACATTCTTTGATATGCCCCATAGCCACAATTTATCGCCGAGTTTTGTTCTCATGAAGGCCAAAAGGAGAGTTCGTGTGATTGTTATTGCCGTGAACATGGAAACCAAAATACCGGCAGCCAAGTTAAATGCGAATCCTTGAATGATTGATGTGCCAAAGTAGAACAATATTCCGCATGTGATAAGAGAGGAAAAGTTTGAATCGCGAATTGAGCTCCAAGCTCTGTCGAAACCAACTTCGATGGCGGAATTTAGTGGACGGCCAGCGCGTAATTCTTCTTTTGTTCTTTCGAAAATAAGAATGTTGGCATCAACGGCCATACCAATAGAAAGAATAACACCGGCTATACCTGCGAGTGTTAAAACTACAGCATTGCTTAGCAAGAATGTAACGAAGAAAAGAATAAAACATGCGAGTACAAAAGAAACAAATTTTTCCCAGCCATCTTCTTTTGAGTGAAGAATTTTATATACAACTCCGCCAAATACGATTATTCCAAGTCCTATTGCTAGAGGAAGAGGTAGTTCTGATTTGATTAAGAAAAGCAGAATTGAAATGTAAATTCCTAATGCGAGTACTGCTATAAAGCCTGGCAATCTGTAATAAAGAATCATGAAAAGTGCCAATGCTATAACTCCTATTAAGCCTGCAATTAAGCTCTTATTTAAAGCTTCTTCGCCGAAAGTAGCACCGATTGTGTATTGTCCGCTCAAGATAACCGGAGCCGGGATTGCACCTGTGTTTAGATCGCGAGCGAGAGCTTGTGCTTCGTCTATGCTAAAACGACCGGTAATAATTGCACTTCCGCCTGCAATTTTCTCATTTACGTTTGGAGCGGAAATCAAGCTGCCGCCTACAAAGATTGCAATTGGTTTCTCTACGTTACGTGCCGTAATTTGTTCGAAAAGTTTTGCTCCTTCCGGATTAAAATTAATGGAAACCGTTGGATTCATGAAATTGTCGAAAGTAACTGCAGCGCGTTGAAAGTGCTGACCAGTTAGCCCTGTGTCCTGCCATGGGTCTGGAGCTGTCGAGAAGAAAATCTTATTATATTTAACTTGTGTAAGGTCGTCGGCGCGAATGATGTGGAAGCCAAAAGGGGATTCAACTACGCCGGAAAGTTCACCTTTCTTGGTTAGAGCGAGTGCCGCTTTAGTGAAAGAATCAACATAAGTTCCATCGTCTTTTACAGGAGCACTTAATTTGCCTGCAGAATCTTTTGCTCCCGGTTCATCAGAAGAATCCTTTGCAAGTTTGTCGAAATCGGCACCACCTTGTAATTTTGTAAGATAATCCTGTGCCAATTGTTTTGCTTCTTCTTTGGAGCGAAGTACTGTGTCTTGTGCTTTGTCTGCACCTTTATAAGAAACAAGAACATGGCTCACTTGTACCGCTTTGTCTTTTTTGTCGAGTGTTGAAGTATTTCGTTCGTCGATTAGTTTAATGGCAAAATATCCATCCAAAGGTGTAAGTTGTGAATTTTCAAATGAATATCCATCGTTTCCTTCCAATAAATCACCAATCACTTCTCCTTTGCTTGCATTGCCAATGGCTTTTGCGATTTTTTGATCTGTAACCTCACTTGTGAATTGCCAGTCTCCTTCCACAAATTTTACTTTTTCCGGAGAGGCTTGCATTTCTTCTCTTCCAACTAGTTCAAAGCTGTTTTTGTCACCCAAAACTTTCTTTAAAATACTAGCTGCATATTTGCGTACGTTCTCTTTGTAATTCGGATCTTCTTTCTCGCGTTTTTCTTTGAATTCAAGCTGAATTGTCTTACCAACAACTTTCTTTGCTTCGTTTAAATCCTTCACTCCGGCAAGTTCAACAATCAAATGTTGTTCGTTGCCCATTGCAGAAGTGTAAATATTTGGCTCAGAAACACCAAGTGAGTTTACGCGCTTATTGATAACCGTTTTTACTCCTTCTATAATTGCCGCTTGATCTTTTTCCGGCACTTTTCTTAGATCAATTTTATAATCAAGCTGTGATCCACCCTGCAAATCAAGTCCAAGGTGAACTTTTGCATTTTTTACAGAAGTTGGAGTTATAACATCCGGTTGAAATTTGCTTGGTAGGTCGTAATAACCCAACGCGAGAGCAAAAACAACAATAAGTACAACCTTAGAAACGGTGGATCTGAACATATAGAGAAAGAATAAAGAATTAAATAATTAAGTGATTAATTGTATTTTTTAGCCAGCTTTTCATCGTTTTTTTCGTTGTTTCCCGAGCCGGTTCGTCCGTAATCATCGTCGAGTTTGACTACGTCGTCAAGTTCAGGCGTTGACACCTCGAATATAATGGTTTTTTGTAGTGCCTTTGCGCGATGTAATAACTTTGCCGGAATATCTACCTTTTCACCTTTCTCAAATATTATGGTTTTGAGATTTTTAGCATCTTTGCCAAAAGTGAATTCGATTTTTCCCTCAATAATAAGTTGAGTCTCTGTCTTTTTTTTGTGATATTGAAGCGAAAAACGGCGCCCTTTTTCTATTTCCAGAATTTTTCCCGCATATTTGTTTGTCCAAGCAAACCAGATCTCGCGACCCCACGGTTTTGGTTTAACTAAAATGTCATCCATAATAAATTTTGTCATACCGGCGTATCATATCATAACCTGCCATTTTTTTGGATTTCCCAAAACACGTTTTTGTATTATTGCAAATGCGAATTATAAAAACGATTTTTTTACAGGAAATTTTCCTTTTTCTGATTTTTAATTTCTTCGATTATTTTTTTGACATTTCCGGCTTTTTCTTTTGGCATCACCAGCAAAGTGTCCGGCATATCTATAATTACCATGTCTTTTACGCCATAAGTCACAATTAATCTGCCGGAATCGCCCAGCACGACCGAGCCTTCCGTTTCAAGATTTATCTGATTTCCGCGGCTTATATTTTGCGTGTCGCGGGCAGCAAGCTCTTCGTGCAGCGCAGCCCAGTTTCCAATGTCATTCCAGCCAAAATCCGCAGGAATCACATGAACCATCTTGTTTTCGATTTTTTCCATTACCGCATAGTCGATGGAAATTTTTTGCGCGGCAGCATAATTGTTTTTCATCACAATCTCATCATAAATTTGAGGTGCAAACTTTTCGAATTGATCCAGAATTGTACGAGCCTTCCATACATAAAGGCCTGTGTTCCACAAATATCTATAGGAAGTTAGGAATTTCTTTGCAGTCTCCATATCTGGTTTTTCCACAAAGCGATCGAGCTCATAAATCTCCAGGCCGTTTTCGTTTTCCTCAATATTCTTGCCGATTTTAATATAGCCCAGGTTTGGATTTGGATATTTAGCGCGCACGGCAATTACACTTAGCGCATTCGTTTTTTCTATGTGCGCAACGGTAAATAGCAGCGCATTTTTGAATTCTTCCGTTTTTTGAATTAAATGGTCGGCATAAACAATCGCCATAACCTCATTGCCAAAGCCAAGTTGCACCAAATGGTTTGCCGCAAAGCAAATACTTGGGCCGGTGTCGCGCATTGCAGGCTCTATTATTAGGTGATCGGCTGCCAAATTCGGTAGTTGATTTTTTACAATCTCGGCATATTGAGTGTTCGTCGAAACAAAAATATCTTCAGGCTTTAAAAAAGAGAGCCTTTCGTAGGTTTGCTGTAACATCGTTGTGTTTCCAACAAAACATTGGAATTGCTTGGGCTTTGAATCTCTACTCATGGGCCAAAGCCGGGAACCTGTTCCTCCAGCCAAAATAACAGCTTTCATTTCTGGTTTATTCTAGCGCTTAAGCTGGTGATTAACAAGTTAAGCTAGGCTTTCGCCGGTCATTTCCTCTGGCTGTTTAATCTCCAATACTTTTAGCACAGTTGGTGCAATGTCTTTTAATTCGCCGCCTTCGCGCAGTTTTGCTCCTTTTTCATCTTTGGAAACATAAATAAACGGCACGGGATTTGTGCTGTGGCTTGGGCATTCGTCGCCATTGCCTTCATAAATCTTGTGCTCGGCATTGCCGTGATCGGCTGTAACAAAAACCGTGTAATCGTTCGCAAGTGCCGCTGGAATTATTTCGTCCAGGCAGCTGTCCACGGTTTCCACAGCTGTTATTGTTGCCTTCAAATTTCCCGAGTGGCCAACCAAATCGCAATTCGCAAAATTTAAAACTATTAACGCATAGTCGCCTGGTAATTTTTTTAATAATGTTTTTGTGATTTCCGGCGCAGACATCTCTGGTTTATCCGCATAAGAAGGCACTTTTGGGGAATCAATCATTACACATTCTTCGCCTTTGTATGGTTCTTCTACTTGGCTGTTGAAAAAGAAAGTTACGTGCGCGTATTTTTCGGTTTCCGCGATTCGTAACTGTTTTAATCCATTTTTGGAAATCACTTCGCCCAAATTATTTTTAACAACCGGAGTGCGAAATACTACCGGTGCAGTTTCGGAAAAATGCCCCATGCAAACAAAATATGGATGAACTGTTTTTGTTGGTTTAAAGCCTACATCGCTTTCGCCGGTAAAGCACCAGGTTAACTGTCTGGAACGGTCGGTGCGATAATTCCAGAAAATTACAGCATCTTCATCCTTTATTAAGCCATCTTCATCCAAAATAACCGGCTCGATGTAATAGTCACTTTCTACTTTTGTCTCGTATGCATTTTTTATTGCTACCAGCGGATCCGCTTCTTTTACACCTTTCCCAAGCGTATATAAATCATAAGCCTTTTGCGTTCTATCCCAATTATTATCGCGATCCATTGCAAAATATCTGCCAATCATTGTTGCAATTTTTGCACGGTCACCCATTTTTAATTCTTCGATTTTTGCCAAGATTTGTTTTGTAAAACCGTCTGCGCTTTTTTCCGGCACATCGCGGCCGTCCAGAATTGCATGAATATAAATTTTGGCGACGTTTTGCTCTTTGGCGAGTTCAAGCAATGCAAACATATGGCGCAGGTCGCTATGGACGCCTTGGTCTGAAACCATGCCGAGTAAGTGCAGCGCAGCTTTTTTGCCTTTATTAACGCGCTTGCAGGCTTCCAAAAATGCCTCTTTTTTAAAGAAACTCTTATCGCGAATTGAGCGATTAATTTCTTCGAGCGACTGAAAAACAATTCTTCCGGCACCGATTGTAAAATGTCCAACTTCTGAGCCGCCTTGATTGCCTTCCGGAATTCCAACGGCTTCGCCGGATGCTTTTAAAGTAGTCCACGGATAATCTTTTTTTAAACCGGTGAGTGTTGGCGTTTTTGCGAGAGTAACGGCATTTCCCGCGTAAGCCTTGCCTTCGCCGAGTCCGTCACAAATGATTAAGAGTACTTTTTTCATAAATCAAAATTTGCCTAGAAATTAAAATCCCAAAATTCCAGTTAAATACCATTTTAAAATTGCATCTCCAAAAAATATTGTTATAAATGTGCCGGTTAC
>Ga0172379_10011931_pt1 | contig 10254 bp, 9 predicted proteins | sample GrowelOW334metaG_FD_119756 | JGI IMG/M metagenome (GOLD analysis project Ga0172379, IMG submission 119756) | Groundwater microbial communities from an aquifer near a municipal landfill in Southern Ontario, Canada - Groundwater well OW334 metaG | ecosystem: Environmental > Aquatic > Deep...
CGAGCTCTTCGCGCACTATCGCATCAAGTGGGTCATGGAGTGGGAACATAGAGGAGGTTGTAAGAATATACTATTCTTTCAGCCTGCGCTCATTCGGGAAACTTGATTGAATCAAGTTCTCCTCATTCGCTTGGTTGTAGGGAGTAGGTTATAGGTTGTAGGATAGAACGCAATGGAGGATACAGTATTCATGAAAATTATCCGACGGGAAGTGCCAGCGCACATCGTGTATGAAGACGATGCCACGATCGCTTTTCTCGACGTGAAGCCGAATGTGCCCGGGCACACGCTCGTGGTACCGAAGAAGTTCGCGACGAACATCTTCGACGTGGATGATGAGACGCTCGCTGCCGTGATGCGCACGGTGCGCAAGATCGCACCTGCGGTGCGCGACGCCGTCGGTGCGCACGGCGTGCATATTAATTCCAATCACGGAGCTGCCGCAGGACAGATCGTTTTCCATCTCCATTTCCATATCATCCCGCGCCATAACCGAAGCGAGTTCACGTTCTGGCCGAAACAAGAGAGTACCCCGGTCGAGTTCGATGGGATCGCAGAAAAGATACGCGCCCTGCTCGCATAAGGGAACGCCGGCTATCCAAAGATGCCGGCGTTCGGGGTGAGGGTCGTCATCCATTGATGGCCCAGAGGACGAGAATGACGAACCCGATGTCATACAGCTGTCTGCACCTTTTGCGCACGGCGAACTCCGGGGCATAGGGCGGGACTTTTTCGAAGATACCGAAAAATATCCCACTGATCGTCATCACTACCAAAAGCAGGATGAACCGATACAGGGTGGTCATGTGATCCTCCTTACTGTCTTGGGCAGGCCCACGTCTGCTTCCGTCAGAAGGATATCCCTAGCTACCTCTCTTTTCAAGTGCCTCGATACCGGGGAGCGTACCCTGCGCGAGGAAATCGAGCATCGCACCACCACCCGTAGAGACGAAAGAAAAGCGCGACAAGGACCCGAGACCTTCTATCGCAGCGATAGTATCACCGCCGCCAACGATGGAATGGGCGTGTGAGGAAGCGGCGAACCGCGCAAACGCATTAGTCGCATCGACGAATCCGTTCTCATAATTTCCCAAAGGGCCGTTCCAGAGGATCGTCTTCGCTTTTCGAGCGAGATCATCGAGAAGCGCCATGGTACCGGGACCGTGATCCATGATGACTTCATCAGGCCGTATTTGTCCTGAAGGCGCGATACGTCCCTTCGCCCGCATATTCGTCGTGTCCATGGCGCTCACCGGTATCACGAGAGAATCCACGGGCAACACGAGCTTAGGGCTGGAGAGTAGTTTCTTTATGCCGTTTTCATTCGCGGTATCCGCCGGAACGAGCGACTTCCCCACTTCCTGCCCCGCTACCTTGAGAAAATCGCTTGCAAGCGCACCGCCGACAAATATATGGTCGTAGGTCTCCATCAGGGTTGAGATAACGGCTTCCTTCGTGCTGAATTTTGCTCCGCTAATGACGGCGAGCGCGGGATGTTTTGGCGTAAGCGCCTGTGAAAGCTCTTTTACTTCTTCTTCAACGAGCAGGCCAGCATAGGAAGGCAGGAGCTTCGGAACGCCGACTATCGAAGCATGCGAGCGATGGCAGGTATCAAAAGAATCCTCGACGAAGACATCCGCGAGCGCCGCAAGCTCTCGAGCGAACGAGGGTTCATTTTTTTGCTCACCGGTATCGCGCCGCAGATTCTCCAACACTAAGATCTGTCCCGGAGAAAGTTTGCGAATGGCCGCCCGCACCCGCTCCCCTATGGTTTCAGGAAAAAATGAAACGCCGGGAATGAGCGCGGCGAGCGCTGCGGCGACCGGCGCAAGCGTCTCGGTCCCCTTCTCGCCGATGTGGCTGATGAGTATGACTTTTGCGCCGCGTTCGCGCAGATACTGAATAGTCGGCAGCGCTCGACGCAAGCGATAGTCATTTACCACCTTCCCGTTTTCGACGGGAACGTTGAGCGCGCCGCGCACGAGCATCGGTATATTTGCGAATAGTTTTATGTCGCGGATAGTTCGCATGCCGTAGTTCACGAGAGGTGCTTCACCAAGAGCGAGAAGGTGCGGGGATCGACTGACGTGTGCCCGACCAGGAGCCCATCAATACCCGTATTTCCTGCAAGGGTGCGGACATTTTCCGGTTCAACGGAACCGCCGTACAGCACAAGAGAATGCGCAGAACTTTTGCCCGGCAAAAGTTCTGCGAGTACTTTGCGAATATACAGCACCATCTCCGCAAGATCACTCGGTTCGATCGCGGCCGCGTCCGTTTTCCAAATAGCCCAAATGGGCTCGTAGGCGATAATGACGTTCGCTCGTTCCTTGGGCGCAAGCGATTCAATGGCGGTGGTCAATTCCTCACGCACCACGGCGAGGTACCGTCCCTCGCCATCCCGCTCGCTCTCGCCGATACAGAGTATGGGGGTGAGCCCGTGCGCGAGCGCATGGGTGAGCTTCTCCGCAACAATAGCGTCGGTGTCTCCCGCCGCGCGCCGCTCCGAGTGGCCAACTATCGCATACGTCGCACCGGTCGCCGCATACGCCTGTGCCGTTACTTCGCCTGTTTTGGCACCGCCCGTGGTACGGGATACGTCTTGTGCGGCGAAAGCGACCGAGGATGTATTTCTCACCGCGAGCGCACCGAGAAGAGGGGCCGGCGGCGCGAGCACTATGTTGATGCCGGTTAAGCGCGCGAGTTGCTTCGCGAGCGAAAAAAGTTTTTTTGCTTTCGTACGTTCCTCCACATACGCTTTCCAATTAGCAACAATAAGCATAGGGTAAAGTATACCAGTTTGTGACTTCCTCGCGGGAGGGACGGAAAAGAAATTCCTATAATTGCCGCCAATTTATGAATTCCCACTGGGTCGATAGCGAGGGCGTGAAAGGCGGCGGGTTCCCGGCGTTCTGCCGATCGTAGGCGTCAATACGTGTCTGGTAGCCAGCGTCGGAGCTATTGTTGCATCCGTAGGACCATCGCGTGCCGGTGCGCAGATTAGAAACGGTCGTGCCAAGGATGGTGAGCGTGCCGCGCGGCTCATAGGCACTTGGGCAATCATAGAGATTCCTGCCGAACGCACCTCCCTGCGCAATGAAGATGCCGTTGAGGGTCATGTTCATAGGCGAGTCGGGCGTGATGAGCACATCGCTGGCAGAGATCACCGTAAGCCCGACGGAGCCATCGTACGTTGAATAGACGATGTTATTTTTAAGGAACACGTCGGGGGTGATGCCGACACTCGTGACGTTGGCAGCAACAACCGTTATCTTTTTTGGGATGGTTCCCTCGATCCAGGTGTTATCTTCGACAAAAATAACGCCGCACTGCGAGGGCAACGGGAGTGTTTGAAAGGTTGACTCGGTCCTGATAAGCGCATAATCAGTCGAGCCGCTCGTGCTATTCACGGGGTTGACCGAGAGCGCGGTGACCGCCGTTACTTTCTTTACGGTTACGGTGCTGTCGCCATTGAATATAAGATGATAGCCAATATTCGGATTGGGATTATGGCCGCCACTCGTACTGATCCGTGCCAGGTATATGCCGCTTGCGCTTGCGGTCGTCTTGAGCGCAGAGAAGTTCGCGGCGATACCGGCGAAGTCAATTTGCGGGGTCGGATAGTTCCAGAGAGTTTGATTTCCTCCTATGCCGAGAACACCCGGAGCGGTAGGCTGCGCTGGCGAACATCCGAAACTCGAGGTGCAATTCCACGAAGAGAGCGAGCTCGTGACCGGTGCATTTGCCGTGCCGTCCATGCGGATGCCGCCATTACTATGATAGGGGCCATTAATGATGCGGTCGGCGCCTGCCCACACGCTGCTCCCCACAATATAGGAATACGTTGCTACCGAGGGAAGCGAGAAGCGCGCGACAAGTGTCGTCGAAATGTTGGGAGCATCGTCGGGGACACCTTTGCTCGTGACATCCATTGATTGCACGACGCCGCAGGAGGTATTGCTGGTAATGGAGAGCGTGTAGGTGCCGGCCGTACCGCTTTCAGGATCCGCATAGGTAATTACATACGGGCCGTCATGGCCGGTCCCATTTTGAGTGTTTCCGGGAAAGTGTGTGAGAAACCAGCGGTAGTAATCAAGGCCGGCTTCAGCGATGCTAAGTCCCTCGGTTCGTGCGCGGGTGACATCCTGCGCCCGATTCTCGGAAAGTACAAAGCCGGAAAGTGCCATCAGGAGACCGAAGAATATACCGCCGAAGACAAGAACGAGGAGTACGACCGAACCGCGAGAGAGTGGATTTTTCATAGTGGGTCTCGTAAATTGCGCAGTGTCGCGCCCCCCGAAAGCGTAAAAGGGATCGGGGTCCTCTTCACATTGACGTCTACAGTGAGCGTTGTCTTCACCGAAGCTATCTTCGCGATATTCACCGGCGCCGGTAATTCCACACCCGTATCATCGAAATAGCGGAATACCGGCGTTGAGGTGGCATTGGTGACTGCCATCGCGACGGTTGAGGTCGATATGGTACCCGTGTAGGAAGGCGGATTCCCCACCGGCTCGGTAACGACGCGATAAAACGTGCCCCGTATGAGCGCATAGGTCATGCGTTCTACGCCCGGATCGGCATCGATATTGGTGTAGAACGTGATCGTCGAGGTCGCCACGTTTGCGATCGGGTACGATCCGTCACTCCCGTAGGATGCTTGGCGCAAATACCGCATGGCGTTCTCAACCCCGCGGCGCGCCTGCCCCACCGCCGTCGATTGCTCAAGCGTGTACGCATTCGTCTTATAAAAATAGGAGAGGAGCACCCCGAGCGTGACCGAAATAAGCGCCGTTATCGAAATGACGACGAGGGTTTCGACGAGGGTAAAGCCCTTCGGACGTCCGCGGGTAAGGGAGTAACAGGTCATGGCAAGAGAAGCGTTGTCGTCGCGGTGTGTCCCGCGACGTTGATATTCGGGAATATTTTCGTTGTATGTCCCGCCGCCGAGACGGTGGCGCTATACGTACCGTTCGTGAGGCCGCCAAAATAGGCAAGACCGCACGCGGAGGTGGGCACCGTCGCCGCGTAGTCGCTCTTCGTAAGGATGACCTTGGCGCTCGCAATAGTGCTGCTCGCGCTATCCACCACCACGAGGGGGAGCGTCGTCGGGGTCGGCGTGCCGAGAATGGCCGATACCGGAAGGGTGGTCGCCGGTGGTAGCGCAAAAGGCTGTTCGGGACAGATATCGATGATAGGAGTTGAGAGGGATGGCATGTAGGCATCCCACTCGAGCGTTTTTGTCTTTGAGCCACTCTCCCCCGTGTTGTCGGTCACGATCGTTTTATAAATAGAGGCGCCCCCCGCCGTGGTACCTATTGTTTTGGCACCCGTAAGCGTAAAGGCGATGTTTGGAAGCGGCGTTAGCCCCTCGGTATGCGAGAGCGACCAGTCTAAGATCGATGGTGCGGACGAGGTCGCTATCGTTGCGAGGTCCGCTTCAAGGACCAGTTCGGGATATGTCACGGTTGATATGCCCGTAAGCGAGACTGGAAATGATGAAAATCCGGCGCTGTTGCCCGCAAGTGCCGTGTCAGGAAGCAGGCTCCCAAAAGTGTCAGTAATATGAATGAGCGCCGTCGTACCTTCTGGTGTAGATAGGGTCGCCTGGAGCAGACCCCACCCGTTGAGGTTGCCGGGTGAGATGGGCAGCGAAAGAGCCGTGCCAGAAAATGCGTCGGTTGCGAGCGTGAGCGCACCACCGCTGACCTGCGTATCCGTTTGGCTCGAAAGATTCACGGCAGAATTGAATACATCCCTGAAGGTGGTTGTTGTCGCGGCGGAATAGGTCGAGAAGATAAGCGATGAGAGCAGGTCGATCGCGAATGTCGAGCTTGTGGTCACGTCTTTTATGACGGTGAGGTATCCGGGGGTCGGATTGACGTTCGGGCTCACGCGCGGATAGGTTTGTGCGCTCGAGTATCCCGAACGCGATACATAGATCTGAAATTGCGAGGAGGTCGCGACGCCGCCGATGATCACGAAACCGTCCGTATTGCTGAACGTGGCGAAATTTATGGAGGGCGTCGTTGAGGCGTTGATGATCTGCACGTTCGCATCGTTTACATTCGCACCGGAGGCATCGACGACATGGATAGAAAGGGTGCCCCCGCCGGTCGAGGATTCGATACTCGGCGGAACAAAATTTGATACGAGCGCGATCGATTTCGTAAGGCCGTAGAGAACATACGAGACCGTTACTTTCCCCGTTTTATAATCAGTCGTGACCCCATTCGCATCGCTCGCACCGAGACCATCGGCCGGGTCGTCGTGATATTCGATATAGGTACGTGTGGTGTAGCTGACGCCATCGACGGTGGAGGTCGCCGTTTGGGGGACAATGCCGGCAGGAATGCCGCCCACCGTGCCGACGGAAACATAGGCGAGCCCGTGTAAATATTCCATTTGCGTATTGGCGGCCTCCACGCCGGCCGCTTTCGCCTTTGCGAGCGCCGAGAGCACCAAGGATGCGCGCAGGACACCAAAGAGCGCGAGAAACAGAACCAATGTGAGCGCGACGCCCACGATGACATCAACAAGGCCGAACCCGCCTCGCCGAAGACGGCGAGTCGAGGCGGGTCCGTAAGAGCGATGAGACATCAAATTGCCGAAGAGAGCGAATAAATTGGTGCGATCATCGCGACGGCGAAGATGCCGACGACCGCCCCAATGAAGATCATAAGGACCGGCTCAATGATCGTTGAGAGATCCTTCGTTTTCTCGGCGACATCCTCCTCATAAAATTCTGCGATCTGTTTCAACATCTCAGCAACCTTGCCGGTCTCCTCTCCGACCGCGAGCATATCGCTCATCAGTATCGGATAGAGTTTCGAGTGAGCGGCGAATGATTGAGAAAGGGACTCGCCCTTCCTGACATGCGCTTCGGCTTCGCCTATCACCTCCGCAAATACTTCCGCGTGCACAACCTCTTTGGTTATCGAGAGCGCATCAAGCACCGGTACACCCGCCGAAAGGAGTGAAGAGAGTGTGCGTGCCGTGCGCGCAGAGTAGGTCTCGCGCACGAGTTCGCCGATGACCGGCAGGCGGCGCGCGAAAGCGAGCACGATCCTGTTTCCTATCCGCGATTGGACAAATGCAGTTCCGCCCACGATGAGCGCGATAAGCGCGACGAGCACCAGCATTACATTCGTGACCATGAAATCTGATAGCGCGACGATGACGCGCGTCGCAAGCGGTACTTCTACCCCGAGTTCGGTAAAGGTGCTGGTCAGCGTCGGCACGACATAAATGAGCATCAGGATGCCGACGATGGCGACCGCAATGATCACGATCGTTGGATAGATCATCGCGCCCTTGATCTTGCGCGTGAGTTCTTCAGAACGTTCCATCTGGAGCGCGACGACCGAAAGAGAGTCGGTCAAAGAACCGGATTCCTCTCCCGCTCGCACCATCGCAACGAATATTTGAGGAAACACGCGCGGATACATGGCCAGCGCTTCATGGAATGAAGAACCTTTTTTGACCGACTCGGAGAGTCCGGTGATGACCGCTTTCAGGTTTTTGTTGCTCGATTGCCGCTCGACGACCGAAAGTGCGCGTGAGAGTGCCAGACCGGCCGAGATCATCGCGGAAAGATTTTTTGCCAGCCGAATGATCTCATTGCGCTTTACGCCCGTGCCGAAACTAACAGAAAGCAACGAAGATATTTTTAAGCCATGCACGCCCTCAACGAGTTCAACGACGACGCCTCCTTCTTTTTGCACTTGGTCAAACACTTCGAAGCGCGATGCCGCTTCGACGATCCGCACCTCGTCGGGCATTCCCTCTTTGCGTATGGTGGCTCGGAATTTCATAGTGGGTTATTCGCTTATGGCGCGGAGGACTTCCTCAAGGCTCGTGATGCCGCGGGCAGCTTTATAAAGACCGTCTTCAAGCATAGTAAGCATACCTTCTTTTTTTGCTTGCGCCTCGATAGCATCGCTCGTGCTTGAGTGGAGAATGATATCGCGGATAGCGGGGGAAACCGCAAGCACTTCATGTATGCCGATGCGGCTCTTGTAGCCGTCAGGGTTCTCATCGGTCGGCACCGGCTTGTAAAAGGAAAGATCATCGAGTTTCGAGCCGGCTTTCACCAATTTTTCTTCCACGAGTGCCTTGAATGCGGCATCAAACGCAACTTTGTCAGCGATTTTCGCACGCATGGCAGCATCAACCGTATATGCTTCCTTACTATCTAACAGTTTGCGCACAAGCCGTTGCCCGATGATGACGCGTACGGTCGAGACGAGAAGGAACGGCTCCACGCCCATATCGATAAGGCGCGGTATCGCGCCTGCGGCGCTATTGGTGTGTATGGTCGAGAGCACGAGGTGGCCGGTGAGCGCGGCGTTTATTGCGAGCGACGCCGTCTCACTATCGCGTATCTCGCCGACCATGATGATGTCCGGGTCTTGGCGCACAAGCGAGCGGAGTCCGTTTGCGAAGGTGAAGCCGATCTGCGGATTGACCTGCGTTTGATTCACGCGCTTCATCTGGTATTCAATAGGATCCTCGACCGTCGAGATATTCACGTCCGGCTGGTTCAGGATATCGAGCATCGTGTAGAGCGTCGTGGTCTTACCGGAGCCGGTTGGCCCCGAGACGAGGATAATGCCGGTCGTTTGCTTGAGGGCATGGTGAATGCGCTCCATGTTTTCCCCATGAAGACCGAGTACTTCAAGCGTGAATCCTTCGCCGGTCTCGCGCAACAGACGCATGACGGTCTTTTCGCCGAAAAAGGTGGGCAGCATCGAGACGCGGAAAGAGACGCGGTCAGCTTCGGTCTCCATCTTGAAACGTCCGTCCTGCGGGAGCCGTTTTTCATCGAGTTTCAGATTGGAGAGCACCTTGATACGCGCGACGATGCCAGCCGCGGCCGCTTTTGGCAGGGTCATCGCATCATGGAGAATGCCATCGATGCGATACCGCACGAGCACTTCACCTTCCATCGGCTCAATGTGTATATCAGAAGCACCCTGCACGATAGCGTGCCGCAGCAGGGTGTCGACAATGCGCACGATCGGCAGGTCCTCGGCCATTTTCTTGAGGTCGTCGCCAGAAAGGTCCTTCGTGCCTTCAGCGACGACGCGGATCTTCCCTACTTCGGTCGAGATGATGTCCCCGAACTCGTCCTTGAGCGACTTCTGATACTGCAACAGGACGCTCCTGATGCTCTCGGTGTCAGTCAGTCGCGATAATATTTTAAGACCGGTCTTTTTCCGTACCGAATCGATCGATGCGAGATCCTCGACATCGAGCATGGCAACTTCGAGCGAATCGGTCCCCCGTTTGAATGCAATGATGTTGTGCGTGCGGGCGATCGGTTCAGGAATGAGTGCGAGCACATCGGCCGGAATGCGATGATTCTTCAGGTTGACATACGGAATACCAAGCACGTATGCATGAATGCGCCGCAACCCATCTTCAGTGAGAAAGCCGCGAGAAACGAGGATGTCGCCGAGCGATTGTTTGCGGCTTTTTGCTTCCTCGGCAGCAGTCTCAATATCTTTCTTGGCGATGAGGCCCGAATCGATGATGAACTCCTTCAATTCGCCTTCTGAAACGTGCATATACTGCAAAGTATAACGTGCCTTGCCCTCGTCGGTGCGCGCATTTCACACATTATTGACGTACGGAGCGCTTCTGGTATACTTCCGAGTACCTGAAATGTCCGTTCCGCGGACTTTCTTTATAAAAGTGCGACATACACAATCCATATGATAGACCTCAAAACCATCAATGCAGTGCTCGGGGAGTTCGAGGATCGGGGCATCAGCCGCGAAACGATGATAGATGCCATCGAAAGCGCCATGGCGACTGCCTACAAGCGCGAATACGGCAAGCGCGAGCAAATCGTTCACGCGAAACTCGATCTCAACACCGGCACCATCTCCTTTACGCAAGTAAAAACCATTGTGGACGACACGACGGTGCGTTTTCCCGCACCTGACGAGGAGCTCCCGGAGGAGCATCATCACGCGCATGCGTACCACCTGGAGGAGGAGCAGCTTGCCGAGGGTGAACTGCCGCGCTTCGACCCCGAAAAACACATCCTCCTTGCCAATGCGAAGCTCATGAAACGCGACGCGAGCGTGGGCGAAGAGATCGTCTTCCCGCTTGAGCCACAAGATGACTTCGGCCGCATCGCCGCGCAGACCGCCAAGCAGGTGGTCATCCAGAAGGTGCGCGAAGCCGAGAAACTCTCGATGATGGAAGAGTTCGGCGAGAAGAAAGGACAGATCGTGAGCGGTATCG
>Ga0172379_10011932_pt1 | contig 10254 bp, 13 predicted proteins | sample GrowelOW334metaG_FD_119756 | JGI IMG/M metagenome (GOLD analysis project Ga0172379, IMG submission 119756) | Groundwater microbial communities from an aquifer near a municipal landfill in Southern Ontario, Canada - Groundwater well OW334 metaG | ecosystem: Environmental > Aquatic > Deep...
ATTGAGTTCGTAAAGCAAGACTTGGGTCCGATCAATAGAGAAAGCCGGGATAATTAGGGTCCCGCCTCTGACGATAGTTTGAGTAATAACCTTTCGAAACATCTCTAGTCGGTCTTCCCTATTCTCATGGTTGCGGTCGCCGTAAACACTTTCCATAACCAAGAAGTCCACATCTCCCAAAGGCTCGGTATCGCGGAGAAGCGGCGCTGGCGAATTGCCTAGATCGCCCGTAAAAACGATTTTGATCGGATCTTTAGCACCCTCAACCGGACTCAAAGTAATTTCAAACATTGTTGAACCGAGAATATGCCCGGCATCCTTCATGCTAAATGAAACTTCCTCGCTAATCTTGAACTCCTGGTGATAGGGCAAAGTTTTCCAATTGGCAAAGACTCTGTTCACCTCATCGAGACCATAAAGCGGCTCTAGGCCGTTCTGTTTGGCTTCCAAAGCTAAGATTCCAGCCGCGTCAGTCAAGACTATCTCGGCTAAAGCTTTAGTCTCCGGTGTAGAGTAGATCGGGCCGCTATAGCCTTCCTTGACCAGTTTGGGGATCCGACCTACATGATCGAGGTGAGCGTGAGTGATAAGCAGGGCGGCAATGGATTGCCGGTCATAGGAGAAGGGCTCGCGATTGATCTCTTCAGCCACTCGGGCTCCCTGGACCAAACCGCAATCAACCAAAATTCTGGTCTTGCCCGAAGGGCTTTCCAAAAGAAAATTGGCCCCGGTAACCGTGCTTACTCCCCCGCAAAAAGTTATTTTGGCTTTAGGATTCATCTTTGGAATTGGGGACTCGACCAAGGCTAATGACAACTAAAGCTCCGCCAATAATGTCATCGAGAAGGTCTTTCAAAGTATCTAGGTAATACGGCGTAGTCCAAAGGCTATAGCGAGCAATATCGTAATTGACCTCCAAACCTTCCCAAACAAGACCGGCGGCAAGGACGACCAGGAAAATGAAGCGACGACGTCCAAATGAGCGGCCAAGTCCGCTATCATATAAAGCGCTGGCCAGTAAGCCGATACCGAGGCCTCCTAGGATATGAAGGATAATATCGAGGAACGATAACTGGAAATAAAGACCGCCTATACCGAAGATCTGCCCGACGAGAACTAAGATCAAAACAAAGAGGGCTCCCAGATATTTGGCCATGGCCTAAGTATACTGGACTTAAGACAAATAAAAAACGCCTATCCCCCGCGCTCCGCGTCCTTAAATATGTTCAAGGCTCGTGGAGGATTGCGTAATAGCCGTCCTTTATAGGTTGCAAGAGTATAATACCTGAATGATCAGGTGGGTGGCCTAGCTTAGAGCGTCACGAGGGATCGCCTAAGAAATTGAACAGTTCAACCCGTTCGTCGGCCTCCCGCAAAATTTAATTTTGTAGGATTTTACTCTTGCAGCCTGATTACATTTTAGTCCTCCTGAAATGAAGCGCAAGCATCAAACACAGTTTGAACACATTTTGCGGACACAAAGCAAAGTTGACAAATTACTCCAAGATTCCCCCTAGTTCGACATCATAGAGCATTTGCTCGACCATCAGTTTGTAATTGATGATTTCATTGTCCTTGAACCAAAACTTGATCTCGTCCTCGGCTTCTTTGACCGAACCGGAAGCGTGGACGATATTCCTGATCGCTCTCATATCATCATCAGCCATCTTGTAGGAATCAATAACGAAATCGCCCCTGATCGTTCCTACATCGGAAAGGAGGGGCTCCGTCCCGCCAGTTAACTTCCGAACGATCGCCACTGCGTGAGCACCTTGCCAGATCATGGCAATGACCGGTCCGCTCGAAAGATACTTCTTCAGTTTGCCAAGAATCATATCTGACTGCTTGACAGGATCGTTCGTCGGCGGGGTCAAACCTTTCTCTTTGTAGGCCTTTAGATTTTTTTCGCCGGTTTTCAATTTCCATTCCGGATCCAAAGTGTAGTGCTCCTCAATCATTTTCTCCGTCGGCACCAACATCTTCAAGGCCACCAACTTCATCCCGCTCCTCTCGTAACGGCCGATCACTTCGCCAATAAGAGAGCGCTGGATGCCGTCCGGCTTGATAATGACGAGGGTTCGTTCGTATTTGGGGTGATTTGTCATAATTCAACAATTATAGTGATAAACTCGGTCGTACGCAAGACAGAAATTCTGGTAAGGGATATGTTTTTCGGAAGGTCTCCGCAGGTCATTTTCAGCAGAAAATGACCGAGGATAAGGAAAAAACTCTGCAGAGTTTTTTCCGGGCCTGGAGAAAAATATATCCCTTACCAGAATTTCAAATATTGATTACTGCGTTAGCACCTCCGCCCCGCTTTTAGTAATAACCACGGTATGCTCGAAATGAGCGCTCGGCAGGCCATCAGCCGTCCGATAAGTATAGCCATCCTCGTCCAACTTAATCTCCCGTGTGCCGAGGTTAAACATTGGTTCGATAGCAATGACTAAGCCCGGGCTCAAGACTTCCCCCTTGCCCGACTGGCCGAAATTGGGTATATAAGGATCTTCATGGACCAGATAGCCTACGCCGTGGCCTGACAATTCTTCGACTACTCCGTACTTATAAGGCAATGCAACTTTGGAGATGGCATTGCCAATATCACCGACCCTCTTGCCGCCTTTGGCGGCTTTAATTCCCATGGCCAGAGCTTTCTTAGTCGCTTCAAGAAGCTTTTCAAGTTCGCTCGAAATCTTCCCCACCGGAACCGTTATAGCCGCATCGGTAATCAAACCCTTGTGGATTAAACCCAGATCAAGACTAACAATATCACCTTCTTTCAGAATTTTAACAGTTTCATTGGGAATACCGTGGACGATCTCATCGTTCACTGAAACACATAAGGCTGCTGGATAGGGCCGCTTGGCTCCGGAGGGCTTGTAGTCTAAAAAGGCCGCCTCATCACCACCCTCGCTGATCAGTTTTCTAGCCAAATCTTCAAGATCCTGAGAACTGACCCCTGGTCGCACAGCCTGGGCAAGACTAGCCAGAATAGCGGCATGGCGTTTGCCGCCTTCACGGAGAATAGCGATTTCTTCCTTAGTCTTCAATTTGATCATTACTTAAGACTAGTCCAGGTTGAGTCTTTTGACAATATCAGCGTGAATCTCCTCGATCGGCCGCTCACCGTTAATTTTGAGAAAGTGATATTCGGCACTGTCATTGTAATAGCCGATAGTTGGAACAACATCAGACTCATACCAAGCTAAGCGCTTTCTAATATCGTCTTCGGAGTCATCCATCCGTTTTCTAGCCAAAAGCCGTTTAGTTGCTTCCTCGACGCTTATATCTATATTGATAACCCAGGGCTTTTCGAGCTTATAGAAGCTGAAAACCGACTGCAAAACTCCGGCTTCGTGATATTTGCGCGGCGTCCCGTCGAAAAATATATGCTCTTTGCCGGTGTAATTCTCGACCAAAGGTTTGACCCACATATGGACGGTAATAAATTCCGGCTGGAGTCCACCCGATCCATAGGCTTCATTGCACATCCTCTGAGTCAAACTGGGGCCTGTGATGAATTCACGAAGGAATTCACCGGTTGAAATAGTAATAGCCTTGTGATCAGGATCTTTAGTCTTCAAATATTCCTCGAGTAACTTGATCTGTGTACCCTTGCCACAACCGGACCGGCCGATAAAGATGAAGGAGTGAGATTTCATTTGTCTCTATTTTACAGTGAAAATGGAAAAGCGCAAAGTAGATAGCTGTATCATTCCCACTGGGTTTAACTTCGTAATAAATTAAAAATTAAATATCAAATATCAAAAATAAAATCGCAGATACCGAAGTATTTTTAATTTTTGATATTTAATTTTTAATTTATCCTAATACTCCCTCATCGCCACCTGAGCATCAATCTTCTTCAAAAGATCAAGAACAACGGAGACCACGATAAGCAAAGCGGTGCCGCCGACGGCCATCGAACTGTCATTGCTGGGCGAGAAAGCTTGAATAATAAGCGGCAGAATTGCCACGAAGCCAAGAAAGAGGGCGCCGACCAAAGTAATCCTGGTCACGATATTGCCGAGATGGTTCTGGGTATGCTCGCCGGGACGAACGCCGGGAATGAAAGCCCCGGAGCGCTGAAGATTTTCGGAAATCATCTTGGGATCGAAAGTTACAGCCGTATAGAAATAGGTAAAGAGAACAACTAAGATAAAGTAAACGATTCCATAGAACCACTGATTGTTGAAGAGAACCGAAAAAGAGGAAGCCCAACCAGCAATCGTCGGGTAGCTGGCCCACTTAGCCAAGGCGCTGGCGATAATCTGAGGGAAAAGGAGGATGGAAAGAGCGAAGATGATGGGGATAACGCCGGACTGGTTGAGGCGAAGCGGCAAATAAGTCGAGGAGCCGCCGTAAACCTTGTTGCCGCGAACTTGTTTGGCATAGGTAACCGGCACCGATCTTTCAGCTTCCGTCACATAAACTACTCCAGCAACCGCTAGGACGCCCACAACAAGAACGACCAGATAGAAAAGCGCATCCGAAGCCCCGGTTGTCGAAATTTTCTGAAGACTTTGGATGATACTCAACGGTAAACTGGAAACAATACCGGCGAAGATGATCAAAGAAACGCCGTTACCGATGCCAAATTCGGAGATGAGCTCGCCGATCCACATAAGAAGCATCGAACCAGCCGTGACTATAATCACGTTAACAATGAAAGGAAACATCCCCAGATGCGGCAAAACGTTCTGGGACTGGAGAAGGATAATAAAACCGATACCTTGGATAACGGCCAGAGGGGCACCAATCAGACGCGAATACTGGGAAAGTTTGGCACGACCCGCCTCGCCTTCCTCATGAAGGAGAGCTTTCCACTTAGGAAACATCATCGTCAAAAGCTGAATAATGATGGAAGCGGTAATGAAAGGGCCGACGCCGAGCATCACGATCGAAAGATTGGAAAGGCCGCCACCGGAGAAGATGTTAAGAAAACCAAGAAGCTGGCTCGAGGAAAGAAGCTTGGCCAGATTGGCTGGATCAACGCTCGGAATAGGTATAGCCGCCAAAACCCGGAAGAGGACCAAAGCTAAGATGGTAAAACCGATCCTCTTTCGCAAAATAGGATCTTTGAAAGCTAGGGTAGTTTTTTCCCAGAAGTTCTGCATGGGGTTATTTCTTGGATTTCTCTTTGCTCTTTACTTCGCCTTTAGATTCAGTCTTTGCATCAGATTTCTTAGGAGTCTTAGCTTCAGCATTTGCTTTAAGAGCCGCCGCGGCGACGACTTTGGCCTTCTCACTCTGGGGCTTTTTAACTTTGAGAACAACATTAGAGGGCAAATCTTTAACGCTTCCGCCGACCTTGATAACCTTTTCTTTGGCTGAAGCAGAAATAGCGCAGCCGGTAATCATAACCGCTTTGGTAATTTCCCCATTAGCTAGAATCTTGACGACCGGAATTCTACCCTTGAAAGTAGCGACGATACCCTTCTCAACCAAGATTGTCGGGGTCAAAGCTTCGTTGGCAGTGAAAAGACCTTCGATCGAAGAAAGATCGACGACGGTCATCCTCTCGGCGAAAGACTTGTTGGAATTCTTGCCACGGCCACGGAGCTTAGGAACGCGCTTGATGATATCACGCCATTCTGGACGACGCTTGTTACCGGCGCGAGCCGATTGGCCTTTACCTCCCCGACCGGCTGTCTTGCCGCGCTTGCCACCACGCGCGACGATCATTCGCTTGGTGTTAGGGTGTATTCTTTTTAATTGATGGCTTTGCATATTTTTTAATTTAAAAATCCTGTTCTATCCAACCTTCTCCGTTCTACCGTGCAAAGTCGCCCTTGTTTCCTTGCTTAATTTCTTCAAAGCTTCAATCGTCGCTTTGGCATTATTCAAACGATTCTTGCTGCCGGAAAGGAACTTGGCACAAACATCCTTGATGCCGGCCAATTCGATAACAGCCCGAGCCGAGCTGCCGGCCACAACACCGCTTCCTCGAGCCGGAAAGATCTTGATGACGGCACTGGCATACTTGCCTTCAACGGCATGAGGAATAGTCATCTGAGGTGAGAGTTTGACCCGAATCAGGTTTTTCTTGGCTTCGCGGGTCGCTTTCTCAACGGAGAGAGCCGTATCACCACCCTTACCGAGACCGACACCAACCCGGCCCTTATGGTCCCCAGCTACGACAGCCACGCTAAAAGTATAGCGTCGTCCACCAGCGGCTACGCGAGTCACCCGGCGAATATCGATGATCTTGCTATCGAACTCCGGCTTAACCCTTTCCCGAGGCTCATTGCGGCCCCCACGGCTTCCACTGCGGTTCTGGGAACCAGCTTGGCCGCTCGCACTCCTTCCGCCACGCCTAGCCGGATCACCACGCATTTTGCGACCAAGGGTGAGCTTATTGGCAACCGGAGCAGCGGCCGGAGCCAGCTCCTCATGGGCGACAATTTCCGGAACTAAAGCTGCAGCATCAAGACCGGTGGCCGGTACAGCTACATTCAAAGCAGCGGCTTCATTCTGGCCTTCGGAACTGATGATTTTTTTTACTTCTTTGTCTTTCATGTAATTATGGATACTACGCTCTTTGGTTTAAAATTCCAAGCCGGCCGCCCTAGCGGCATCGGCCACAACCTTGATCTTGCCGGTATAAAGATAACCCCCGCGATCGAAGACGACTTTGGTTATCTTGGCTGCCAAAGCTTTCTTGGCAATCTCGCCGCCCAATTCCGCAGCCTTCTCAACCGGCTTCGGAGCCTTGGCTTTCCGAGTATCGGCTGAGACCAAAGTAAATCCTTTGTCGTCATTGATAACCTGGGCGTAAAGATACTTGTGTGATTTGAAAACCGCCAAACGAGGCCGCTCGGCCGTCCCGGCAACTTTAGCCCGGATCCTAACTTTCCGGCGGGCGAAAACCATGTCTTGTCTTTGGAGTTTATTCATAGTGATTGATTAGGCGGCTTTCTTACCCTGCTTCCTTCTGATGACTTCGTCGCTGTAATGAATACCCTTACCCAGATACGGCTCAGGCTTTTTCTTCGAACGAACCTCGGCGGCAAACTGACCGACTTTCTCGCAATCAATGCCGGAAACGGTAATGGTATTCTTCTCGGTCGTCACTTTAAGATCGGCCGGAATAGGAATATTGACCGGATGGGAAAAACCGAGAGCCATTGCCAAGTCTTTACCTTTGACATCGGCTTTGAAGCCGATACCGTCAACGACCAGTTTCTTCTCGTAAGGCTTGTTGACGCCGGCAATCATGTTCTTGATATGAGAAGCGTAAGTACCCCAGAGAGCTTTGGCTTGGAGGCTATCGTTAGCCAGGGTCAAAGTCACGCCTTCCTTGTCAATGACGATATTGATGTGAGGCTTCATGATCTTGGTCAGAGTTCCCAAAGGACCTTTGACAGTCAAAAGGCCGGAAAGAAAGCTGACTTCTGTCTTGGCTGGTATAACAATGGGTTTTTTGGCAATGCGTGACATTTTTGTATTTTTACCAGATCTTAAACAGGACTTCCCCGCCGACGTTATTCTTCTTGGCCTCGATATCGGTCATGATGCCCTGAGGTGTGGAAAGAAAAGTGTTGCCGAAACCGCTTCGGTACATCCTGATATCACCGGACTTAACATAAATCCTTCTTGAAGGTTTGGAAACTCTCTCAACACCCCTGATGCGAGCACCTGACTCGAAATAAACGAGGCCGAGTTCGAGTTCCCGATCGAAAAGTTTGCCTTTCTTCTCAATGCTAGTCAAATAACCGGCTTTCTTCAGAGCATGAGCGACATTCTCGGCAAAACGGGAGTAAGTCACGATAACGCTAGGCTTTTTGGCCAAGCTGCCGTTTTTGAGGCGGATGATCAGGTCTGAAATTGGGTCGGTTACCATGGAAGTATAAAAATGATTGCGAACTACCAAGAAGACTTCTTAATGCCAGGAATAACACCGTCATTGGCGAACTCACGGAAGCAAATACGACAAAGATCGAAGTCTCTCATATAGCCGTGCTTACGACCACATCGGAAACAGCGTCGAACGACCCGAGATTTGAACTTGGGTGTCTTTTTCGATCGGGCTATGACTGATGTCTTGGCCATTGGCTTTGAGCAAAGAAAAGAGGATTGGTTAGCTGGCCCCCTGGCCATATGGCTTCCAATCTCCAAGATTGCTTACCTTTTTAAGGTAGTGCTAGCTTAGCAGATTCCATGCCCAAAAGTCAATGGGAGGTAATCTTTTCTAAAGTCCCAATCTATTAGTTCAATACTAGAACTTATTTGAGGATTTGGCATAAAATTTAAGAAGATATAGTTTAATAAATTTATTCACGAGGCTTTGTTTACATACCAAAAAGGTACCAGTTCTTTTTGACCATTACAACCTAAAGACATATCAAAGATATATGTACTTGGATTATTTCTTGGATCATCTTCAAACCTTGTATGTATCTCTGTACTATAACCAGAATAATTGAGTTTTATGGATACATCTTTATATAAATTACAAACTGGTGTTGTTGTACCATCTTGATCAATATTTAAATTCCAACTTAAAGAAATTACCTGCCCAGGCATAATATAGTTTTCTGGATTTTGAAATTCTTTAACTTCACCACCATGCCAACCTTCCAAAGAATATGCAACCATTGTCGGTATAACACCGTAATTCTTTATATATAATGTGATTCTTGTTGCTATCGACTTCGTGTTGCTAAAACTATTATTTGTATGTGGGTAAACCGGAGTATCTGCTACCACTGCGTCGGTCGACATCATAACATTTCTCTCCAATCCAATATACGGTCTATATACTAAACGATCTCGTGATTTTGAATCAGCAAATGTAAGTACAGCAAAAAGAGATAGGACAATATTTGACCATACTAAGAGAGCATTACTTGGATCAAAGCCAAACAATCTTGATTTTGTCTGTTTATCAAAGTCTGTAACTATGGAGTCTCTTACCGCTACTGTACCTTCAAAATGTTTAAGTCTACTCTTCTTTCTAAGATTACCGCTGATGATTATGTATAATATATACAGTAATGATACTAGACTAACTATAGCTAGAAAATGCGACATAAATATATTAGACAATCTCAACTTTCCCCTTTGAACAGTCCAAAATAAACACTTTTCTCAATTCCTTTAAGAGTTTGGTGCCAAGTAACACAATATTGGCGGGTTGAATATCAATTGTCGTATCAATACATCGACCATCGACACAGACCTGGCCTTTACAGACCAAATGAGACGAAGTTGAGCCGTCCGCCAGCGTATTAGCCTGAACGCCTGCCAGCACCAAACCTAAAGGGAATGCTTCAATAAAAGGAATTTGGAGATATCCGTTAAAACCCGAGTCTACGAGAGCGTTGATCTTCTTTGAGATTCCGGTTACCCCTTTCACTTCGATCTCGATAACCGGCTGGTCATTTTTAAAAGTTCCAAGCATATCTTTTTTCGGAAAAATTTAAGCCCGGATTCTGAGTACTGCCGATTTGAATGATATAAAATAACTTGTCGCCAAACTCTTTCTTGGCTTTTTCAACGGCAACAAGTCTATCAGAATCTATCTGATATTTCTTTTGTTCTACATCAATCGCCGCATATTGACCAAGATAGTCTTTCTCAAGCTTATCTTTAAGCTTTTCGATGTAGAATTTCTCGCCGACTTTTGATATTTCTTCTAAAGAAAGAGGTTGATTCATTATGCTGGCAATATATCATTTTATTGATTCAGGTTCAACACACTTTAATCAACCCTTGATTTGCAGGCATTTCTTCCACCACCAATTCAAGTGGGGTACAAATTGTACCCTCCTTGATCATTTTAACTAGAAGAATCAATAGGAAATTCAACCGGTTACGAACTGTAACCGGTTGAATATAAAAACAATTTCAATTGTACGATTTTCTCGTACACCTCAACATTAAGATTCCAGTCGGTGACAATTTGTCACCACCTGCCCCATAAACATCAAACCGTTACAATTTGTAACGGTTTGCTCAACTTATTTCTTCTCCTCCTCCCTCTTCAATGGCATTCCCAGGTGTTCTAGAAAAGCCAAAGTGGTTTTCTTATTATTGGAAGTGGTAACGATGGTGATAGCGAAGCCGAAGACATCTTTCAAATCTTCATCAGCCGTTTCCGGGAAAATGACATGCTCTTTGATACCCAAGGTATAGTTGCCCATATCATCAACCGAGTCGCGTGAGAGGCCGCGGAAGTCCTTGGTCCGAGGCAAAGCAACATTGATGAGGCGATCGAGGAACTCGGTCATCCGCTTGCCACGAAGAGTAATC
>Ga0172379_10011933_pt1 | contig 10254 bp, 7 predicted proteins | sample GrowelOW334metaG_FD_119756 | JGI IMG/M metagenome (GOLD analysis project Ga0172379, IMG submission 119756) | Groundwater microbial communities from an aquifer near a municipal landfill in Southern Ontario, Canada - Groundwater well OW334 metaG | ecosystem: Environmental > Aquatic > Deep...
CCTTTTATATCTCCGCGCCTCTTTATAATAGTATCCATCACCTTATCAAAAAATTCATGATATTCTACCTGTTTAATCCTATAATCATCTTTTCCTTTATTTTCAAATAGTTCATATCCATCAGCGCAATGGTTAATTTTTTCTTGATGTTTATAATAACGATATTTCAAATACCTGAATATTTTAGAGAGAATCCATGTTCTCGCATATGATGTCCATGATGTCTTTCCATTATATAACCTTAAAGCCCGTAATAACCCAATCATACCTTCCTGTATAATCTCTTCACTTAAACGATTATATTTATTCCCAAAGTGCTGAGAGGCGATGCAATACACTAAAGAAATATTATTTTTGAATAATTGATCCTCAAGTTCTTTATCCCTTGTTTCTAAATATTCTGGAAATAAAGAATCATTCAGGTCTTTATTATACCTGAATTTTTTAACGGTAATCAAACCCATTTATTACCCCTTATTGATTGATCGTTTCGACGGCGATAGTATATAAAATCGCTTAAATGGTTCATAAAAATCATGTCCTTTAATATCAACCACTTCAAAATCCCGGGAAACACCCATAATTACAATTCTAATAATATCTTTAATCTGGACATTATCTACCTGCTTGAAATATCCTATAATTTCAGGTGGTACACTTTCATTAGAATCATTTAAAATTCCAATCTTTGCAATATGTGATTTTGCTTCATTGTCAAATAATACAATTCCCTTCGTCGCTTTTATAGATGTGGAAATGACATTGGAATGCCCATATGCGACATTAGCCTCCAACACTTTCTTTATCAAATAAATATCCCGCGATTGTGGGGAGTATTCAATCATATTATCCAATGTGTTCATAGAAGATTGTGATAAAAATTCAAACATCGGCATTACAACATCACTCCTTTATAAGAAGCAAGCAACTCAGCTAAGTGCATATCTGGTTCATCTAAATCTTTATGTATCATGATTTCATAATCATATACATAAAGATTTCCTTTTTCATCCATATATAATTCTAACATAATTCTTTTCTGTATAAAAGAAGTAATTACTCGATATTCCATAGAATATATATCATAACCTTCTTCTGTCTTTTTAACAGAACCATGATGTTTTATATTGGATATATCATACCCAATATTTTTAAAAAACATATCAACTCTTTTCTTGAAATCAAACCTCTCAGTTCCTTCAAATAATTTTTTCATTTAAAGTTCTCCATCAAAATAAGCAAAATAATCAATCCACCATCTTTTCCGTCTCTCTTTCGTCAAATTAATTATATCCTCATTTCTATTCAGTCTTGATATGATATATAAATCAGTCAAAACTTCTGCTACAAACCCATGTATTCTATTATTATCCATGTTTTTAAGTGTGAGGCTAAGATGTTTACAAATACTGTTTCTTTGTTCCGGGTTTCTAATATCGGGAGGCCTGTTCTCTCTCTGGCTTGGATAATTATATCTTTTCTTTGTAGATATATAACTATACCCCCAGTACAAAAATGCATCACACGAACAATAGATGTTAATTTCCCCATTCTCCACAATATCCCACATCAACTTTTTTAACTCATTAACAAAATTTTCAACCCCTTCATCTGTGGTGAAATCAAACTTATCCATCTGTAAATAACGCCGTTGTATCTTATCAAACTCTTTTCTGAATGAAAGTTTATTGAGATAAAATCTATCTCCCTTCGATGAACGTATCTTGATTATCAAACTATTCCCGAACGCATCATATATAAACCAATCGGAAGTCTGTGCTGAGGATAAGTCCAATTTATCTTTTAATTCAGCTTCATGTTGCTGATGGTGTATAAATTTTTCATCGACCGATCTTAAAATCTGGTCGCGTGTCAGTTCAAAAAGATTTCTCATCACCACCTCTTCATGATAATAAACGGCCTACGCCCCTTATTATCCGCCATTGCTTCTCTCTTCGCCCTCGCCTCTTCCATCATTTTATCCGCATTTGTATCCACCCCTATAACTGCCCATTCCGACTGCGCCCTCGATTCCTTCTCAAGAAATTCAATTTCACAATGATCCAAAACTAATGTATGTTCCTTCGTGTACAATTCCCATGAATAATCCATATATATATAATTCATTGTGATAGTGCCGGAAAAAGCATTGGCAAAGGAGAGGGTTAAATCCCCCGTCATGTAATTTATAAATCCAGTAATAGTGCCATCTGACGTAACTAAAATTCCATTCTTCGCAGAATCAGTCAATACCTTTAATCCAGCAGTCAGGGTAATGGTATAATCAATCGGGAAGAAATCAAGTTTGGTGGTATATGTAGTTGCATTCGATACGACTGCCGTATGTGTTTTTGCCTCGGTGGTATTCGGTTCATATGTAAATTTCGGAACAAAGAACATCAATACTTTTGAAACATCCTCAAAAGAGGAACCTAAATAAACCTTGTTTCCGACCTGAGTATAATCCATCTGTTTATTTGAAAACATATTCTTTATTTTAAGATACATCTCGCGCTCAAAAACATAGGCAAGAAAAGCATCATTATTTCTCAGCGCATTGAATGAATTTCCACCAAAAACAGCATAATCAAGACTTCCAAGAACCTGTCCTATCGCTGAATTAATAGCGGGAATAATAGCTACGATATGATTTACTGTTACGCCCGGTGCACTATATTGTGTAAGATCGATTGTCCTTGCCGAGACTTGAAATTCATAGAATCTATCTTGTGATGTGTTTTTATTCAATTCATCAAAAGCAGAACCGATCACAGACATAACGGATTCGCGCCGTCTATTCTTTAAAATTATCAAATCTCTCGGAAAAAAACGCGATTTTGTATCATCAATTATGCTTGCCAATGTAACGGTAGATATTGCTTCCACGAGTTAATTCCTTTAGTTCTTTTCCTAAATATAAGAAAAATAATTTTCTCTCCCTATATATACACTGCTTATTTGAATAATTAAATAAAAAAACCTCCGATTTCTCGGAGGTTTTATTGTGTTCCTTTGTATCAATTAGGACTTAATCACTTTTCCCTTATTGTAAAACTTGGAATTAATCATCTTTTCACCATACCACGATACCATGTTGCGTTCAACACCCATATTGGAAGTGTTGTACAACTCAGTAACCAGCATAGGGATATAATAAGCAAGAATATAACCAGCCATCATCCAGTCATCGCTCTTCGCAATAACAAGAAACTTGTCATGTGCAAAAGATAGATTGGATAAAATCTTCATTCCACCAGCCTGACCAGCAACATAGATGCCGGGGGTAGTGGTGTTCCCAGTCTTCTCATACTTATCCTTCGGAAGACCATTGAGAACATCGAGAGCATCGAAGCCGCACATAACCACATTACCATGTACTTTACGAACGGCCTGTTCAATATTAAGACCACCAGTCTCAAAAGTACCGATCAATTCGGCGCGATGTTCCTGATAAGAAATCTTCGTAGAAGGAGGGGTCTTATCAAAGACCAACTCAGCCGCCGCAGTCGCACCGGAGAGAAGAGTAGCCGCAACTTTCTGTGCAGTTTCATTGTTCGCACCAGCAATCGACTTATCGAGCATGTCCTTTTCAAGCTGGATATTATACTCTTTATCGAAACGAACAGCAGTATCCACAGTCCACTTAGTAGTAAATGGGAAACGTTTCGCAGTAAAGTTATCGGTCGTGATCTGCGCTTCAAAAATAACACTCTGATCCGAATTGATACTATCAAATTCATACGAGATGAGAATGTAAGTATCGACATCAGGAGCAATAGTGAAGTTCAGAGTAAACACACCTGTATCAAGATTGATAACGGAAGCCGCCGCAATATTTGTACCAGTAACAACACCAGCCGAAGAACAAACACCATTAGTAACTTCAGTGCCGGAACTGTAGGTGTGTGTGATCGCAACAGTCGCATAACGAACAGGTGAAAAAGCAATAGTACCAGTAAATGATGTAGCAACACCAGTACCTTCACCAAGAATTTCATCCGTTACAACTTCACCGACATAATCATAATCGGTATTATAAGTACCATCAAAACCCCAATACTTTTCACCCGCAACAGAGGGAGATTTTGAAGTTCCCTTAATGATATCATAATAAGACAACTGAACATAAGGCGCATCCATACCACGAATAGTAATAAACTCTTCGAGGGGATTGGTCATGATAGAAGCGGCCATTACATCATAGACATGACGGACGTAACTATCTGTGGTGATATTCGAGAGATTTGTTAATCCACTCTGAGCGGCTTCGAACAATTTCTTCTGTTCCGCATCAATATCAACACCCATCTTTCTCATCTCATTCTTTACACCGATGAGATTGAACGCCAGTGTAGAACGAAGGTTGAATGGGAGTTCCCCACCATATCCATCTTTCACCGCTTCAAATAAAGGCTTATAAGCCTTTTCAATAGAATCGACATGGACTTGAAGACCTTCCATGTACTGTTTCGCCTGTTCCATATAGGTAGCCATTTTCATCTCCTTTTTATTTATGCAAATATACCATATGAAAAAGTATTCCATATTCAGAATTTTCAAACATTAAAGAAAAACAAAAGTATTGAAATTCTTTTCCGTTCTAATATTCCTTTCTATTCGCTTTCATCTTAAATATAAAAAAAATTAATTTTTCAATATCAATTTTACCTATTTTTCAAATGTTTTTTTATTGAATTTTTCACAAAATCAAACTGGTGAGCAGTATCTTCACCAGAAGACTTTTTACTGATACTCACAATAACTTCCTCAGTTAAATCCCGTCTCGGTTCATTTTTCTTCGCATTCAATTCTTCCTCAAGTATCTTCACACGATCATTAAGATTGCCGGACTTATCAGCAGATTCCATATAATCCTTTTTAAGTTTTCTATTAGAATCCTCAAGAAGTTTTGTGTTCTGCTCGAATAACTTAACGGAAGCAGTCAATTTTCCATTCTCGGTTTTGAGCGTGGTGAGTTCCGTATTGCGATCTTCTAAAAGTTTCTTCGTATCGCCTAATTGAATCTTCAAACTCTCAATCAATTTCTTCGCATTGATGAGTTCAATAGATTCCAAAAATTTCTTCGGGTCTATTTTGGGTTTTACGGTTTCTTCTTCAATATGTTTTTCTTTTCTTGAAGCTACATAATCCTCGAAACCACCCTTAAATTCTGCCTGTTGTTCATCCGTTAAATTTTCCCAATCCTGCCAATAAGGACTTTCCATTTTATTCTCTTCAATCTTCGGGGTTTCCACTTTTACTTCTTCCATCTTTACATTTTCTTTCTTTATCGTTCTTTTCTTCGACATATCCTTCTCTCCTATTATTTTCTTCACCGATTCATAGTAAGGCTGAAAATTAAATCTATCCTTCATCAATCGATCCTCTTGGATCGATTCAAATAAAGGCTTTACTTCATCATAATAATTCCCGACAGTTTCCTCAAAATGCTGGAACATTGCTCCGGGAGCAGATTCATCTCCAACAAAATCAAACCCTTCCAATTTAAAAGTTTCCGGTATGATATAATCATGTCTGTCAACTTTTCTATCATCACCCGAAGCACGAAGAGACATACCAAGTTTCACCCCACCACGAAGCAAAATCCACAATTTCTTTCCTTTCTCATCTGCAAAAATTTTGAACTTTGCCCAAATCATTCCATCTTGTATCCATAGAGATACAAGTGTATGTGAGGCATCCATAGCTTTCTGTTTAACTTTTTCAGGATGATCGAGATTTCCCATATATAAACCACGTTCAAGTTTTCTCTTAAATTCAGGAGAATTCAAAAGATAAGTCCAGAGTTCAAGGGAATAAATAGTATTATTTTTTGTGGGAACTAAAGGATTAGCGACTGTGCATGTGACATAACCGAGGATAACATCATTATCCTCTACACGTTCTATATTCTTAACATCAACTTCTTCAAATAAAAAAACCGGAATGCCATTCAACATTCTAATCTCCATCTGTTTTCTTAAATATAAAAAAAATGTTTTTTTTATATCAAAAAATGAAGATATGTTGTCTATTTTCCGGTTTTAGATTCCAATCTAACCTGTTTGAATTTCATCGATGCTATATCAGTTTCAGATATCAATAAGTTTTTGAATAATTTATACGCATTATTTTCAGTTATGTATCTCACACCATCGATTAAATAAACATATATATCAGTATTTGCATCCGCATTATAAACACCCTCGACGCTATATTCTCCATGTGTGAATATCAATTTGTCGAATGAGATCATTACACTGCTTGTTTTAATTATCTCATAATCGAGTATATCAATTTTCTTCGAGATATGAGAGATATCTTTAAACACAGAAATATTGAATGTATTCGTTTTTTTCAATAAAGATTTGAAACTATCAACAACGCCAATGGAAATCCCACGCGATTTCTGTTTTGTAGTCGTAACATCTTCAAATAAATCCTTATCCGAGGAGCCGGAATGTCTTGATCTAAATACACTCTCAATATACCGGATAGATTTAGATCGAGGAAAATCAGGGACGTTATTATGACGGACAATAACTCCTTTGTTATCATTTCCGACTTTTGGTCCTTCATGCCATACAGACATAGCGGAAATTGATGGGGATATACTCTTCACGAAATTTCTAATTGTTTTAAAAATATCCTTTCGTTCCCGGGCATTCTCCATCAAATAACGTTGAAGATTAAATTTCTGATTAGATTCAAAACCCCTCACCATCACACCACTTACATTTTTGAATTGTTTAGGCCTAACTTCTTCCAATGCCCCTTCTTCCGGTGCTTCTGTTTCTATTTCCTGCTCAGGATATTCCTGTGTGGGTGTTTCATCAATTTTGGGATTTCCCGTTTCTTTCGGTTTTGGTTTAAATGAAACCTCATCACCACCACCAATATCACCCATCTCCTCATCATTGCCAAATTTATTCTTTGTTTCACCCGCAATCAAATTATCGAAATCAAACATTTTATTCCAATCAATATCCATCACATTTAAAATATTCTGTGTGACGTACTTGATAAGATAATATGGGTTTATTCCATCGGATGAAATTTTATCCTTCAAATCATCTACAAGCTGGAAAAACTTGGAGGTTATATCCAATGAATTATCTATCGATTTCTTAAATTCTTCATCCTCAGCAGTCGATATTATATTCATTACAACAGAAAAATCATTCCAATCAATCATCCTTCCGAGTGACAGGAGGTGATAGTAAAGAATTGTTTTCAGCCCTTCAATTCCAAAAAATTGTATCTTCTTTGCTGTTCTCGCATATCTAATTTCTTGCCGGATAAGATCAGTTTCCCCGATCTGGAATTTTGATTCCCCAAACCCAAGATATTCTTTCGGCATAGTCAAAGAGGCATGAAATTCTTCCTGTATCAAATTTACATCTTCAATTCCAGAAACCTCCGTATCGCCCTTTATTTCATCAAATAATAAATCTTGTGTATCTGTAACAGGAAGCATAACATTCATAGACATATTATGAAATCTATTCGAAATCATTAAATCATCCGAAAGTGATATCTCCCTATCCCCAGATAATTGACTCGAATATAAATCAACCATCGCTGATACATCCGCTTCATCTGTAATATCTTGTACTTTTACCTTAAAGATGCGGATAGATTGAGAACGATCCAATCTGGTGAGAATAAGATTTGCTTTCATTAATTTATATTGTTTCCAGATATATCGGGTATTATCGAACATCGATGTGCCAAATTCTATACTGGAATCTATCTCACCCTCTACTTTATTATATGAATTTTTGCGCTTGGATTCTATCTCATAAGTATTATCAATATATCTTGAATCGGATAAATTTGAAGCCATACAGTGATAAACTTCAAATGGTTGGAGGTATTTATCTTCATAAGTATCAATCCATCCAATTAATTTATTATCCAATTTTAAAGGTATATATCTAAATAAATTTTTCTCTATTTCAATATAATCGATTCCACCCGTAAACTTTTCTCTATCTTTATAATAGAGACGAATCATATTATTCCCATACCACGCTAACTTAAAGAAAAAAGCCCAAATAAATTTATAATCATAGTATTCATCAACAAAATTATCTATGTCTTCCTGTATATCATCTTCATTTGATATACCCCAGATTGTTTTCTTATTAAAAGGAGAATATTGTGTAATATCATCAACAAGATAAGTACATGCATTCATAATCGTGGAATCATTTTTCATGTCATCTAATTCATGAAACTTTCCTTTCATGCTATTAGCGACATTCAAATATTCACCATAAAATTTTGCAAGGCTCGAATTTCTATTCATAAGATGTGAAATAGAATTCGTACCTGATTTTAATTTTTCAAAATCTATCTTATGTTTTTCTACTATCTTTTCATTTTCTTTAAATAGTGAAAACAAAGAATTATTTTCTTCTGTTTCATTTCGATTATCGATCAATTTAAACGACATCCATAACTCCAAAAAGAACTGATTGAAAAATCAGGGCATTGAATGACAATGCCCTGAATATTATAACTACTGGGTCTTTTTTACCGGGGGTGTTTCAACTTTCTTCGCAAACAAAGAAACACTTTCCATTCTCTTTACGCCATCGGGTTTCTTAAATGCAAGTACAGATTCCTTTAATGGTTTTGTCGCTGTCTTTTTATCACTTTCCATTCTCGTCTTTTTCATCTTCTCTACATACGCTTCAAATCTCGGTGATTTAATCATATCTCTCGCAATATAACATTCAGACAAACTGCGATTATAGATAAGAGAAACTCCGGTCGCAGGGTCTTTTAATTCAATATCGACGTTCCCACTATCATCAATTCCAGCAACTTTCTCTTCATCCTTTACATTGCTCAAAGTTTCATCGATGGGGGAAAGACCCATATCATTTATATAATCAGTGGAGAAATGATCGTCATAAATTTCTTCTGGATATTCTTCTGTAACTTCCTCAAGTAATTTATTGACATTCTGATGTTTGGAAAACATCTCGAATAATTTTTTCGCTTTATCTCCCTCAGCAAAGAAAATTATTTCTTTGGAGTTGCGGGGCATAGTGCGGAAATCCTTAAATTCCTCAAATCTTTTCTTCATATCTTTCTCCTTTTTTTCTTCCATTTTATTTCTGATAAATAAACTTTTAGGTTTTTCAACTTCTTCGAGTTTCACTTCCGGCTTTACCTGTTCTTCTACTTTCTCACCATCACATTTTTCCATGATAGGTTCAACCTCAATGGGATTAAGATTAGAATTAATATATTCAAGTATCCCCTCAGAATTTTCAGAAATCATCGCGTTAATAACGGCTATAATTTCATCCACGGTCTTATTCGGATCGCTTGGGGTATAATTGAAATCTTTACCATTGATAGTGAGTTTAATAGACCCATTATCATTCATCACTGAAATATTCAATTCATTTTCAACTACAGGATCAACAATAGGGTCAATGATTTCGGGAATAACTTCTGGGATAATTTCTTCCTCTCTCAATACTTTTTCAGCAACTTCTTCTTTCAAATCTTTCCCTTTGACTTCCTCTTTGACTTCCTCTTTGACTTCTTCCATCAATGCAAGCATTATAGGTGAAAACATATGAGATTTATTTTCTTCAAATTTCTCATTTTTTACCTGTTCTTCTTTCTTCTTATCCATCTCAATCTCCTCATCGGTCTTTTTTTCTGGTTCAACAACATCCATAGATTCATCCGTGAAAACTTTATTCACTTCATCAGCTATCTTATTGATAAATGTCATGGAATCATCAATACCGAGAACATCTGGAATTCCTTCTGGGGAAACCCCATCCAAAAGTACCAGTTTAAATTTCCCAATAGAAGGAAAATAAACATAGGACATAACGGCACTTGAATTTCCATCGGGTGAATTGATTGTAATAGTAAAAGAATTATCTGTATCAATCATCATTACAAGATTTTTATCAACGCCCTCACCCTTAACTGATAGACGTTCAACTTCACCACTAACATAATCCATTAATTTCTTCTGCTGTTCCACATCAGTATAAGGATCATCTTCCGATGCTCCTATCGATATAATTTCAGGGACAATCACCTTCATCAAATTTATAATTGTGGAAATATCAGAAACCTTTATTTGTGAAAAATCTTTAAATGATTCCACAAACTTTTTAATGGGTTCCTTAGTTTCTCCCACATCAATAGATATCAGTGAATATTTTCCATCAGTCAAACCAATCTTGAATATAATAGGAATAGAATCACTTTCAA
>Ga0172379_10011934_pt1 | contig 10253 bp, 5 predicted proteins | sample GrowelOW334metaG_FD_119756 | JGI IMG/M metagenome (GOLD analysis project Ga0172379, IMG submission 119756) | Groundwater microbial communities from an aquifer near a municipal landfill in Southern Ontario, Canada - Groundwater well OW334 metaG | ecosystem: Environmental > Aquatic > Deep...
AGCATACAACGGCGGCGTGGCGGCGCCGTGCCTGAGCAGGGGGGCACGCCCATCCCCGCTCTGGGCGGCGATGGCGCGGGTGGCCTGGGCGGCACTTTGCAAAGCCGCCAGGCTGATCTCATCAGAATAGGCGAAGGCCGTCTTCTCACCCGAAATGGCGCGAACGCCGACGCCCTGCTCGATGTTGAAGCTGCCCGATTTGACGATGCCCTCCTCCAGGCTCCAGCCCTCCGAACGGGCATACTGGAAATAGAGATCGGCGTAGTCCACGCGATGGGCGAACATCTGCCCGAACACGCTGTCGAGATCCGCCGGCGCCAGGCTGTAGGGCGCCAGCAGGCATTGCTCGGCGGTGCGATACGGGTCGTTGGAAATCATGGTCATAGAGTCTTTACCGCCAAATTAAATTTACAGTACACGATGCTTGAGCGCCGGCAGGCTAGCCCGCACTTCGGCGATGCGCGCCGGGTCGATTTCCGCGACGACCACGCCGGCGCCTTTGTCCAGCCGTCCCAACACTTCACCCCAGGGATCGACGATCATGCTGTTGCCGTGCGTGACGCGCCGGTTGGGGTGCTCTCCGCCTTGCGCCGCGGCCAGCAGGTAACACTGGTTCTCGACCGCCCGGCTGCGCAACAGCAGTTCCCAGTGGGCGCGGCCGGTGGTTTCGGTGAAGGCGGCGGGCACCACCAGCAGATCCACTTCGCCCAGCGCCCGGAACAGTTCCGGAAAGCGCAGATCGTAACAGATCGCCAAGCCGGCACGCCCGCAAGGGGAATCGAAGGCGACGACATTGCTACCCGGCTCGATGGTGAGACTTTCGTTGTAGCTTTCCGTTCCCCTGGTAAAACCAAACAGATGGATCTTGTCATAGCGCACCACCCGACGGCCTTGATCGTCGTATACCAGGCAGGTATTGCGCAGCTTGGCGGGGTCACTGGCAACCAACGGCAGGGAGCCGCCCACCAACCAGATGCCGTGTTGTCGCGCGGTCTCACTGAGGAATTCCTGTATCGGCCCCGCGCCGTCAACCTCCCGGGCACTCAGGCGCTCGGCGTCGCTGGCCCCGATCAGCGGAAAATACTCGGGCAGGGCTGCGAGGCGCGCACCGCGATCCGCCGCCTCGGCAATCAGGCGCCCAGCCTCGACGAGATTGGCGCAAACCTCGGGACCGGAAATCATCTGGATCGCGGCGATTTTCATTTTTTCATGCATAAGTTCGACGGGCTCATTTGGGGTTTTCGGTGTTCTCGTTCGGCTGCCGTCCCGATAGCTGCTCAAATTTCGGATCGGACCAATTGCCGGTCAACGCGAAATTCCGCGCGAATATCTCGTCGAGCGGATTCTTCAAGATCTTGTCGGCCAGCCAGGCGATGGCGCCCGCTGCCGGATAAGACAGCATGGCGCCGACAGCAAAGGTTTCAGTGAGGGCCGGACTGACCCGCACTTTGAGGTTAACCGACTCCTGCGGCAGGTTGACCGTCCCGCTCATGCGCACCTTACCCGCCGGACCGTGCATCAGGAAATCGCTGGTATCCATGATGCCCCGGGTCAGATTGAGCTTGGCCGAGATACTGTCGAAAGCAAAACCCTCGCTAAATATGTCGCGAAAATCCAGGGTGATGCGGCGCGGCAGCGATTGCAGGCTGAGGATCCCGAGCAAGCGTCCCACGCCGGGCTCGACTTTATTGAATTGCCCGTTCGAGGCATCGATCTCGAGCTTGCCGCCGAGTGACGGGTAGTCAATCGCAATCGGTGTGCCATTCCAGGAAAGATTGCCATCGAGCTTGGCACTCCCGCGCCGCACGGCATTCGGATAGCCGAGACGGACCAGGAGCTTCTCGACACTTCTGACATTCAAAGTGAATTTGGTATGTATATCAGGCTGGGTCAGGCTGGGCCGCCACTTGCCCTCCCCGCTCAGTTTGGCATCGTCATTTTCGATATCCAACTTGGCGTCCCAGGTGCCGTCACGGTTGTCGGCAACCAACTTGAGCTTGCCGTAAGGCTTGCCGCGCAACAGGAACTGCTCGGCTTCGATATCCAGGCCCGGCATCTCTTTCAATTGGTCCCGGCCGACCTGATCGTCTGCCGGTTTGACTCCGGCGGTGTCATTGATCGCCAGCTTCTTCAGACGGCCGGAAAGCCGCCCGGCGCCCAGGTTGCGCCAAGCCAGATCGCCGACGATTTCCTGGCTCTTGACTTCGGCACGCCAACCGGTTTCGTGGACGCTGGTCGGCGAGGTGGTGCTGGCCTTGATATCCAGGTTATTCAGCGCGTGGCCGAAAAGGATGAACTCCTGTGCCTTCAGCGCCACGCTCGCCTCGGTCGTCGCCAGCCAGCCCGCCGCCCCCGGACTGCTCTCGGTCTTCCCGTCGCTGCCGGTAAACATCAACTTGCGCCAGAAATCCGCGTCTACCTTCTTCTGGGTCACCGACAACAGCATTCCCCTGTCGGGCAGCACCAACGGTTCGCCGATGGCAATCGCACCGCGCTCCAATATGGATCTCTCGGCATGCTCGCCTTCGTGGCGGCGCACCAGGCGGACAGCCAGCGCGTTGCCGAGCGTCACGTCGACCTGGTCGCGAGGCAACGTCGGCGCCTGAGCCGAGGCGGCGACGCCACGCCTGGCTGGGTTCGCGGCAATACGCTGCGGCTCCGACGGTTGCTTGCGCTCGATACGTAACAACTGTGTCTCGCTGGCGCTCTTGTTGAAAGGTTCCGGCAGACTGGACGAGATGCCTAGCAGCCGCGATTCGAGGATCACCTCGGCGTTCTTCTTGCGTACCCGCACATTGCCTCGCCAGGCGGCGCTTCCGGACAAATGATCGAGCAGCGGGTGCGCCCACTGTTTGCGCAATTCGACCACGCTCAGGGTACCTTCGGCGTTCACCAGCACGGTGCCATTGCCGACGGTCTTGACATCCACCACCAGGGGAGCACCCAGCAAGGTCGCCCGGACCTTGTCGGCCTTGAGTCCATCGCCGGAGAAGTGCAGTCGCCCATTCACGTCCGACAAGGGCGGCAAGTCGACATCGACCGCCAGCCGGTTGCCGGCGAACTGGTACACCCCCTCGGTCTTGCTGTCGGCAAGGTGCCCGAGGGGTAATGACAACTTGAGATTGAGCTGGCCGTTCCCGGCCGCCGTCATGTCCTCGGTAAAGTGGTCGATGTGGTCGCCCACCGGGCTGCTCTCGATAAAGCGCAGAAAGTCCGCGCTGGGCCCCGCGGCTTTGCCGCTGACGAGCAGCGGTTCCTTGCCGGAGTCGAGATCGGCGATCTGTGCCTTGACGTCGCTGAGGTTGACGCCGTAGATGCTGCCACGGCTGGCCTTGATGAGCATGCGCTTGCCGACGAACTCAAGCTCGCCGGTGATATGCTCGATCCGCGGCCAGTCCGCGGCATATTGCAGCGCGCCGTCGTGGAAGCGGCCCTTGACCTCGAACACGCCGGAGCCGTCGACAAACGGGAAGCGCTTCAGGTCGCCCTTGAGGCGCAGCGTCGTGTCGTTGCTGCCGCCGGCGAGGATGGAAGTGCGCAGCCAGTCGGCAACGTCGTGATGCACCGCCAGCGGCATATAGCGCCAGACAGTATTTCCCGCGGCACGGGTGAGTCGCGCATTCAGGTCGATTTCGCCGGGTTCGCCGCCGCGGCCGAAGTAACTGCCGTTGACGCTGCCGGCCGCATCCTGGTTCTCGAAACTCAGGTTGTCGAGTTTCACTTCGACGCGCGGTAGTCCGTTCTCACTGCGAATCTTCCAGCCCGCCTGGACATTCAAGGTGTTGAAAACCAGGTGCGGGTCGGCAAATATCTTCGGCAAATCCACGGCCGCCTGCTGACTGGTGAGACTGAGGCTGCCGCCTTGCTCGTCGAAGGTGACGTTGCCGGAAATGCCGTCGAGGCCCGGCAATGTCCCGACTGCCTGCATGCCGATCCGCTCAAAACGCGCTTGCAGGCTGTAGCTGGCCAGTCCCGGGGCGGTAGCGGTAGGGTCAGTGGCAGCGGCGATACCTGGCACCGATGAGACGACTTTCGGTAAACTCCAGGCCGCTTTCGCCTCGAGCAATTTGCCGCGCGGGGCTGCGTCGGCGAGTTGCTGGCGGATCGGATTGTCGATCGGCAGATAGGCGGCGAGCCTGGCAAAGGCGCCGAGGTCCAGATCATGTGCCGAAAATGTCCCGCCCGGTGGCTCGGCATCCGCGGCATCGTTCCATTTCAGCTGGAAATCGGCGGGCAGGATGGCGATGCCGTCGCTGGTGGTGAGTGTCAGCCGCTTGGCGCTCAATTCAAGGCCATGCGCCAACTTTTTGCCGGCGAGCCGGCCATCCAGGCGCTGCAACTCCAGCATGGGCAGATCCTGGGCCAGCCGCAGCTTGACGTCGGCCAGCGCAATGTCTGCGGTGGCCTCGGTCAGTCGCTTCTGGGCAAAGCCCAACCACAACCGCATGCCGCCACTGCCCTGCGGCAGATCCAGCGGATAGTCTATCCAGGTACGCCAAATCGCCAGGTCGGCATAGTCCAGCTCGGCATAGACATCGCCCTTCCATGCCTCCAACTGATCGAGATCCCGCCCTTTGAAATCGCCGCGGATGTCGAGGCGCGCCGCCAAAGCCCGTGGCGGATCGGCGGTCAGGCCGAAGCGATGGCGGCTGCCGTCGTTCTGCAAATGAAAGTTGAGGTGCTGGAGTTCCAGCGGCGGCGCGCCGCGCTGCTCGTCCACCCAGGTAATGCTGGCATCGCGCACCACCACGCGGCTTTGCGCCAGCAGCCAGTCGGAAAAATCGTCCTGCCTATCCGGGCTCGCCGTATTGACTTGCAAGCCGGCAACGAAGACCTGGCCCTGCGCATCGCGGCGTATGGTCAAGGCGGGTGAAGCGATTTCCAGTCGATGCAGGCGCAGGGCCAAATGCAGCAGCGAGGTCCAGGAAATCTCCGCTCTGACGTCATCCAGGACCAGCGCCGGCCGCCCTTGGCGGTCATGCACCTGGAAACCATGCAATGCCAATTGCGGGCGCAAGCCCTGCCATTGGGCATCGATGGCGCTGATCGCCACCGGCAGCCTGAGCGAATCGGACAGCATCCGCTCGATATCGACGTGGTAATCGTTGACCTGCGGCAGGATCACATAGCGCAGGGCGATGAACACCAGGGCGAAGCCGAAGTAAGCCAGCGCTGCCAGCGACAGCAGCAAACGAGCCAGCCTGCGCAGCCACGGCGGGCGATTCGGGTTTGCCGTCAAAGTGCGGGGTAGCCTGATGTTGATGTCCATACGGGGCCGTGTCGTTGCAGCGCACAGCCAGGTTAAGCGATGAGGGCCAGTGTCCCTGAGCCAGTTCGGACGGCGCCGCCCAACTTCGCTTCCAGGGTACCAGTGCCCGCCTTTGATTGTAGGGTACCAGTGCCCGCCTTTGATTGTAGGGTACCGGTGCCCGCCTTTGGTTCCAGGGTACTAGAATGTGGCATCGATCCGATAAAGCCTGCGCAATTTTACCTTAATGCGGTCCCCCGCCGTGCCCTCCCTCACCGACATCCTGCCGCGGGTTCTATCCGGCTCCCGCTATTTGTCCCGGCTGCTTGACGCGATGCCCGCGCTGGGCGAAGAATTGGCAACAAGCTGGGACCATCCGCTGACAGCCGATGAATTGCGCGGCTTCCTGCCCGCCGCGCTCGACGAAGCGTCTCTCAAGCCGGCGCTAAGGCGCTTCAAGCAGCGCGCCTACGTCCGCATCGCCACGCGCGATCTGGCCGGACTGGCGACCCTCGACGAAGTCACCGAGAGCATGACCCTGATCGCCGAGATCGCCCTGGAAAGAGCCCAGGCGACGCTCACCGCCGCGCTCACCGCCCGCTACGGGACACCCCGCAACGCCAAGGGAGAAGCCCAGCAACTGATCGTCATCGGCATGGGCAAGCTGGGGGGGCGTGAGCTCAATGTGTCTTCCGACATCGACTTGATCTTCGTCTATCCCGAGGACGGCGAAACCGACGGCGTGGCGACGGCGGCCGACCGGAATGCGGGCGAGAGGGCCAGCGGTGCCGGCGGAGACGCCCGCTCGATCGACAACTTCGAATTCTTCACCCGGCTCGGCCGCGGCCTCATCAACGCCATCGCCGAGGCAACCGGCGATGGCCAGGTATTCCGTGTCGATATGCGGCTGCGGCCGAACGGCGATTCGGGCCCCCTGGTATGCAGTTTCGATATGCTGGAAAACTATTTCATCACCCAGGGCCGCGAGTGGGAACGCTATGCCTGGATCAAGGCGCGCCCGCTGGCACAGAACCTTTCCGGCGCGCGCCTGAGTGATTGGCTGGCGGCGCTGGAAATCATGCGCCGGCAGTTTGTGTTTCGCAAATACCTCGACTTCGGCGCCATCAACGCCATGCGCGGACTGCACGCGCAAATCCGCCGCGAAGTGACGCGGCGGGATCTCGCCGACAACGTCAAACTGGGCCCCGGAGGGATCCGCGAGATCGAGTTCATCGCCCAGGTCTTCCAGTTGATCCGCGGTGGCCGCGACACGCAGTTGCAAGTCAAGCCGACGCTGAAGGTGCTGGTACTGATCCTCGAACGCAAACAGATCTCACTCGACGCAGCGCTCGAACTGGCCGCAGCTTACAATTTCCTGCGCCGCCTGGAACATCGCCTGCAATATCTCGACGATGCGCAGACCCACAAGCTGCCGGACAAGCCCGAGGATCAGGCAATCATTGCCCAGGCCATGAGTTTTTCCAGCTACCCGGCCTTGCTGGTTGAACTCGATGACCACCGTGCGGCCGTCGCCAAGCATTTTGCGGCCATTTTCGCCGATCCCAACCAGGCCAACCATGCGCTCGACGGAGTGTGGCAAGCCAGCGAAAGCGACGTCCAGGCGGCGGAACTCGCCCGCCAGGGTTACCGCGATGCCACGGAGGCCGCCCAGCGCCTCTCCGCCATGCGCGGCGGCAGCCGCTACCAGCAGATGCCGGCCTCGGTGCGCGAACGTTTCGACGCGCTGGTGCCGCGCGTCATCGAAGCGTGTGCGGCGATGACCAATCCCGACGAGACCTTGTCCCGCAGCCTCGACCTGCTCGATGCCATCAGCCGTCGAGCCGCCTACTTGGCGCTGCTCCTGCAATATCCGCAGGCCTTGCAAAAAGTAGCTCAGCTCGCCAGCGCCTCGTCCTGGGCGGCGGACTACCTGAAACGGCATCCAATCCTGCTCGACGAGTTGCTCGACGCCCGCATCCTCGACACCGCGCCCGACTGGGGCGCCTTCAAGAGCCAACTCGACAGCGCACTCGACGCAGCCGAACCGGATATAGAGCTACAAATGGACATGCTGCGCGAAGCTCACCATGCCCAGGTATTCCGGCTGCTGGCCCAGGACGTCAGCGGCTTGCTGGCGCTGGAAAAGCTCGCCGACCATCTCTCCGAGCTGGCCGATATCATGCTTGGTCTGGCGCTCAAGTTCGCCTGGCGCAAGCTGGGCAAACGCCATCGCGAGATTCCGCGCTTCGCCGTCATCAGCTACGGCAAGCTGGGCGGCAAGGAACTCGGCTACGCGTCCGATCTCGACCTGATCTTCCTGTATGACGACCCCGCCGCCGAGGCCCAGGAGAACTATGCACGCCTGGCGACGCGGCTGAATACCTGGCTGTCCAGCCAGACCTCGGCCGGCCTGCTGTTCGAGACCGATCTGCGGCTACGACCGAACGGCGACTCCGGCCTGATCGTCAGTTCGATCGAGTCCTTCCGCAAGTATCAGCTCGAAGCCGCCTGGATGTGGGAGCACCAGGCGCTGACCCGGGCGCGCTTCTCCGCCGGCGAGCGCGACATCGGCGCGGCCTTCGAGAAGATCCGCATCGAGATTCTGTGCCAGCGCCGCGACCTCGCCGAACTCCGGCGCGAAGTGCTGGGCATGCGCCAGAAAATGCTCGACAACCATGCCGGCAAGAGCTCCCGCTTCGATCTCAAACACGATCATGGCGGCCTGATCGACGTCGAATTCATCGTCCAATATCTGGTGCTCGGCTATGCCCACGCCCATCCGGCGCTCACCGGCAATCTCGGCAACATCGCACTGCTGAAGATCGCCGGCGAATTGAATCTGATTCCATCCGCGCTGGCCGACACGGTGCGCAACGCCTATCGCGATTACCGCCGGATGCAGCACACGTTGCGCCTCAACAGCGCACCGGCGCGCGTCGATCCGGACAGCGTCGCCGAGCGAATCGCAGCCGTCCGCAAACTATGGGACTTTGTATTCGAAGACCGATAAACTTTTCCAATTGCCTATACTTACGAGAAACCATGACAGTCAACTACGCCACCCCTTCCGTCAGCCAGCTCCACGCCGTTGCCGGCGTCCGTCTCGGTGTCGCCGAGGCCGGCATCCGCAAAGCCAATCGCCGCGACCTGACCCTGATCGAACTCGCGGCGGGCAGCCGGGTTGCCGGCGTATTCACGCAGAACCGCTTCTGCGCCGCGCCGGTGCAAGTCTGCCAGCAACATCTGGCCGGCCACAGCATCCGCGCCCTGCTGATCAACACCGGCATCGCCAACGCCGGCACCGGCGAAGCGGGGTTGACCGCGGCGCGCGCCACCTGTAGCGCCACCGCCGCACTGCTTGAACTCTCCGACCGGCAAGTGCTGCCTTTTTCCACCGGCGTGATCATGGAGGCGCTGCCGCTCAAGCGCATCGTCTCGGCGTTACCGCTGTGCCAGGCGGCGCTGCGCGGCGACGCTCAGGGATGGTTCGACGCCGCCCATGCCATCATGACCACCGATACCGTCGCCAAAGCAGCTTCCAGGCAGTTGAGCCTCGGCGGCAAGACCGTCAGCGTCACCGGCATATCCAAGGGCGCCGGTATGATCAAGCCCAACATGGCGACCATGCTCGGCTTTGTCGCCACCGACGCGGCGATCAGCCAGCCGCTGCTGGAGCAAATGGTCAAGGAAGCGGCCGAGGAATCGTTCAATTGCATCAGCGTCGATGGCGACACATCGACCAACGACTCCTTCGTTCTGATCGCCACCGGCGCCGCTCAGAACGCCGAGATCAAGGACGCCAAGAGCGCCGAATACACTCAGTTGCGCACCGCCGTGAGCGCCGTCGCCGCCGAACTGGCGCAAGCCATCGTGCGCGACGGCGAAGGCGCCACCAAGTTCATCGAGATCGCCGTCCAGGGCGGCCAGGACAGCGCCGAATGCAAGGCCGTCGGTTATGCCATCGCCCACTCGCCCCTGGTCAAGACCGCCTTCTTCGCCTCCGATCCGAATCTCGGCCGCATCCTCGCCGCAATCGGCAACGCCGCACAAGCGCACCCGTCACTCGGCGACCTCGATGTCAGGACGGTGAAACTGTGGCTGGGTGACGTGCTGGTTTCCGAATACGGCGGCCGCGCCGCCAGCTACCATGAGGCCGACGGTTCGCGCGCAATGGCGCCGGCCGAGATCGTCGTCCGCATCGACCTCGGTCGCGGCACGGGGCAAGCAAAGGTGTGGACTTGCGATCTGTCCTACGACTACGTCAAGATCAATGCCGACTATCGGAGTTGATGCGACTGAGAATTCAACAAGAGGGGGTCCGCAACAGAACTTTTTGCAGGGAACGGTTGCCGCCTCGGCAAGTGTGAAATATGGCACGGCCGCAACGAAATACTGATTTTTGGCGCTAAGGTATCTGCCAGAATCAACCGGAAACTGCGCGGGAACGATTGGCCAAGATATTTAGAGGTCAAGCGTTCATGCGGCTTTGCGCAAGTTAGAGCACGTTACATTTGTATCTGCCCGGTATAGAATTTTGCCAAACCAACTAGGGCTGCGCCTCATGACCAAATTCAAGAGACTGATCAAGGCATTGTTTGCTTGCGTGGTGTTTGCGTTGGCGGCGTCACAGAGTCACGCGCAAACAGCCGGCGGCGCCTGTTCCCCCGAAGGCACGGTTCAATCCGGGTTCACCTGTAGCGGGGGGGTCTGGGTCACCGCACCCGCCTGCACCGGGGGCCAATACTGGGATACCGCCATGGCCATGTGCACCTGCGGACCCAACATGACCTGGAACGGCAGCTCCTGCGTCACACCCACGCCTACCTGCACGGGAGGTCAATTCTGGGACGGCAGCATGTGCACCTGCGGCGCAGGCATGACATGGAATGGCAGTTCCTGTGTCACATCCACGCCGACTTGCACAGGAGGCCAGTATTGGGATACCGCCATGGCCATGTGCACCTGCGGACCCAACATGACCTGGAACGGCAGCTCCTGCGTCGCG
>Ga0172379_10011935_pt1 | contig 10252 bp, 8 predicted proteins | sample GrowelOW334metaG_FD_119756 | JGI IMG/M metagenome (GOLD analysis project Ga0172379, IMG submission 119756) | Groundwater microbial communities from an aquifer near a municipal landfill in Southern Ontario, Canada - Groundwater well OW334 metaG | ecosystem: Environmental > Aquatic > Deep...
CGTTAGTTTTGAAAATTATTCGATCGTTCAATTTACGCCAATGGCAATGTTTAGCATTTTCTTTCTTGCAATCTTCGGAACGATCGTCACGTTCGTCAGTTATTTTTGGCTGTTAAAAAGAGTGGAGGTTGTTTTGCTTTCACTGACAGCGTTTGTTACACCATTGATTGCAGTTTTGCTTGGTGTGCTTATTCTCAATGAAAAAATATCTCCCGAGTTATTTGCCGGAGCGTTTCTTGTTTTTGCAGGAATTGGAACTGCAAATGCAAAAGAGATTCGTGCGTTTGTGAGAAGCCGAATTATAACGAAATAAAAAGTTGTAGGACACCTTTAAGATGTCCTACAACTTTTTATTTTATTCTTCCACAAAATCTAAATCTTTACCAAACGTTTCATCCAACTGATAGAGAGCGTACAGCGCAATGATGATACACAATGCGCCAACCAACGCACCGCCTGCAAGAAATCCAAATGATGCTGATGCATACGTAAATGCAATGGAGATTGGCACCGTAGCACCGCGCGCCATATTGGGAACTGTCGTTGCAACGGTTGCTCGTAGATTGGTGCCAAATTGTTCTGCCGCATTAGTGACAAACACTGCCCAATATCCTACGCTGAATCCTAAAAAGAATGTGATGTAATAGAGAGCATCAGCTGAAACACCGCGAGACATAAAATATGTTGTTACTGCAACACAATTCATTATCAAAAAAATGAGAATAATTTTCCGCCTGCTTTTCATTAATTGACTTAACAGTCCGCTCAAAAAATCTCCCGGAATTAATCCGAGATAGAAAAACATTACTGCCCGCCCTGCACTTACTGCGCCATCTATGTTCAATGCTTTGGCAAACTCGGGAGAGAGTGTGACAAGAATTCCAACACAATACCATGTGGGCAGACCGATAAAGATACATTTAAGATATCGGAAGAACCGTTCTCTGTTAGTAAAGAGACTGAAGAAATTTCCGCGTGATACATTTTTATTTTTTACCGCATTGAACATTCCCGATTCAAACACACTAACGCGAAGAATGAGCAGCATTAATCCCAATCCGCCGCCGATGAAGTATGCGTTGCGCCAATCAAAATGTTCAACAACATTATAAGCCAGGACTGCTCCGGCAACGCCGACTGTCGCAACAATCATCGTTCCGTAACCGCGAGTTTCTTTCGGCATAATCTCAGCGACAAGCGTAATTCCGCCGCCAAGTTCTCCTGCAAGACCAACACCGGCAATAAAACGGAAGAGAGCATACAATTCAATATTATGAACGAATCCATTAGCAATATTTGCGAGTGAATATAAAAAAATTGAACCGAAGAGAAGTTGAATTCGTCCTTTTTTATCACCAAGGATGCCCCACAAAATTCCGCCAAGAAGCATGCCCACCATTTGTACGTTCAGCAACAGCAAGCCCTGACTGGTGATTTGTTCCGGAGTTAAACCGAGATCACGCAAGCTCGGAACTCTTACAATGCTGAAAAGAATCAAATCATAGATGTCAACAAAATATCCAAGTGCGGCGACAATGACTGCAGTACTGAATAAATCTTTCATGGCAATTTTATGAGCGGGCATTTTTTCTCCAAATGTTGTGTAATGATAGATAAGGAGAACCTGAGAATCAATAAGTAATTGTAATGTTGAAAGAAAAATTGTATTTTTACATACGCAAAACTCAAAACCTCCGTGATATTTCTTCGGGGGTTTTTCTCTGTCTTAACTACTTACTCAATGCCAAAACGAACAGATATAAAATCCATTCTTATCATCGGCAGCGGACCAATTATCATTGGTCAAGCGTGCGAATTTGATTATTCGGGAACACAAGCGTGTAAAGTACTTCGTGAAGAAGGATACCGGATTATTCTTATCAACAGCAATCCTGCAACAATTATGACGGATCCGGAATTGGCTGATGCAACGTATATCGAACCAATCACACCGGAATTTGTTGAGATGATTATTGAGAAGGAACGTCCCGATGCAATTCTTCCAACAATGGGTGGACAAACTGCGTTGAATACTGCAGTTGCTCTTGCTGAAAGCGGAGTGCTGGCAAAATATAATGTTGAATTGATCGGTGCGAATCTTCAAGCAATAAAAAAAGCGGAAGACAGGCAGTTGTTCAAAAAAGCGATGACGGAAATTGGTTTGGAAATGCCGCGCGGCGGATTTGTATATACCGTTGAAGAAGCATTGAAAATTGTCCAGGGCATTGGAAAATTTCCGATCATCATACGACCATCGTTTACGATGGGTGGAACCGGCGGAGGAATTGCATACAACATTGAAGAGTTTAAACAGATCGTTGAATTGGGATTGTTGAACAGTCCGGTTCACGAAGTGCTTGTTGAAGAATCAGTTCTCGGCTGGAAAGAATACGAACTTGAAGTAATGCGCGACACGAAAGACAATGTGGTCATCATCTGTTCCATCGAAAATTTTGATCCGATGGGAGTTCACACCGGTGATTCGATCACGGTTGCTCCTGCGCAGACATTGACAGATAAAGAATACCAGTTCATGCGTGATGCAGCGTTGAAAGTGATCCGTGCAATTGGCGTTGATACGGGCGGATCGAACGTTCAGTTCTCCATGAATCCTGAAAATGGAAAGATGTACGTGATCGAAATGAATCCGCGTGTGTCGCGAAGTTCTGCGCTTGCATCCAAAGCAACAGGATTTCCGATTGCGAAGATTGCTGCGAAACTTGCCGTTGGCTATACGTTAGACGAGATTCCGAATGATATTACAAAATTAACTCCCGCTTCGTTTGAACCGACCATTGATTATACCGTTGTGAAAATTCCGCGCTGGGATTTTGAAAAATTCAAAGGGGTTGATGATTCACTTGGTGTTCAAATGAAATCGGTCGGCGAGGCAATGGCGTTTGGGCGAACGTTCAAAGAAGCATTGCAAAAAACGTTACGTTCACTTGAACAAGGCCGTTTTGGGTTAGGTGCTGATGGGAAAGATCATTTTGAGATCGAAGCACTTTCCAAAGGACAAAAGACAACATGGCTTAAGACAGTTAAAGAGCAATTGCGCAAACCGAAGGCGAATAATATTTTCTATCTGCGGTATGCATTTCAACTTGGGCAGTCGATTGCCGATGTTCACAACCTGACAAAGATCGACCCCTGGTTCTTGTTCAACATTAAACAGATCGTTGATCTGGAGGCTGAGTTAAAAGAGATTTTATTCTCATCCGTTACAAAAGAAATTTTGCTTAAAGCAAAGCAATACGGATTTTCAGACCGGCAACTTTCACACATTTGGAAGACCGATGAAAGCAAAGTTCGACAGTTACGGAAAAAGTTTGCAGTGATTCCTGTTTACAAAATGGTCGATACGTGCGCGGCGGAATTTGAATCGAATACACCGTATCATTATTCAACCTACGATCAAGAGAACGAATCGAAACGTTCGACAAAGAAAAAAGTGATCATCCTTGGCGGTGGACCAAACAGAATTGGACAGGGAATTGAGTTCGATTACTGTTGCGTTCATGGCGTAATGGCTCTGCGTGAAGAAGGATATGAAACGATCATGATCAATTGTAATCCGGAGACTGTTTCAACGGATTACGACACGACCGATAAATTATATTTTGAACCGCTTACACTTGAAGATGTTCTCAACATTTGTGAATTGGAAGAACCGGAAGGTGTCATCGTCAGTTTTGGCGGTCAGACACCGCTGAAGATCGCAAAAGCGTTGGAGTTGAATGGCGTAAAAATTCTTGGAACGTCTACCGAAGGAATTGATCTTGCGGAAGATCGAAAACGATTCGGCGCTTTACTTCGCGCTAATAATATCATTCATCCGCAATATGGAACTGCATTCTCCGTAAAAGACGCAGTGCTCGTTGCAGAAGAGATCGGCTATCCTGTTCTTGTTCGTCCGTCATACGTTCTTGGCGGCCGCGCAATGCAGATCTGTTACAATTCAGCATCGCTGAAAGAATACATGAAACTTGCCGTGGATGTTTCACCGGAGAAACCGATCCTGATCGATTGTTTCCTTGAAGATGCATTTGAATTTGATGTTGACGCAGTTTCCGACGGCGATGATGTTTTGATCGGCGGAGTGATGGAGCATGTGGAAGAAGCCGGAATCCATTCCGGAGATTCTTCAAGTGTTCTTCCTCCATTTATGTTGAAAGAGGATAAGCTGCAAGAGATTATCACGATAACAAAAAAACTTGCTAAACTGCTGCACGTGCGTGGGTTGTTGAATGTGCAGTATGCAATGAAAGACGATAAAGTGTATGTGCTCGAAGTGAATCCGCGCGCATCACGAACCGTTCCGTTCGTCAGCAAAGCAACAGGATTTGCTTTGGCGAAATGCGCTGCAAAAGTGATGGGCGGAAAAAAATTGAAAGATCTAAAAGTTCTCGACTTTGATTTCCGCAAAGTGAAACACATGTCGATGAAAGAATCGGTGTTCCCATTCAATAAATTTCCCAAAGTAAAAATGTTCCTCGGACCGGAAATGCGTTCTACCGGAGAGGTGATGGGAATTTCGATGTCATTTGGTGCCGCAGTTGCCAAAGCGCAGCTTGCCGCAGGAAACCCTCTTCCGAAAGATGGAACGATCTTCGTCAGTGTGAATAATAATGATAAGACTGCCGAAACAGTTGGAATCATGAAAGAATATTCCAATCTCGGATTTAAGATCATTGGAACAGAAGGAACAACAAAATTTCTGCAGTCCAACGGGATCAATGCCACGTCGATCTTCAAAGTGAATGAAGGTCGTCCGAATATTGTGGATGCGATCAAAAACGGCGAAGTGCAGATGGTGATCAATACGCCGCTTGGTGAAGAATCTCGGTACGACGAATACTCCATTGGCTGGGCGGCGATACAACAGAAAATTGCATTCATCACCACACTTTCTGCTGCTGCAACTGCCGTAAAAGGAATTGAGCGCATTAAGCAAGGCAAACTGAATGTGAAGTCAATTCAGGAATATCATAACGTTTAAGTTCTTTATTGCCACAGATTGCACAGATTAATAATCTGAGTAATCTGTGGCAAATTCTTTATCGTTTCTGGTAAAATATGCCGCGAATTAAACTCGACCTTCCCAAACATTTTCATTTCACCACAGAAATTCCAATCCGTATTTCCGACATCAATTACGGCGGACATCTGGGCAACGACGCAGTTCTTTCGATTCTACATGAGTCGCGCGTGCGTCTGTTGCTGGAACATGGATATTCTGAATTTAATGTTGAGGGAGTCGGCATCATCATGACCGACTCTGCAATCGTGTATAAGTCGGAAGCATTTTACGGCGAATCGTTGCGCATTCAAATTACCGTTCATGATTTCTCAAAATTCGGGTGCGATGTGTATTATCTTGTGCGTGAACGTGAAAGCGGAAGGGAAGTAGTTCAAGCGAAGACTGGTATCGCATTTTTCAATTATGAAGAACGAAAACTTGCTTTGGTACCTGAAGCATTTAAGAAAAAGTTTTCTGTGTAAGTTTTTAGCTGTCAAATAAAACTACTTCAATGAAATTTTACAGCACGCTCGCCATCATTATCATTTCATTATTCATTGGCTGTGGAATCACACAGCCAATCCGCCCGATTGAAGAAGGAACAACAGAAATCATTGCTTCTCTTGGCGGACCGATCATTCCGCTGGGAGGAATTGCAATCCCGGTTCCGTATTTAAATCTAGGCGCGATGTACGGCTATTCATCCAATCTTACACTCTACGGCAACGCTCACGTTACTGCATTACTCTTCAAAGATGTTGGACTCGATGGCGGATTTGCTACGCGATTATTTTCCGAACAAGGAATGCTTCCCGAAATTTCATTTAACGGCAGGGTATATTTCTTTTGGAATGCATTTCGTGGAAACACAACGCGGCTTTATCCAACGGGAACTGTGACCGGAAGTTATCTGGTAGGAGAACATTCGCTCTTGTATTTCGGCGCGGATAATTTATATCAATTTTCAACATCAGATTTGTTCGTCTCACCGTTTATCGGATATAGTTTTCCAATTTCCCATACAATGGAATTACAAATTGAATCAAAATGGATGGCGATAAACCGCGACACTCGTCACGGAGTGTTTGAAGGAGCTGGATCGATCAACGGTAAAGGAAATGTCGGTTTATTTTTTGGACTTCAATATAGTTTGAGATGAGAGAGAAAAAACAAAATCATTCGTCATTCCGAAACGCCGAAGGCGTATTCGGAATCTATTTTGTAATAAAGATGCTGACATTCGTCAGCATGACGAATATTCTGTGCGGCTGCTTTGATCTTGACAGTTCATTATTCAACAACGACACATTTACTGCATACAATCTTCGCACAACAGTTATTCCTGAATCACTACGAACTCAAGTTGTATTAAACTCTCAAGGAAAAAAGATCTACGGCTATTTCGTAAAGTCATCGAATGCAAATGAGAAGAATGTCATTCTGTATAATCATGGCAACCGTGATCATCTTCAATTTTATTGGGATAGAGTGGAGTTGTTGTACAAAATGGGATTCAATGTCTTCATCTATGATTATCAAGGATACGGAATGAGTGAAGGTGAGCCAACTGAAGAAGCGATTTATGCCGATGCAAATGCAGCGTATTATTATCTAAAGTCACAAGGATTTCACGATTCGTTGATTACTGTTTACGGATTTTCTCTCGGCGGCGCGACGGCAACAAATCTTGCAGCAAATACTTTCACTCCGCGGCGATTAATTCTTGAATCGCCATTTGCTTCTGCGAGTGCACTGACACAGAGCGGAATGTTATTAGATATGCCCAGCACATTTGTGATGAAGGGAGAATACAACAACGCAGAGAAGATCAAACGCGTTACTGCTCCCGTATTGATCCTTCACGGTGTTGATGACAAATTTATTGATATGGAAAAGAATGGAAAAGTGATCTACCGAAATGCGAACGATCCGAAAACGTTTATTGCTGTTCCCGGAGCAGATCACTCGGAAGTTCCGGCAAAGATGGGAGAAGCAAATTATATTTCTACAATTAAGAGTTTTATTCGCTAATGGGTAAATACCCCGAGGCTAGCGTCGTCATTCCGGCGAAAGCCGGAATCCAGAAAAATGGATGCCTGCGTACGCTGGCATGACAAATACTTCGCAGCTTGCAGCGGAAATATTTATTTCAAATTGAAAATTCACTATTGAAAATTTTTTAAATCACTTTTGGCAGGCTTAACACTTTCTTGTAATAATTTTCGTACTCGGTAACAATTTTCTCTTCGCTGAACACTTCAACCGCGCGTTTTCGCCCTTCTTTAGCAAACATCTGTCGTTTGTTCTCGTTCATCAACAGTTCAATTGCATATTTTGCCATTCGTTCCACATCGCCAATCTCGGCAATGTAGCCGGTCTGGTTATGCAGAACAAGTTCCGGCAATCCGCCAACGCTTGAAGAGATAACAGGAACTTCGTACGACATTGCTTCTAATGCAGAAAGCCCAAAACTTTCCTGCTGGCTTGGAAGAAGAAATAGATCGACTGCAGAAAGAATCTCTGTCAGGTTCGACTGTTTTCCCATAAAAATAATCTTGTCATGAATCTTCAGTTCACGTGCAAGTATTTCGCAGCTTGTTCTGTCCGGTCCGTCACCTACAAGCACAAGTGTTGTTGGGATTTTTTGCTGAACAAGATCAAATATTCTAATAACATCACTGACCCGTTTCACTGGCCGGAAGTTTGAAATATGCGCAAGCACCCGTTCGCCGTTCGGGGAGAATTTAGTTCGTAAACAGGAATCTGGTTTACGTTTATATTCTGCGGGATCGACAAAGTTGGAGATCACTTCGATATCTTTTTCAATTCCGTAATTGGTCTGTGTTTTTTCTCGAAGATGGCGTGAGACCGCAGTGACGCCGTCGCTTTTTTCGATGCTTAATTTTACAACGGGAAGAAAACTCGGCTCCAATCCAACAAGTGTAATATCAGTTCCATGCAATGTGGTGATCACGCGAAAATCGGGATTAGGGATTACTTGCTTTGCGATAAACGCACTTGTTGCGTGCGGAACTGCATAATGTACATGAAGAAGATCCAGTTTCTCAAAACTTGCAACCTCTATCATTTTGCTCGCTAATGCTGGAGTATATAGCGGGAATTCAAATAAAGGATATGTTGAAATTTCAACCTCGTGATAAAAGATATTATTAACAAATCCATCCAGACGCATGGGCATTGCATAACTAATAAAATGAATGTTATGTCCTCGTTTTGCCAGTACTTTCCCTAATTCTGTCGCTACCACGCCGCTTCCACCGTATGTTGGGTAACATGTAATGCCGATATTCATAGAAAATTCCTCAGTGATGTGGAACAAATTACGATAAATAGGACGAAGAAGAAACTACAATATTGCTATATTGCAATTGAACTGTTGCTTGAGAAAATAAAAAGAATTACTTTTTTGCAGTTCCGTTCCCCCCCATTGAAAGGATTTATTATGAAAAAAAGTTCCTTACTAATTATTCTGCTGATTGTTTTTACAGTTGTTCTCCTCGCTCAACAAAAGCCTATCGTAAAAGCACAATCTGTGAAACCAACTGAACAGTCCGAAGCGCCATCCGGTAAATTTGTTGGAACGTTGTTTAACGATGCGTTATATATTTTACAAGAGCCCCAATCATTGAATTCGGCAAAAGGTACTGCGGGAAAAAATGCGTTTCTTTTCAGAAGGGCAACAATCGGCTATGCGTATTCAATAAACAAAAATGTTTCATCATTGATTGAGTATGATGCAGCTAACAAATTATTGGAACAAGGATTTGTTGATGTCAAAAATCTTATGCCATCAATAGATGTAAAAATTGGTCTAATGCAAACACTTTCCTCTGAATTAAATTACAAAATGTGGGACTATCGTTCTCTTGAAGCGTCGGCGTTGGATAGAAAAGGTTTTACCGATGAATTTGATATGGGATTGACGATAACCGGAAGGATAGATGCACGAGGCAATTCGTATGCACGGTTGGCAGTCTACAATGGTAACGGTTTAGTTGCAGAGAATGATAAATTGAAAAAGATCGCTTTTGCAGCCGGCAATTGGTTTGATAAGTATTCTGTTCTTGAGGCATACGTAGATTATGAAAACCTTCTTGGAGGAAAAAGTATAATCAATACTAAGTTATTTTTTGGAACAACATCTACGAAATTTTCTTTTGGCTTAGAAGGCTTTTATCGGTTGGAAAGAAAGGCGCTGTCAGCCGGTGGTGACAAAAACCCGGTTGGTGGATCACTCTTTTCTTGGTTTGAAATGACAAAATCAGTACGCGGTGTTGCCCGTATTGATGCTATTGATGATGACGTAGCGAATACAAGTGCAACTCTCGCCAGCCCAAGTTACCGAGAAATATACTTAAATATTGGCATCGATTACTTGCCTGCCATTGATGTTCATTTGATTCCAAATTTTGTGTTTATCAAACAAATGAAAAAAGGAACTTCGAAAGAAATAGCCGATCGAATGGAAGCTCGTTTGACAACGGCAATAACTATTAAATAATGGACGAAATATATTCTTCCGTTCAATCGCATATCACTGCTCAGGTAAAGATCGAGGGCTCAAGGTTTATCGCGGATGTATTTCCGGTATTGACCGAAGAGGCCGCAAAAGAAAAACTGGAAATGGTTCGAAAAAAATACTTTGATGCAACCCATCATTGTTTTGCATACGTCATCGGGGGTGAAAAGAAAATCGTTCGCTACTCCGATGACGGAGAACCTTCCGGAACCGCAGGTGTAAAGATCAATTCCGTGCTACAGACAAAAAATCTCTCCGATGTTCTTCTTATTGTTACCCGATATTTTGGCGGTACAAAATTAGGCGTTGGTGGATTGGGCAGGGCGTATTTTGAATCTGCTGAAAGCGGAATTGACAGCGCGGTGATCATTCGAAAAGCACTTATACAAGAACTGCTCATTGCATTTCCGTTCTCGGAAACAAATCCTGTAATGAACATCATCAACTCTCACAAATTGAAAATTGCCACAACCATGTATACAGATGAACGTTCCATAATAACCATTCATGTTCTTCCATCTCAAACGACATCGATCAGAGGTCTTTTTGTGAATGCTACCCGCGGCTCGGCTGAAATTTCTCTTGGAGAAAAGAAAACGATAAACTGGCAATGATCGAATCGATATTTCTTCTTGCAGTCGGTATTTTCGTGGGAATGTTCGGAACGCTCATCGGTGTTGGCGGGGGATTCA
>Ga0172379_10011937_pt1 | contig 10251 bp, 8 predicted proteins | sample GrowelOW334metaG_FD_119756 | JGI IMG/M metagenome (GOLD analysis project Ga0172379, IMG submission 119756) | Groundwater microbial communities from an aquifer near a municipal landfill in Southern Ontario, Canada - Groundwater well OW334 metaG | ecosystem: Environmental > Aquatic > Deep...
AACCCACCATTAAGATAAAAAGAACGAGATACTTTTTCATGATATACCGATTTTGTTTTTACATTATTTCACTAACAATATTCAAAATACTATAGCATACAAATTTAATTTTGTCAAGATTACGAAATTATGTCTGAAAATCTAATCATTCGCGGTGCGCGGATGCACAACTTAAAAGATATTAGTCTGGAAATACCGCATAATAAATTGACGGTCATTACCGGTGTTTCCGGCTCCGGCAAATCGTCGCTGGCTTTTGATACGATTTTTGCCGAAGGCCAACGTCAATACGTCGAATCGCTTTCGCCCTATATGCGCCAATTCTTGGGACAGAAGAAACCGGCCGATGTTGATGAAATAATCGGTCTGGCCCCATCTATTTCTATTGATCAGAAAGCTCTGTCGCACAATCCGCGTTCGACGGTCGGTACTTTAACCGACATCTATGATTATCTACGCGTTTTATACGCGCGAGTCGGCGAAGTTTTTTGCCCGGTCTGCGGAACCAAGATTGAAAAGCTCACCGTCGAAGAAATGGTCGACATTATCATTAATCGCGGGCAAGACTTGAAGGAAGAATTTGTCACCTTACTCTCACCGATTGTCCGAGACCGTAAAGGCGAATATTATCAAATTTTATATAATTACCTAGCTCTCGGCTATGGCGAATCACGAATCGACGGAGTCATCCATTCTTTAAGAGAACAGGTTAAGCTCGCCCCCAAGCAGAAACATGATATTGATATCGTCATTGATAAAATACTCTTAACTGACCAAACGAGAATGTTTGAAGCGGTGGAAAACGCCTTAGACTATAGTAAAGGATTAGTAATTGCTAAATATAAAAATCAGGAGTTTCTTCTCTCGGCCAACTGGACTTGCCCGAATGACAATTTTTCTTTTCCCGAAGTCGAACCCCGTCTATTTTCTTTTAATTCACCACACGGCGCTTGTCCGGAATGCTCCGGCCTGGGCAAGACCGATTTCTTTAGCGACAAGAAGTGTGAAGTCTGTCACGGTGAACGTCTGCGTCCGGAAACTTTATCCGTCCGAGTGAGTGGCAAGAATATTGCCGAAGTCAGTAAATTACCAATCAATAAGGCGCTCGACTTTTTCAATCGTTACTACGAAAAAATGACTAAGCGTGAGCGAGCCATCGCCGAAAATGTGGTCGTTCAAATCATTAGCCGTTTAGAATTTCTCTTGAAAGTCGGTCTCAATTATATTTCGCTCGAACGAGAGGCCCACACTTTATCCGGCGGGGAAGCTCAACGCATTCGTTTATCTTCACAAATCGGCTCGCACTTGTCGCGCACGCTTTATGTTCTGGATGAACCGACCATCGGTCTGCACGAACGCGACACCGAACGTTTGATTGATACTCTAAAAAAACTGCGCGATAAAAATAATACCGTTATTATTGTCGAGCACGACGAACGAACTATTCTAGAATCCGACTATCTAGTCGATATGGGACCGTTAGCCGGCGTGCATGGCGGGGAAGTCGTCGCTATCGGACCGACTAAAGATTTGCTCGATCCCAAAAAAAACAAAGCAGCCGCTAAAAAGTCTTTGACTCTCCAATATCTAAATGGCGAACGAACGATTGATATTCCGGTTAAACGGCGTGAACAAAATCATGGCATTTTAAAAATTCGCGGCGCCTATGCTAATAATTTAAAAAACGTTAACGTTGATATTCCTTTAGGACGCCTCGTCGGCGTGAGTGGCGTTTCCGGATCAGGTAAATCCTCACTGCTGTATGATATAATTTATAAAAACATTGCCCACATCAAAAGTCGGCCCGGTAAAGCCAAACTTGAAAATGTTAAAGATCTAAAAGGGGCGGAATATATCAATAAAGTAATTGTCATTGATCAGTCGCCGATCGGCCGAACGCCACGTTCCAACCCCGCTACCTATACCGGTATTTTTACCCCGATTAGAGACTTTTTTGCCTCTCTGCCAGAGGCGAGAGAAAGGGGTTATTCCATATCCCGTTTCTCGTTTAACCGCCCAGGTGGGCGTTGTGAGGCCTGTGAAGGAGCCGGAGCCAACCTGATCGAGATGCATTTCCTGCCGCCAGTGCTAGTCGAATGTGAAGTCTGCCGCGGCAAGCGTTTTAATCGGGAAACCCTGCAAGTAAAATATAAGGGGAAAAATATCGCCGATATTTTAGATCTGACTATTGATGAAGCTGTGAGCCACTTTGGCGAAAACTATTTTATCACCGATAAGCTTAAAGTTTTACAATCAGTCGGCTTAGGCTACATTAAAATCGGTCAAAGCGCAACGACTCTCTCAGGTGGCGAAGCTCAGCGCGTCAAAATCGGTAAAGAGCTAACTCACACTTTAGGCAAGCGGACTTTATATTTATTAGATGAACCGACTACTGGTCTGCATTACTACGATATCGATATGCTATTATCGGTTCTAAATAAATTAGTCGAGAAGGGAAATTCCGTTTTAGTCATTGAGCACAACATGCATATGCTCAAGTCAATGGATTATATTGTCGATCTCGGACCGAATGGCGGGGAAGAGGGTGGCCGTATCGTCGCCGCAGGCGCCCCAGAAGATATCGTGCGCGAACCAAAAAGCGTCACGGGGAAATATTTAAAAGGATATTTGAAATAATATGAGTTTACCGATACTACTGGCGTTCGGCGCGATGGTGGGTTGGGGAATCGGCGATTTTTTAATTCAAAAAACCGTCAAAAAAATTGGCGCCGCCGAAACTTTATTTTGGACTACTGTATTTAGTTCGATAATATTAATTCCTTTTGTTTGGCGCGATCTCCAGTTATTAACCATGGCATCTTTACCGGGATTATTCATTCTGGGAATAATTGGTTTCTTGAGCGGCGTCATTCATTTCAAGGCTTTAAAAATTGGCAAGCTGGCCGTTTTAGAGACAATCTTATCGATTGAATTACCTCTGACGATAATTCTCGGCTTAATCTTCTTCAAAGAGAGCCTGAGTCTATTGCAAGTAGGCTTAATAGCCCTGTTGTTTATTGGCATTATTTTAATTTCCATTAGTTTTGAGAAAGTCCACAATCGCGATTGGCTAGAGAAAGGAGCAGTCTTGGCGTTAATTGCCGGATTACTGGTGGCCTTATATAATTTTGTCAGCGCTTCTCAGGCGAGAGCGCTTAGCCCCTTAATTGCCATCTACGTTCCGTGGTTAGTTTGCTGCTTAATCTGTTGGTTATATATTCGACAAAAAAGAGAAAAAAACTTAATTCAAAATTTTAAACTGAACTGGCGCTTAATATTGATTATGGTAATTATCGATTTGCTCGCCTGGCTAGCTTACACTTTTGCAGTCGCCAAAGAAGAGCTAGCCATTACAATTTCTATCACTGAAAGTTATGTGGTAATTGCGCTTATTTTAGGAGTTATAATAAATAAGGAAAAAATAAAAATCGTTCAATACGTTGGTGCTCTCTTAGCGATCGGCAGCAGTCTGCTGATTGGGCTGGTGAAATAACTTTACCAATAAAACAATATTACCAAATAAAAAACCGGGTAGTTCAAAAAATTATTAAGTCTAAAGCAATTTATGGCTTTAAACTATAATATCTGAACTAACCCGGCTTCCAGGATCCAAGTGTTTTAAACGAGCTGGTGGAGTCGGCTCTTACTAACCAGTGTTGATTTCGAGAGTAATCGGACTAATCCGGACTCAGGTGTCTAAACAATCTGGAAATTGGGAGCACGTATTTCTCGCGCAGCAACATCCCTGTTTTGTCGGATCCAAATTCCCTGACGGGAACAAGAAAAAAGAACTAAAATAGCGTTGGTTATCCCTGTTCCGTTCCTTCGCGTGACCGGAGGAGTTACGGAATAAACTGATTACGAGTGTTCGCGAAACTGTTAATAAAGGGACGAGACCATTCATCCCTAAACCCCAGCCTAAATATCAGAGACAACCGGAATCCTTATCTTACAATCTTTCAAAGAACTTTGCTTATAAGAACACGCTACCCCCACTTTATTCTTTTTATATTTTTTGTCAAGATATTTATATGCTCCACCCGCTAAAAAATAAACTGAAAACCATCCCCCAGAAACCGGGCGTCTATTTCTGGCTCAATTCAGCCGGGCATGTTTTGTATGTGGGGCGGGCCACCAGCCTGAAAAACCGACTCAGCCAATATTTCCAGAAGGGGATAGATGACCGCATCGCCGAAATGGTCGCGGCAGCTACTGACTTGAAATATGAAGTAACCGACTCGCTCTTGGAAGCAATTATTCTGGAGGCAAAAAATATCAAAAAATTCTGGCCGAAATATAATATTGTTGATCGCGATAACCGTTCCTTCATCTACGTGGTTATTCCTAAAACTGATTTTGCGCGACCCATTGTCGTTCGAGGAACTGACCTAAAAAAGTTTCCAGCGACTCAGGCCAAGGTTTTTGGTCCTTATCAATCCTGGCACCTTCTGCAAAAGGCCTTGCGTCTAATCAGGCTAATTTTTCCCTATAGCACTTGTCGGCCTAATAGTGGTAAAGCCTGCTTTGATTATCAGATCGGACTATGTCCCGGAGCTTGTATCGGCGAAATCAGCTCCAAAGAATATCAAAAGAATATTAATAATATTTCTTTGCTTCTCTCCGGTGAAAAGAAAAGACTGCTAGCTAAACTAATGAAAGAAAATCCGGATAAGATTAAGGCACTGAAACACATTCAAGATGTTTCTCTTTTGACCCGAGAGGATGATCTTCGGGAAAATAAAATCAACCGTTTGGAGGGCTATGATATCTCCCACAACCACGGCAAGGAAAGTTATGGTTCAATGGTGGTATTCGAAGATGGGGAAGCCAACCGTCAAGCCTATCGTCTATTCAAAATAAAAGAGGCGCCGGCCGGCGATGATGAACGGGCCTTGGCTGAGGTTCTCTTACGACGCTTCAATCATCCGGAATGGCCGCTACCAGAACTAATTATGATTGACGGCGGCAGTCCGCAGATCAGTTTTTTAAGCCGTCTGCTCGCCACACATAACATTGAGGTGCCTTTAGTAGGCATTTCCAAATTTGGCGGTGATAAACTGGTGCTGACAGCCGGCAGTTCTAAATCTCTGCGCGCTCTGACCGAAAACATCAAGCCAACCCTTCTTAAACTCCGGGAAGAGGCCCACCGCTTTGCTAATTATGGGCGAAAGAGAAGTTTAAAAATAAAGAAGATGTAGATTCCGCGTGGATAACCCACGTAAGAAAATCCGTCAAAAAAACGTAGGTCTAATAGATAGCCTACGTTAATAAGTCGAGCATACGACTTAAAATTTATTATCCCAAAATATTTGTTTGGCGCTTTGCGTTTTCTTGCTTTTTGCCTCTTCTTCTAACATACTCCTAGTTTTTATCTCCCAACGAAAATTTCTCAACTTATAGCTATTTTTTGAAAACGGCCAAAGCCATGATACCCCATCGAAATTTTTATCTATCGTATCATGGATAAGATGAAGTAATATAGCTAAGGCTATTAATATTCCAAATAGCCAATTTTGATAGGCCAGCCCAGCTAAAAATGATAAAGGCAAAACAATGAGTGGTAGATGAAAAATAAACCTATGCATATAAGATTTTTTATCTACCAATCCTACTAGACTGAATCGCTTCTCTTTTTTAATGAATATTCTAATCAATTCATTAACCGGAATATCGAAATCTAAAAAAAATGAGGCCAGGAAAATTAGAATAGAGTTTAGCCCAAAACCAAAGTATACTCCTACGGCTGACAGGATCAGACCTATTAATAAATCTGCTATCATGGTAAATATTTTTATAAATTGTTAATAATACAAATTTTGCAACTCCTTAAAAACTAAATTAATAACTACTTTATATATTACGAATAATAATCTCATATAAATTATAATCCGTCAACTCAAAATTTGACAAATTTCGTTAATCTGCTAATATAACCACATAACAATTTAGTTACCACAGACAGCCAGCCGGGACTCCGATAGGGAGCCATAAGTCTCGCCGAGGTAAAATTAGCTAATTTTAGCAAATTTTTAGTCTGTGGTGGCACAGATTTTTTTATTTTTAAGACTATTAATAAACCAGTCCGAATCAATTCGGAAAACAATTTACTATATGCCTAAGAACAAAATTCAAAAACAGGAGATTCTCCGCACTTTGAAGGAAAAAGTAAAAAAAGCCAAATCGGTTGTTTTTGCCGGCTTCAATACTTTAACGGTTAAAGACAATGAGAATCTGCGCGCTCAGCTCAGAAAAGAAAACAGCGAATATTATGTCGCCAAAAAAACTTTGATGAACTTAGCTTTTAAAGATAATAACCTCGACATTAATGTCCGCGGTTTAGATGGTAAAGTAGCGGCGATATTTTCATATGAAGATGAAGTCGCTCCAGCTAAGATTCTCGGTAATTTCCGTAAAGATAAGGATAAGGAAGGAAGAATTTTCTTCTTGGGCGGAATCTTAGAAGGCAAGCTGTTATCCAAGAGCGAAGTTGAGGCGTTATCGATGCTACCGAGCAAAACCGAACTTTATGCCAAATTGGTTGGTTCAATCAATGCGCCGATTTCTGGCTTTGTTAATGCCTTAGCTGGTAACCTGCGTAATCTGGTTGGCGTCTTAAAGGCGATCAGTGAAAAAGGTAACTAAACCTTGGCCTAAGAGGGGTAAAAGAATTAATAATTAATTAAAATAATAATAATTTTAAATCTATGGAAGAAAAAAATGTGGTTGTGCCGGCTAAATTTGAAAAGCTGGTCAGCGAAATCGAAAAAATGAGTGTTCTAGATTTAGCCGAATTGGTTAAAATCTTAGAAGAAAAATTTGGCGTTTCTGCTTCTGCTCCGGCCATGATGATGGCTCCGGGCGCAGCCGCGGCCGCTCCGGTGGAAGAGAAGGACAGTTTTGATGTGGAAATCACTGATGGCGGTGCCAGCAAGATCAACGTCATTAAAGCCGTTCGTGAATTAACCGAGATGGGCTTGAAGGAAGCTAAAGACTTAGTCGATGGCGCTCCGAAAGTCTTAAAAGAAGGTGTTAAGAAAGCTGAAGCTGAGGCCATGAAGAAGAGATTGGAAGAGGCTGGCGCTAAAGTAACTTTGAAATAAGTTAAATAAGTTAAAACACTTTGGACTACACCTAAAAATCACCCCGTTGGGGTGATTTTTGTTAGCTTGATTTTAAAGTTTAAATCGATTTATTGATAACGAATTATTGATATTAAATTATTGATTAAGGGTAATCTTATAAATCGCTTCACCATCCAGGAAATAGGCAGAGCGACCAACCTCATCAACCGCGAAATCAACCGGCTGATTCAAAGAATCAGCGACATATTGTTCCATTAAATGACCATCCTCTTTAGCTAAAACTGCCAAACGCTTTGAGCTGGGCTCAAAAACATAAATATATTTATTGCCCACCATTATTTTATTGGCTCCGGTCATCACCGGCGAGAGAGCCGCCGAATTGAAGTTAACCGCTTTACCAGTATAGAACTTCAAGACCTGACCGCTTAGTTTCAAGACATAAACACTACCGTCAACAAATAAGTCCGTGGCCTGACTTAAATCAGCTGGCTCTTTCAGCCAATCAGTTGGAGCGGCGTAGCCGGTCTGAGCACGCTGGAAGCGATAGACCTGACTTTTTGTTTTATCAACTGAATAAAGATTATTATTAAATATCTTATAGCCAGCCAAATCGTCTGGAGCGGCTAGGACGGGCAAGCTGATAGTTAGACGACTCTTAGTTTTTAAATTATATTGAATAATTTGTTTGGTGCTGTCCCAATAATATAGCGTCGCGGTCTTAGTGTCATATTGCGGCTTAGTCAGATTAACTGCTTCGACAATTTCGATTTTCGACGAAGAGGCGGAATCCGGCTTCAGGCCATAAATAAATTTATCACCAGCTCCGAAGATAGAGCCGAGTGCGGCATCGCCGGTAAAAATCAAATTCTTGATGCCGAGACCGCTTAAATCATTAACCTTAACCGCTGTGACTCGGCTGATTTTCTGGACTCTTTCTTCCTGGGTATGCAGATCAGCTAAATAAGGAGCGGCGGCGGCAATTTCCGCCTTAGTCTTAGCCGGAAGAGAGGAAACTAGCGCTTGCTGGGCTAATAAGGCGGTGCGAGCGCCATCATCATTACCATATGATAAACGAGATTCGACTAGAATTTTCTGCTCATTGATCTGAGCGACAATATTATTAAAGTTTTCCTGAGCGAGCTTATGGTTATGGTTACTGGTGCCGATAATAATACTGATCACTAAAATAAGCGTCACGCCGCCTAAGATTAAATATAAAGAGCGTTTTTTCAGGCTGACCGAGGCGAGCCACCTGTTAATTTTTCCACGCCAGCCGGCAAAGAAACGGAAACCAAACAGAGAACTCAGGCCAGACCAAAATGACTTTAATCCATTAAGTAAACGACCAGGATTCTTTTTAAAGAAGATCTTATCTTTCATTAGGAATGAATCAGCTCTCGCCAAATTCATGCTTTTAACCGTGCCTAGATTTAAAACAGGTTGAGTAATATTCTTTTCCTCGGTTTTAATTGAACGATCCGGCTGTTCTGGTCGATCAGAACGGAAAGAACGTTGTTTAGACTTCACGGGCTGCCAGGACTTAATGGTTTTTTTAATTCTTTTAAATAAATGAGGGAGATTAATTAAACCAGCTGAAGCTAGCATTTCTTCAGTCTTCTGTTCGGTATAATTCAGGGAAGAGATAGAACTATGAGCGGACAAAACCTCTTCCGGCTCCTCCTTAACCTCGGAACCACCGGCGCCCATCGTGTTTTTAATGATGATGCCCAGAAAAGGGACATAGACATTAATTTTAGCCAGGACATTCTTAATCTGTTCCGCGGCGGTAATTGGCGGTAGTTTGGTCACAATATCCAACATATCTTGGCCGGATAAATATTCCGGCATGGTTTCACTGGTAAAAATAAAATAGGAGTCCTGGGGAATCTCGCCACTAATCACGGAAGAGAAGAGCTGCGGCGTCTTAATGCTCGTTGCTTCGTCGTCGTTAGCCGCCGGACTGGCTTCGGTAGCATTCACCTCGACATTGATTATTTCATAATGTTCGCCATGGCGATACAACAAAAGGGCTCGATTCCGGCCGAAATTGGCGAAGTGAAGTTTATTTTCATAAATAACCCCGATAGTCAGATTAGTGGCGGCGGTATTAAGCTTAATTTTTTCTTCCAAAAGAAAATCGCTCAGACTTTTATTGATCTTGGCGAGAGCCGCTTCAAAAATATTTTCTATTTTAAGCCCCTCGATTTTCCCGCGCAGCATTATTTTTTCATCATTATAATAGCTGTCTTGCAAGGCGAGAATTAAAAAATCAAAAATCTTTCTGGCTTCAGATTTTTTACCGCTAATCTCCGCCAACAAAAAAACTTTGCCGGCCAAATTTTCCTTTAAAGTTTCGGGCTGGGCAACGTAAACATCGCTCAAGCCGACGGCCTTGCCAGAGTTTAAAATAATGGAAGCAATTTTGTTATACATAAGCAAAATGCCAAACCAAAATACAAATCTTTAGTTTGACTGTTTCTTATAGATATTATACTATAAATCCATAAATAAAGAAATATGCTTAAGGCACTTTTTGGCTCCGAGCCAAGAGTAAAAATTCTCAACCTCCTTTTGTTGCACCCCGACACCAGATACACCTTGCGCCAGCTCTCCCAAACTCTCAATTTGACCAGTGTCACGCTCAATCGGGAACTGGAAAATTTGCAAAAGTCCCAGTTACTAAAAAATATCGAGGAGCGAGAGGGGAAAACTAAAGTCCGCCTTTTGGCTATCAACCAAAACTTCATTCTCTACCCGGAAATACGGGCCCTCTTCATTAAAGCCCAAATCCTCTCCAGCCAAAAATTTATCAGCGGCCTGCAAAAGACCGGCCATTTGAAATTATTACTCATGACTGGACTATTCACTAATGATGCCCAGGCACCGACCGATATCTTAATCGTCGGCCACATTAAGCACAGCGCTTTTCTTAAACTCATCAAGGACCTGGAAAAAGACTTGGGTCGAGAAATTAATTTTACCATTCTGTCGGAGAATGAATTTAATTACCGCCAAGAAATGATGGATATTTTCCTCTTTAATATTCTGGGTGGCAAAAATCTGGTTCTCCTAGATGAATTGGGCTTAAATACTAAAACTTAATATGGCCAGAAATTTTATTCAAATATTAAATATCGTTGGGACTCTCATTAAATACGCTCTTCTTCTG
>Ga0172379_10011938_pt1 | contig 10251 bp, 11 predicted proteins | sample GrowelOW334metaG_FD_119756 | JGI IMG/M metagenome (GOLD analysis project Ga0172379, IMG submission 119756) | Groundwater microbial communities from an aquifer near a municipal landfill in Southern Ontario, Canada - Groundwater well OW334 metaG | ecosystem: Environmental > Aquatic > Deep...
GCATTAGAAACTTTAAAGAGTTTGCCAGCTAAGCGAAGAATTGCGGTTTTGGGAGATATGTTGGAACTTGGTACACACACTATGGAGGCGCACGAAATTGCTGGGCGTCAGGCAGCTAAAGCTTGTGAAATTCTTTTAGCAGTTGGTTTACGGGCTAAGATGCTTTCCGAAGCTGCAATAAAGGCTGGCTTACCAAAGCGTTCTGTTTTTTATTTTAATAATTTACGCGAAGCCGGAACTTTCTTACAAGAAAAAATGGGCAGGGGAGATGTGGTTCTTTTTAAGGGATCTCAAGGAGTGCGTTTGGAAAAATTAGTAAAAGAAGTAATGGCAGATCCGCAGCTAGCACCAAATTTATTAGTGCGTCAAAATTCAGAATGGCTTGCGAAGCTGGGGCTTTATGATTAAAAAATAAAAACTCTCGTAAGAGAGTTTTTATATTTGTAGCCCCAGGGGGAATTCTTCTCCTCTATCTCAAAAATTGTGAATTGGCTCCGACTAAACTTTTTGTCGGTCACAAAAAGTTTGTCTAGCCGCCGCCTCACCGTGCAAATTTACTAATTTGCACATGTTCCGGCGTTCAATTTCCCCGCACAAAACAAGCAGTTGTTTTGTTTGGAGCTAATAAAAGAACGGACACGAAGTCCGTTCTTTTTTAGTAGCCCCAGGGGGAATTGAACCCCCGTTTCCGCCGTGAGAGGGCGATGTCCTACCACTAGACGATGAGGCCTAATCGAGCAGAAGAATAATAACCCAGTTTTATATAGAGAAACAAGTTTTAAATAAAAAAAGGACACGATTTTTCGTGTCCTTTTTGGTTTAGGATTTCCACCAACTTTGGTTGCCTGGTGTATTCAGAAAAGAAGAAACGACGTCCATTGTATCGGTTATCGCTTGATCTAAACCGCCTTCGGAATTTTTTATTAGGCGATTTTCCAAAACTCTTAAAGCTGGTTCTCCAGGATTAATAAAAATAGCTAAGGCACAATTTTTTAGTTTGTCCTTTATTCTTAATCCGCCTTTTATTTCCACGTCAAAAATTGGGGTGTTTCCAGAATCCCATATTTTGATGATTTCTCGCCACAAAGTTCCATAGAGTAAGCCTGGATAGACTTCCTCATATTCCAGGAATTCTCCATTTTTTATTTTTTCCCGAAACTCCGTTTCTGATAGGAAAAAATATTCTCGACCGTTTACCTCATCTTTTCGGGGTTCACGAGTAGTGGCAGATATAGATAATTCTAAAAAGCCTAACTTTTTGCGTAGGCCGGCAATTATAGAACCTTTACCTGCGCCGGATGGAGCAGCAACGATTACAGCTTTATTCATATAAGCCTCCTAACTATATTGTTTTAAATTAAAATTCTTTTTACACCTTGATACAGGTTTGGTGGTCTGTCAATTAAAAAATAGTGTTGTTTAAATTACTCAAATTTGTACCATATGGTACAAATTTGAGTAGTCATGTTTTGTTAGTTGTAACGTTTTTCATAAGTGTTATGTTTTAAGTAGTAGAGAATTCCATGCTATCCGCAAACATCACCGACATAATTCACGAATTTATATTAAGGGTTAGTCCACTAATTCAAGAATATGGTGCGTGGGGAGTTTTTTTGGTTTCGTTTATTGAAGAAATAATAGTTCCGATTCCGTCCTCCTTTATTTTATTGGCAGCTGGATTTTTTTTGTTGCCAGTTACCGCTACTTTGAGCGAAGTAATGGTTCAGAGTTTTTGGTTGGTGGTTATTCCGGGTTCTTTAGGCCTAACCCTAGGTTCTTTAGTGGTTTATTCGGTGGCTTACTTAGGTGGCGAGTCGGTTATAAAATCTTGGGGCAAGTGGTTTGGAATATCTTGGGCGGATGTAGAAAAAATGCAGGCCAAATTTACCAATAGTCATTGGGACGAGATAGTAATTTTTGGTTTACGGACTATACCTATTGTGCCTCACGTTCTGCTTTCTTTGGCTTGCGGACTAGTTCGTTATCCAATTAGGGCCTTTTTATTAACGGCACTTTTTGGGACTATGATTCGAGCTTTTATGATGAGTATTTTAGGTTGGTATTTGGGAGAGGCTTATGTCTCTTATTCCGAGAATATTTCAGTAATTGGGAATTGGTTTTTGTGGACTTTGGGTCTATCAATACTTTCTTGGTTGGTTTACCACATATATCGACGTTATAGGCCAAAAGCCCAGATATAGCAGGGGTTTTGTTGCTTGTTTTTGCCCGTTTTTTAGCCTATAATTAGGCGGTATTTAATTCATGCCCGAACCCAAGAAACAATCTTCTTATAGTGCAAAAGACATCCAAGTTTTAGAAGGTTTAGATCCAGTTAGAAAGCGTCCTGGTATGTATATCGGCTCCACGGGAGTCGATGGGTTACACCATTTAATTTGGGAAGTTGTAGATAACTCCATCGATGAAGCGATGGCTGGTTATGCAAAAAATATTACGGTAGAACTTTTACCGGACAATGTAGTTGCGGTTACGGATGATGGCCGAGGTATTCCAACCGATATTCACCAAAAAACAAAAAAATCTGCTTTAGAAACCGCACTCACGGTTTTACATGCTGGTGGAAAATTTGGTGGTGAAGGTTACAAGGTTTCTGGGGGTTTGCACGGAGTAGGTGTGTCGGTAGTAAATGCTTTATCAGTTTTCTTAAAAGCAGAAGTAACTAGAGAGGGTAGTGCCTTTATACAAGAATATGTACGAGGCGTACCTAAATATGCAGTTAAGAAAGTGGGTAAGGCAGAAGGCACCGGCACTAAAATAACTTTCCAGGCGGATAGTGAAATTTTTCCAATTGTAGAATACGACGTTCGTAAAATTATGGAACGTCTCCGTCAACAGGCTTATTTAACCCCGGGAGTTCGAATGGAATTTGTAGATTCGCGTGGGGAGGGTCAACCAATTCAATATGGATTTTATTTTGAAGGTGGGCTTCGTAGTTTTGTAGATTATTTAGTTGGAGAAGCACCAGCAATTCACGATAAAGTTTTTTATGTGAAAAAAATGGTGGAAGAAATAGAAGTAGAGTCTGCCTTTTTATATTTGGATGAAGTAGAGAGTCGGGAAATTAGTTTTGTAAATAATATCCACACGATGGATGGTGGAACCCATTTAACGGGTTTTCGCACGGCCTTAACCAGAACTTTAAATGATGCGGCGCGCAAAGAGGGTTATTTAAAAGAGTCCGAAGAAAATTTAACAGGTGAAGATATTCGCGAGGGATTAGTCGCAGCAGTTTCTATTCGTATTCGGGAGCCACAATTTGAAGGTCAGACTAAGGGTCGTTTAGGAACTCCGGAAGCTCGTCCAGCGGTAGAGGTGGCAGTAGCAGACGAGTTAAAAGATTTCTTAGAGCGCTATCCTGCGGATGCTCGTAAAATAATCGAGAAAAATATGTTAGCGGCCAAAGCTCGTAAAGCGGCTAAGGCGGCTAAAGATACGGTTCTACGTAAGGGTGCTTTGGAAGGTTTAACTTTGCCAGGTAAGTTAGCAGACTGCACTTCTCGTAAAGCGGAAGAATCCGAACTTTTCATCGTAGAGGGAGATTCTGCAGGAGGTTCTTGTAAACAGGGACGTGATCGACGCACTCAGGCTATTTTGCCGTTGAAGGGTAAAATTTTGAATGTAGAAAAAGCACGCATTGATAAAATGTTGGCGAATAAAGAAGTTCGCTCACTGGTTGTGGCACTAGGCACCGCAATTGCCGAGCAGTTTGATATTTCGAAGCTCCGTTATCACAAAATTATTTTAATGTCTGATGCCGATGTAGACGGCGCACACATTCGCACTTTGCTTTTAACTCTTTTCTATCGGTATTTTCCACAGGTAGTTTTGGGTGGTTATTTGTATATTGCCCAACCGCCTCTATTTCGCCTTCAGAAGGGTAAGGATGTGCGTTATGCGTATTCTTCCGAAGAGAAGGATAAACTCATGAAGGACATGAAGGGAGAGGCCGGCATTCAGCGTTATAAGGGTTTGGGAGAGATGAATCCGGAACAACTTTGGGAAACCACCATGGATCCTCAAAATCGGGTCTTAAAGCGGGTAATGGTGGAGGATGCAGAAGAAGCCGACAAAATGTTTGATATTTTGATGGGAGAATTAGTAGAACCTCGTAAAAACTTTATTCAGGCTCACGCTACCACAGTTAAAAACCTGGACATTTAGGCCGGGTTCGTGTTAAATTTAAATCCGTTATGTCTTCTAAAATAGCTCTTTTTTGGCAGGAAACTAAGGCTGAAGTCCGTCGAGTGGAATGGCCATCCAAGCAGGAAACTATTCGTTACACCATTTTCGTGGTGTTGTTTAGTTTGGTGGTAGCGGCTTTATTGGGTGCCTTTGATTTTGTCTTTTTAAAGGCCTTGGAACAAGTTATTTTTTCTTAAATTTATGACCAATATAGAAATCCGCGGAGATCGTCGTTGGTATGCGATTCACACCTATTCTGGCTATGAAGATGCAGTAGCTCGTTATTTAAAACAACGCGTAGAATCTTTATTAATGTCCGATAAGATTTTTAACGTAGTGGTACCAAAAGAAATTAAAATAAAAGTTAAGGGTGGTAAGCGTCATCAATTAGAAGAAAAAATTTATCCAGGTTATGTGATTGTGGATATGGTTTTGGATCACGATTCTTGGTCGGTGGTTCGAAATACCCCACGAGTCACCGGTTTTGTGGGTTCGGATAATACCACTCCAACTCCTTTGTCCGAAGAAGAAGTTCAGTCGCTTTTGTCTCGCATGGGTCAGGGGGAGACGAAGTTCAAAGTTGACGTGAGGGTGGGTGATCTGGTAAGAATTACGGACGGTCCCTTCCGTGAACAAGAAGGAAAAGTTTCCGAGGTGGATGAAGAGCACGGTAAGATAAAAGTTCTTATTCCAATCTTCGGTCGAGATACTATGTTAGAGTTAGATTCTCTCCAAATACAAAAAGTATAAACATGTCTAAACCAGTAAAAGCTTATCTCAAATTACAGTTGGAAGCCGGTAAGGCTAACCCAGCTCCGCCGGTTGGTCCGGCTCTTGGTCAGCACGGTGTAAACATCGCGCAGTTTTGTCAGCAATTTAACGCGGCCACTCAGGCTATGATGGGGGATATTATCCCAGCAGAAATTACTATCTACGAAGATCGTACTTTTGAATTCAAGCTCAAAACCTCGCCTTCTTCTGCTTTACTTCGTAAAGCAGCAGGCATTGAGAAGGGTGCAGCCGAACCTCACAAGGGTAAGGTGGGTAAAGTAACCAAGGCCCAACTTCGAGATATTGCGGAAAAGAAGATGGTGGACTTAAACACCGAAGACATTGAAGCGGCAATGAGAATTATTGCTGGCAGTGCCAAAAATATGGGCATTGAGATAGTAGACTAAGAATTAGATTTAGAAGTTAATAAAAGCCCTTCGGGGCTTTTATTTTTTGTTTCTATAATTTGTAACAAATTCAGTAGTTTTTTAAATACTCAAAATTGTAACATATATTACAATTTTGAGTTTTGTTGACCTTTGGTAATTTTTGTTTAAATATGTTTCCAGTTCGTAAACATATTTTTTCATAAAAACAGGAGACCATATGCATAAAAAAGGTAATTTTATCGTGGTGGAAGGCCCAATGGGGGTTGGTAAAAGCACTTTGGTAATAATGCTCGCAGAGCATTTGCGAAGTGAAGGCTTCAAAGTTTTTTCAACCGCTGAACCAAGTAAAAACAATACGGAGACCGGGGAAGAAGCAAATTGTTTTGGCCTCTTTATTCGTAAGCTGATCGAGGGGAGGGCAGATCGCAGTGATGAATTAAATATGGCTAATTCATTGCGAAGTCTTTCCGATCGGATGTTTGATGACCATGGTGAAAAAATGGGTAAGTGGGTTCAGGCTTTGCGTAATATGGCAGAAAGTCTGGCAGCTAAGAAAAAATTAACCGAATTACAAACTCAGTTAATTTTTTTGCTGGATCGGGAAATGCACGTCGGGCTTATTCGTAAAAAAGTAGCCGAAGGCTACATGGTGATTGATGATCGGTATGAGCTTTCTACTTATGTTCACTATCGTTCGGAAACAGGATCTCAAACGGATATTCTAAAAACTTGGCAATATCCGCTTTTGGGTGATGCCTATTTGAAACCGGATTACTGTTTTCTTTTTGATGCACCAGCGAGAGTTATCTGGAAGCGTCAAAAATTAAGTGGTAAGCCGATGGACAAACACGAAGCCAGATTTCCGCAGGTGGATAAAAAGGTTCGTCTGTATAGACGAGCTGGAAAGATCTTTAGATTTGCGTCAAAATCGGATCCGCGTCACAAATATCCAATTATTAAGATTGATGCAAACCATCCTCCGCATGAGGTATTGAAAAAGATGCTGAGCTTTCTGTCTTTATAAAATTCTCAAACCCCGCTTTCCCGGGGTTTATTTTTTAGTTACAATACGCTGGTAATAATATGGCTATTCCGACTATCGGCTTAGAGATTCATGCCGAGCTAAACACCAAATCCAAGATGTTTTGTGGGTGTAAAAACGATGCTTTGGAGACTAAGCCCAATACTAATGTTTGCCCCATTTGTTTAGCACATCCTGGCACTATGCCAACCATGAACCGGGCAGCGGTAGAATCGGTTATTAAATTGGGTTATGCGGTAGGAGGTAAGATAAACGAAAAATCCCACTTTGATCGTAAGAGTTACTTTTATCCAGATTTGCCGAAGGGTTACCAAATTTCTCAATATGATGAACCTTTAGTGGAGGGCGGTAATTTAACTGGTATTCGTGTTAAGCGAGTACATTTAGAAGAAGACACTGCTAGTTCCGTACACTCCGAAGATGGCGAAACTTTGATTGATTACAATCGTTCTGGCGTACCTTTAATGGAGTTGGTTACTGAACCCGATATAAAAACTTCGGAAGAGGCGGTTAGGTTTGCGGAAGAGCTTCAATTAATTTTGCGCTATTTGGGAATTTCGGATGCGGATATGGAGCGAGGTCAGATGCGAGTGGAGGTAAATATTTCTATTCGGAATAAAGAAGAAGATCCATGGGGGACTAAAGTAGAAATCAAGAATTTAAATTCTTTCCGGGCGGTGCGGGATTCTATACTTTATGAAATAGAAAGACAGGAAGAAATGTTGCGTCGGGGCGAACCAGTGTCTCAGGAGACTCGCGGTTGGAATGATGCTCGAGGTAAAACTGAGAGTCAGCGCGCCAAAGAATCAGCACATGACTATCGGTATTTCCCAGAGCCGGATTTACCACCACTAGATTTAACCAAGTGGAATTTAGAAACGCTTAAAAATTCTCTACCAGAATTACCGGAGGCAAAACGAGTACGGTTTATAGAAATTTATTCTTTAAATCGTTTGCAGGCAGAAAATTTAGTGGCAGATAAATTACTTGCGGAATATTTTGAAAATGCAGTTTCCGAACTTAAAACTTATGTTCCTATTTCTGATGCTTCTTTAATATTTAATTATTTAACCTCGGATTTGCGGGGATTAATGAATACCAAAAATGTTTCTTGGGAGAATTTAAAAATAAAACCGGGTCATTTAGCGCGTTTAGTAGCTTTGATTTTGGAGGGCCGACTACAAAGTAGAACGGCTAAAGATTTGTTAGTAAAAATGTTTGAGACCGGTGAAGATCCAGAAGAGTTGGCTGAGGCTGCTGGAACTCGAGTAATTGGTAGCGAAGCGGAATTACAGGTTATTGTGGAAGAAATAATTTCCAAAAATCCTAAGCCGGTAGAAGATTTTAAAAAGGGTAAAGAAAATGCCTTACAGTTTTTGGTAGGTCAGGGTATGGCTAAAACCAAGGGCCAGGCTAGTCCAGACGTTTTGCGAGAAGTATTTCGTAAATTTCTTTCCTAGGTTTAGTAGTAAAAACTCCACCTAAGGTGGAATTTGACATTTTAGGCTTTTACTTTTACTTTATAGACAGAATTATTTAACAACTATTTTAAAGAAAGGGGGTTACTATGGCTCTTTTAATGAAAAAAGAGGAGATAGAAATCCTCTTAATCAGTATTTTTCGGGCTCGTTTTCGGACCGAAGCTTCTAGAATCCAGGTATTTGTTTGGCACTTGGAGAATTCGTTAGGGTCTGACGAAGACAGGGAATATGCTGTAGAATTCGTTCTGAAAAATCTCGGGTTGTGGTCTCCTGGTTCTGAAGTTATGCGGGGAGAAGATATTTCGCGTCAGAAATTTGAAAAAATCGCGACACACATCGGTCCCGACTTAACTTTTGCTTTTCAAGAGTGGACGCGCCAGAATATTTCCGAACCGGAGATAGCAAAAAAAATTTGGAATCGCATTCGGGAACTGGATTCTACGGTAGAAAAAGCAGTGGCTTTTTGTTTGATTCTTTTGGATCGAGAGTTGGTTCCATATCGACAGCTTCCATCGGCTTCGGAGGAGTTAAAAATTTTGCTTTCTGAAATGGCGAGTATTGAAGCAAATTCAGATATTCAGAATAACCACAGTCATAAGGCAGCGGTTATTCGAAATTTGGTTTTGCGAGCTCATAAAAATCGGCAAAATATGGGTATTATCTGGAAATTAGTTCAGGAAGAACCATCGGAGGCTGAAAAGTTGATGATATTTCTTCGAGTCTGGGACGCAATTGAGGATAAATATACTACTGCCGGCGCCACCGATTGGAAGAGAATTGCTGATTATATATATGCTTGATTAGTCCGCGCGCTCCTAAGGATTAGTCTTGAAGGCAAATCCCGCACGAAATTTGTGCGGGATTTTTATTTGGTTTATTTTTTACTAATTATTTTTTTAGCCTCTCCGCAATTTTTAACCCAGTGAATATTTGGATTTCGTTTAAACCAAGTTACTTGTCGTTTGGCGTAGTCGTTAATAGATTTTTCTAACTCTATTAAAAAGTTATTTTTATTTATTTTGTTTTGTAAGAGTAGAGCCCCGTAGCGGTACTCCAAACCAAAACTTTCTAGTTTTCTGAAAGACACTCCAGATTTATGGAGTTTTTTTATTTCAGCGAGCATACCAAGTTTTATCCGGGCTAATAGTCGTTTATGAATATTAGCTTTTAATTTTTCTTTGCCTGGATTAATTCCTATGTAAATAATTTCTGCATCTAGGGGATCAGTTTTAAGTTTGGGAACTTTGCCTAAAGCATTGGCTATTTCGATAGAGCGAATTAAGCGAGCCGGATTTTGTTTATCAATATTTTGAGCTCGCTCCGGATCCTTTTTCTCCAAGATTCTAAAAAGTTCCTCGGTACTGAGTTTAGCTAATTTATTGCGCAAAACTTTATTGGGCGGAACTTCGGGGAGTAGTAGGCCGTCCACCAAGGTTTGAATATAAAAGCCGGTACCTCCACAAATTATGGGTAATTTTTTATTGGCCCAGATCTTTTTTAAGGCTAGTCGGCCGAGATGTTGGTATTTGTTTGCACTAAAAATTGTTTTAGGGCTAACCACATCCAACAGGTGGTGGGGAATGCCCGCCATTTCCTTTTTAGTGACTTTGCCAGTGCCTAAATCCATTCCCTTATAGACTTGGCGGGAATCAGCAGAAATAACCTCTCCCTGGAGTTTTTGGGCTAATTTAATAGCTAAGGAGCTTTTCCCACTAGCAGTGGGCCCAACGACTACAATGACCTTTTTTGACATTTGTATTATTTGTGGTATACTCTTTACAGATCGTTTTAAATTTACTCTAACTTATATAACCAAAAATCCAAAGGAGATTTTATGGATAACAGAGGAACAAAATTGATGGTTATTGGAGCGGCGGGTGTTAGTTTTAGTGCTCTTGGAATTGCTGTGGCACTCAATCGTATGAATAAAAAGAACATTGAGAGACAAAGTTCTGAAGCGCTTTTATGTTGTGCTGACGAATTGCCGGTCGTTAATGACCTCCCGCAATTGTCGCCGGAATATCTGACGCTGTCTGCTACTTCCAAAAAGAAGTAATGAAAAATCCCTTGTCGTAATACGACAAGGGATTTTGCTTTTTGTGTTTAGTTTTTTCTTTCGTGAATTGCAGTTTCTAATTCGTTTACAAAAATTTCTAAACTCTTAGTTTCGCTTTCCTTATGTCCGCGAGTACGGATAGAAACTAAATTTTCGGTTTCTTCTTTGTCGCCGATTACTATAACAAAAGGAATTTTTTGAATTTCAGCTTCACGAACTCGCTTACCTAAAGTTTCCTCGGCTTTAGCAATTTCTGCGCGGACAAATTTGGTACGTAGTGCCTGTTCTACTTTTTTAGCATAAGCTTCATGA
>Ga0172379_10011939_pt1 | contig 10251 bp, 12 predicted proteins | sample GrowelOW334metaG_FD_119756 | JGI IMG/M metagenome (GOLD analysis project Ga0172379, IMG submission 119756) | Groundwater microbial communities from an aquifer near a municipal landfill in Southern Ontario, Canada - Groundwater well OW334 metaG | ecosystem: Environmental > Aquatic > Deep...
AAATTTTTTGGGTAAATATTTTTTAGAATTTTAAAACTTTCTATATCTGCGAAAATTTCAACACTTTTTTCTTTTAGCAGTCTCGCTATTTGAGGTAAAAATTCTTTTGCGATTTTTTTATTAATTAGAGCCGTATCAAGGGCGTTGCAAACGGATGGTCTTTGAGTTTTGGCATTAAAAATTATTTTTGCGGAAAGAGGAAGTTTCGCTTCATCGTCTACATAAATATGACAAACTCCCGCCCCTGTTTCAATGACGGGTACAGTAGAATTTTCTCTGACAAAGTCTATTAGTTTAGCACTTCCACGAGGGATAATAACATCCACTAAACCATTAGCAGAAAGTATGCTGGAGACAGAATCTTTTATTTTTGGATCAATAAGTTGTATTGTTTCAGGATTCATCCCAGACAAGACCAGAGCATTTTTAATGATTTTGGATAAGATGAGATTGCTTTCTCTTGCTTCTTTGCCTCCTTTTAAAATTACTGCGTTTCCGGATTTAATACAAATAGCGGCAACGTCCGTCGTCACATTTGGTCGTGCTTCATAGATGATGCCAATAACTCCGATCGGTACACTTTTCTTACAAATTTTTAATCCCATTCTTTTTCTACAATCAAAAATTTTTCCAATAGGGTCGGGCATTTTTATTAAATTTTCTATTTCTTGCAGCATTCTATTTATTCGTGCATCATTAAGAGTGAGCCTGTCTAACATTGGACTGCTTTGCTCGATATTCTCTAGGTCTTTCAAATTGGCTTTTATAATTTCTTTTTTATTTTTGTTTAACTCTTTGATTAAATTTTTTAGAATTAAAATTCTCTTGGTATGCGATGAAAGCCCAAACGAAATTGAAGCTCTCTTGGCGTTATTTAATTGTTTTAGAATATTTCTTTGCATTTTTTGAATTCGTAATTCGTAATTATTAATTCGTAATTGATGTCAATTCTTTGGCTTTTTTATATGCAGAGAAAACTGCTTTAGATACAATTTTTTCAAGATTTTTATTTTTGAAAACTTGCAGAGCGGCCTCTGTCGTCCCACCTTTTGAAGCCACTTTATTTATGAGTAGAGAATAATCAGAATCTTTGCTTAAGATAGCAGAAGCGGAAAATGTTTTTTCAACTAATTTTCTGCTTTCAGCTTTAGTGAATCCGAGAGCTTCGGAGGCCTTCATTAAATGACTTGCTAAAAGAAAAAAATAGGCAGGACCACTACCAGAAATAGCTGTGACTTTGTTAATTATGTCTTCGTTCTTTACTTCAAAATTTTCGGTTATTTTATTTATGAAATTTTTTGCCTTTTTCTTTTCCGAGGAAGAAAGGTCATTGGCTTTCCATACGGCTATGCCAGAACCTACAGAAAGTCCCAAGTTTGGCATCATTCTTATGATTTTCTTGTGAAGAGAAAATTGTCTTATTTTTTTAATAGAAAAACCAGCCATAATGGAAATTAAAATAGTATTTTTATTTATTTCATAACTTTTTAATTCGGCTAGCATTTTTTTTGCATCTTGTGGTTTGACAGCGAGAATAATAAAATCAGAAACTTTTATATTACGCAAATCTTTTTTATCAACATCTACAATGGATATTTTTATTCTTTTGTCGCTCTTTGAAAGAGCTTTTGCTATTGCTTTACCCATGGTACCGTAGCCTATAATTGTAATGTCTGTTTTCATAATTATTTTTTAATTAAAAATCTCGTGCCGGAGAAATTTTTTCCTAAGGCTTTTTCAATTATACCTTTTTCATTTCCATTACCTATTAATGTTTCAACACTATGGTTTGTCGCATATTTTGCCGCTTGAACTTTTGAGATCATTCCTCCCAACCCAAGATCGGATTTATGTGGGGAACAAAGGTTTTCAATTTTGGAGTTTATATTTTTGACCTTTTTTATAAGCTTGGCATTTTTATTTTGGTCAGGATTACAGGTGTAGAGTCCATTTTGATTAGTTAGAATTAAAAGTTTATTTGCCTTGAGGCCTACGGCCACCTTTGCGCTTAATATGTCGTTATCTCCGATAGTTAAATCTTCTCCTTTCATAACATCATTTTCATTTATAATAGGTAAAATTCTATGAGCAAGCATGGCTTTAATATTTGAAACAAAGTTATTAAAGCGTTCATTTTTATTTAAATCGTCACTCAAAATTAAAATTTGTCCGATAGAGATATTATATTTTTGAGCTTCACGGTAATAATCATGAATCAAAATTGGTTGCCCAATAGCAGCGGCAATTTTTTTTCGATGAGGATTCGAAATAGGGGATTTAGGAAGTCCTGCGCCCACGGCGCCGGAGGTCACAAGCACGACTTCTACTCTATGTTTTAATAAAATAGAAATTTCTTTAATAAGTTTATTTATCTTTTTTTGATCAAGGCCGTTTTTTCCTGCAATGACCTGAGTCCCTACTTTTATAACTATTCGCATAGTCTCATATTATATTAATAAAAAGAGATATCAAATGTTGACAGGAACGAAGTGATGTGATATTATATGAGCAAATAAATTTCTTTTAAATAAATTCCAAGGAGGAAACATTGAAGAATACATATTTTGATGTAGTAGTTGTTGCCCCCGGTTTTGAGGACAACGAAAAAGAGTCGGGCCTGTTTTGGGATACTGAACTTCGGTTACAGGCGGCTATTGTTCTTTATGAAAAGAGTGAAGTAAAAAAAATAATTGTAGGGGGTGGAAAACTTAGAAAGATGAAGAAATCTTTTGCTTTTTTAATGAAGGAATATTTAATGAGAAGAGGTATTCCAGAAAATATTATCCAAACAGAAGAATACACGTACGATACTCCTTCACAATTCCAATGGATAAAAAACAATATTGAAGGAGAATTTGATTTCATAACAGATCCTGTACAAGCAGGTCATGTAAGGGAATTATTGAAAGGGTTTGATATAAAAGATTGTACGATATTATCGACCGAGGATATTTTATCGGATGATGAACTATATGGTACTTTCTTCAAGTACACGCATCAGTCTTTTTACTGGAGAAAATGGATAATTAGGGAAAAAATACTTGAATTGTTTACAAAGTTTTTTGACCCTAGAGGTGAGTTAATTTCCAGGCTTACCTCAAAAAGGAAGAATAATTAATCATAGAATAAAAAGGAGTTTAAAATGAAAGGTTTACTTTTCTTTGTTTCAGGTATCGTATTAATCATGATTGGTTTTTTCTTCACAAAAAACCAATGGATAGCAATACCGATAATAATTCTTGGAACATTATTAGTAGGTGTTGTTGGTTATGTATTTTTAAGCATGATTATTCCTTCCTCTAGAAAAATGGAGGCATTCTTACTGGGGAAACAGGAATGGGAAAGAAAAAATAAGGGAAACTAATCCAATGCCCAGCAAAATAAAATTTTGCTGGGCATTCTGCTTTTTAGTGTGCCACTGTGAAAGCGATTACTTTTTTGGCGCCGAAATTTTTTAATGTTTTGCGAGCTTCTGTTAATGTCGCTCCAGTGGTTAAAACATCATCTATCAAGATTATATTTTTGCCCGCTATGATTTCTGGGTTTTTTATAGAGAATGAATTTGTAAGATTTTTTAATCTATCTCGTCTCTCTTTTATATTTGCTTGATGTTCTGTCTCTTTTATTTTTATTAAAATATTTTTCTCTAAACTAAAGTTTTTATTTTCCCCATCCAATTTTATTAATTCTTGGCAAATTAATTCTGCTTGATTATATCCTCGTTCTCTATATCTTTTACGAGAAAGGGGAATAGGGATTAAGATTGGGTCGCTAAAATTTTGGAGCACGCTCAATTCCGAGAGTTCTTCTATAATTTTACCATAGATGATTTCTGCGAAAACACTGGCTAGTCTTTTTTTACCTTTATATTTTAAAAGCCAGATAGATTTTTTGATTGGTATATGACGATAATCAAATAGTGGAAATATCCAATTAGCGCTCTCTCTTTCGGCCGAAGGGGAATCTAATAGACACTCCAGACATAGATCAAAACCTCTTTTCCCGCAGGAAATGCAATTCACAGGGAAAACTATATTTAGTATGGTGTCTAATATAAGCATTATGCTATAATTATAGACATAATTGAAGAAAATGGATAATCCAATTAAAAACTTTTTTTCGAATTTGAATCTTTTCAAGGGAGGTGATAGTGATAGCGCTGTCGGGATAGACATCGGTTCTTCTGCTATTAAAGTGGTTGAAATAAAAAGAAAAGGAGGAAAGGCAGTGCTTGAAACTTACGGCGCGATAGCTCTCGGTTCTTATGCGGATGTTGATGTAGGACGAATTACCAATCTTTCTGTTGAAAAAGTGGCAGAAGCCTTGAAAGAGGTTTTGAAACAATCTGGGGTAACGACGACTTCATCTGTCTTTTCTATTCCCGTACAGTCAAGTTTAATTTTTACCATTTCATTGCCATCTCAAATAAAAGAAAGTGAAATTTCATCTATCGTTCCGACAGAGGCCCGCAAATATATTCCGTTGCCTATTACAGAAGTTTCTTTAGACTATTTTGTTTTACCTCAAAAAGAATCTTCTTTTGAAGAGGCAAACAATCCAGATCAACCAGTTATGTTGCCAGAAAAAACAGAAGTGCTAGTGGTGGCAATTCAAAATGATGCGGTTTCTAGATATCGTTCTATCGTTTCTCAATGTAGTTTGGAGGCCAGTTTTTTTGAAATTGAAATTTTTTCTTCTATTCGAGCAAATTTTGAACACGAACTCTCTTTGATCTTATTAGTCGATTTCGGTGCGGGAAGTACGAAGCTTTCTCTCGTCGAATTTGGCATGGTCAAAAGTCACCACACCATAAATCGCGGGGGGGCCGACATCTCTTCCTCTATTTCTAAATCTTTAGACATTCCATTCCATAAAGCTGAAGAAATGAAAAAAGAATTTGGTCTTTTTGAAAATCCTGTTGAAAAAAATTTGGCTGACATCATAAAAGTGCATATTGATTATATCTTTTCAGAAACGAATAATGTATTATTAGGGTACGAGAAGAAATACAACAAGACTATCAGTAAAGTAATCTTCACTGGTGGGGGAGCTCTCCTTAAAGGATTGAAAGAAGTGGCCTCTAATAACTTTCGAGCAGAGATAGAGATAGGACATCCGTTTTCTAAAGTCGAGGCGCCAGAGTTTTTGGAGAAAGTTCTTGAAACTACGGGCCCTGAATTTGCTGTTGCTTTAGGTTTAGCCTTGCGAAAGTTACAATAAGTGAGATAATATAATAAAATGGATCAAAATTTTCAAACATCTTTCATACCCAAAAAACCGATGATTGAAGATCGCGCTGTTGTCTCGCGACCTATCAGTCTGTTAACCATTTTTTCTATTTTTATTTTCTTTACGGTGGTCATCGCTTCAGGAGCTCTTTATTTTTATGATGGAATTGTCGAAAAAGAAATTGTAAAAATGGAAAATGATTTAAGTTTAGCAAAAAATCGTTTTGAACCTTCAAAAATAATTCAACTGCAAGTTTTAGACAAACGGCTCAATGCTTCAAGTGAAATTCTCTCTAAACACATTGCTATCTCTCCTATCTTTAAAGCATTGCAAGCAGTTACTATGAAGACCATTGGCTATAATAAATTTAGTTATGATTTTGATGATAGTAAAAATATAAAAGTAAAAGTGAAAATGTCAGGGACAGCTGTCGGGTATCGATCTGTGGCCTTACAATCAGATCTTTTTACCAAAAACAAATATTTAATTGATCCTGTTTTTTCCAATCTGTTGCTTGACGACAAAGGCAATGTTCTTTTTGATTTAGAATTTTCGGTCGATCCGAATTTTGTTGATTATAAAAAAATGCTTGAAACTACGAGTGAAGAATCTCCTAGCATTCTCTCTGAAGGGGGAGAGACATTTAATTAATTATGTTTAAATTTATTTTGCCAACCATTTTAATAGGAGTAGCGGTAGCAGGATTTTTTGTCTTTGCTAATCCGCTTTATAAAAATATTTCTTTAGCAAGAGAACAAATAGCGTCCTACAATGAAGCCTTGGATAATTCTAAGGCGCTTGAAGCCGAGAGAGATAAATTAACTCAAAAATATAATTCTTTTGATCCAGAAAATTTAGCTAAATTGCAAAAACTTTTGCCTGACAATGTTGATAATATTCGTTTGATTTTGGAGATAGAAAAAATAGCCTCACCTTATGGCATGGTGTTGAAGGATGTAAAATATGATGCAACAAGTGAAAAAACTGCTGAGGGAACAGAAACAGTGCAAATTGAACAAAAAGAAGAAGATTTTTCGTCTAAAAATTATGGTGTTTGGAATTTAGAGTTTTCTTCTCAAGGGACCTATAATAATTTTGTTAACTTTATTAAAGACTTGGAAAATAATCTTAGAGTTGTAGACATTTCTTCGATTCAATTTGCTTCAAATGCAAATGTAGGACTCAATCCGTCTTTACCGGAAGCTTACAAATATAATTTTAAAATTAAAACATATTGGCTAAAAAATTAAAATGGCTTCAAAAATAAAAAACATAATAATCTTTACCGTGATCGCCGCTTCCTTGATCTTAATTTACATTTTTTTTATTAAAAAAGGTCCTGAAGAAGCGAATTTAATTTCTTCCCCTGGAGCGGATACGATGTTGGCAGATACAAATACTTTAGATCAAAACTCTTTGATTGCGAAAGATTTTCTTTCTGTGTTGTTAAGTGTCAAAAGCATAAAATTGGATGATACTATTTTTTCTAATATAGCCTTTACCAGTTTGCATGACTCTAGCATCATTCTGACTCCTCCCTCTGTCGGAGAAGAAGGTAGGTTGAATCCATTTGCTCCGATTGGTTTTGAAACAGCGACAACTCCTGTCGCACCAGTAGCTCCAGTCCCTACTTCTCCTGCTTCTCCAACTCCTTCAAAGACAACGCCTAACAAAACACCTTAAATTAATTATGAGTTTTTTAGAAGAATTAGTTAAAAAAGGCGTAATCAATAAAAGCCAAATAGATGAAGTAAAAAATCTTGCTAAAGAGCATCACGATGGCGATGTGGATGAAGCTTTAATGGAAATTGGTATTCCAGAAGAAAAAATACTTTCAATCAAGGGAGAGTATTTGCAGATGCCGATAAAAAAAGTGGATACCAAAGAGCTGTCTTTTGATGCGCTCAAATATATTCCGGAGGATGCAGCGACATATTATCATTTCGTTCCGATTGAATTTAAAGAAGGAGTATTGGAAGTGGGTATTATTGATGGAGGAAATACTCAAGCGATCGATGCTCTGCAATTTATTTCTGCTAAACTGGGTATTCCTTTTAAGATTTTTCTCATTTCCAATAACGATTATAAAAGCATAATGGAAACCTATAGAGGTATTTCAGTCCAAGTGGAAGAAGCCTTGGAAGAACTTGATAAGGAGGATAATATAAATGCTAAAAGTTTAAGTGAATCAAATTCTTTAAACAAAGAAATTAAAAATGTAAAATCAAATGAGGAAGTAAAAATAGTAGAAGATGCTCCAGTTATAAAAATTGTTGCAGTTATTTTACGAAATGCGATAGAAGGAAATGCCTCGGACATACATATAGAAAATACAGGAGAAAAAATCAAAGTGCGTTTTCGAGTGGATGGATCTCTCCACACCACGATAGCTTTGCCACCGAATGTCTATAATGGAATAGTGGCGCGTATAAAAATTTTAGCTAAATTACGTTTGGATGAAAAAAGAAAACCGCAAGACGGATCTTTTAGCACTAATCTCGATGGACATAAAATTGATTTCCGTGTTTCTACCATGCCCGCCTATTACGGGGAGAAAGTAGTTATCCGTATTTTGGATGCAGAAAAAGGAGTGAAGCCATTAGATCAATTGGGATTATCAAAAAGAAATTTAGAAATGCTACGAGAAGCAATAACCAAACCATATGGGCTCATTTTGATTACTGGCCCGACAGGGTCTGGAAAATCTACCACATTATATTCAATGATGAATGAGCTTGATAAAGAGAGAAGCAATATCGTGTCCTTGGAAGATCCAGTCGAATATCATATGCCAGACATCAATCAATCTCAAATGATGCCAGAGATCGGATATACTTTTGCCTCGGGTCTCCGTTCTATTCTCCGCCAAGATCCGGATGTGATAATGGTTGGAGAAATACGTGATAAAGAAACAGCTCAACTTGCCATTCAGGCAGCTTTGACAGGACACTTGGTTTTATCGACTCTGCACACCAATAATGCCATTGGAGCAATTCCTCGTTTAATTGATATGGGCGTCGATCCTTATCTTATAGCGCCGACTCTCATCTTATCTGTTGCTCAGCGTTTGGCTAGGATGACCTGTCCTACTTCTCGCAAACTTGTTCCTATGGACCAAAGTATTAAATTACAAATTGAAAATGAACTGAAGGATTTGCCAGATGAATTTAGAAAAGAGATTGAAATCAAAAATGAAATGTATGACACTGTGCCATCTCCTGGTTGTCCGTCAGGCACTCGTGGCCGTATTGCTATTTTTGAAATGTTTAAGATAGGTAAAGAAATGCAAAGAGTAATATTAAAAAGCCCCGTTGATTCTGAAATCTATAAAGTGGCTCGTGGCGATGGAATGTTAATGATGAGAGAAGATGCCATGCTAAAAGCTTTGGACGGGATTATTCCGTATAAAGAAGTTTTCAACTTTGTTGATGAGAATGAATAAAATTTGTAGTATAATAAAACCATAATATGGAAGGAGACAAAAGAAAAATTTTGATAGTAGACGATGACACATTTCTTCTAGATATGTATGCGTTTAAATTCAGTCAACACAATTTCGAAGTTTATACAGCCCCAGGTGGTTTACAGGTTATTGAAAAACTTAAAAGCGGACTTTATCCCGATATAATTTTAATGGATATAATCATGCCAGAAATGGATGGATTTGAAATGTTAGAAAAAATAAATGAAGACAAGTTAGCGCCTGATTCCGTAAAGATAATTTTATCTAATAAAAGTCAGCAGTCCGATATTGATCGAGGTAATTCTTTAGGAGTCTCAGGATACATAGTAAAAGCGAGCTCTACTCCCAAAGAGGTGATTGACCAAGTGGTAGAAATTTTATCAAAAAAAGTTTTAAATAAAAAATAATTACGAGCTTAACGCCACATAAATTTATGGATTATAAAAAAGAATTAGAAGAACTTATTTTGGTAGTCATTCGTGAAAGTGGCTCCGATTTGCATTTAGGAGTTGGAAAAGTCCCGGCTATTCGTGTAGCTGGAGAACTTATTTTTCTCTTGAAACATTCAATTTTGACGAAGGAGGACATGATTGGTATTTTGAGTGAAATTTTAGATAAGACAAAATTAAATAAATTTATGGAAGAGCAGGAAATAGATTTTTCTTACGATTTTCGAGGAGAGACACGTCTTCGCGGTAATGCTTTTTTCCAGAAAGGTTTAATTAGTGTTGCTTTCAGATTAGTGCCGAAAGTAAAATCTCTTTCAGAATTACATTTACCTCCGATTATTGCAGAGCTAGCTCGTAAAAAACAAGGATTCTTTTTGGTAGTTGGTCCTGTCGGGCAGGGTAAATCGACCACTCTTTCAGCCATGGTAAATTTAATCAATAATGAACAAGCACGTCATGTTGTCACCATTGAAGATCCGATTGAATATATTTATACTCCGAATAAAGCTATAATCAATCAACGAGAAGTTGGTATTGATACTAAAGATTTTCACACAGCGCTCAAATCAGTTTTTCGTGAAGATGTGAATGTCATAATGATCGGGGAAATGCGTACGCCAGAGACAATTTCGACTGCCGTGACGGCAGCGGAAACGGGACATTTGGTTCTTTCCACTTTACATACTAACAATGCCTCACAAACAATAGACAGAATTATTGATTCTTTCCCAGGAGACCAACAAGACCAGATTCGTCTTCAACTGGCGGCTAGTTTGCTCGGTATTTTTTCTCAGAGACTTGTTCCTAGAATAACTGGTGGACTTATTCCTGCTTACGAATTATTGTTAAATAATAATGCTGTCTCCAATTTGATTCGTGAAAAACGCACCCAAGAAATTGATGTGGTTATAGAGACGGGGACTGAATCCGGAATGATAGATTTAAACCATTCTCTTATGGAATTAGTTCGGGCTGGAGAAATTACGATAGAAAACGCTTATCAATTTTCTCTTGATCCAAAGGGTCTTGAGCGCATTTTATAATATTCAAGAATTAACAATTACAAATTATGCTTTTTAAATATAAAGCAGTAGACGACAAAGGAATAGA
>Ga0172379_10011940_pt1 | contig 10250 bp, 5 predicted proteins | sample GrowelOW334metaG_FD_119756 | JGI IMG/M metagenome (GOLD analysis project Ga0172379, IMG submission 119756) | Groundwater microbial communities from an aquifer near a municipal landfill in Southern Ontario, Canada - Groundwater well OW334 metaG | ecosystem: Environmental > Aquatic > Deep...
AACGCTCCCGCTTTCGGATGCAATTTGCACGGCATTACAGCTAACGAACTTCTGGCAGGATATTTCTGTTGATACAGGCAGAAATCGTTTCTATATTCCGCGGGAAGATCTGCAGAAATTCGGCGTTCGGCTGGATGACCTGCATTCAGGAACCAATTCGGACGCATTCCGTGCATTGATGCGGATGCAGATAGAAAGGACCCGGCAGTTGTTCCTGAACGGGAAACCGTTGTTCCTGCTCGTGGCAAAAGAATTCCGGATGGAACTGAAATTAATTTGGCACGGGGGAATGAGGATTCTGGAAAAAATTGAAGCACTGAATTTCGACACACGGACCGTACGCCCTGCACTGACGGCGGTCGATTCTATCATTATTCTGTATCGAGCCGTGCGCGGCTGACCAATGGAACATCTCCTCACATCAGATTTTGTTGATAAGAATAAGAGAAGCAACTTCTATTATTCGTTCCTGATGCTCCCGAAACCGAAACGGGAAGCGATCAACATTGTCTATGCCTGGTGCCGTGTGGCAGATGATATTGTGGATGAAGAGGAAAGTGTTTCCACGAAACGCCTGCGGCTTCTGCAATGGGCAAAAGAGTTCGAATTGGCGCTTGCCGGCACCTCCCGTTTCCAGCTTGCCAATAAACTGTCGCTCATTATCAAGAGATTCAAGATCCCGCTTCATCATTTCAACGAACTGATCCTTGGAATGGAAATGGACCTGGTGAAGACCCGGTATGAGACATTCGATGACCTGAAAGTCTATTGTTATCGTGTGGCATCAACCGTTGGACTGATCTGCACCGAGATCTTCGGCTATAAGCATGAAGAGGCGAAAGAATATGCAGAGAATCTCGGCATTGCTTTGCAGTTGACGAACATTCTTCGGGATGTTGCTGCAGATGCGAAAAAGGGAAGAATCTATCTTCCCCAGCGCGATATGGATTATTTCGGCTACAGCGAAGAGGAATTGTTTGCCGGAAAATATAACGTCAAATTTCAACGCCTGATGGCATTTCAGGCGGAACGCGCCCGGTCGTATTTTGCTGAAGCAATCAAACACCTATCCGCGGACGACCGCCCGCTCTTTCTTGCCGCCTTGATCATGCAGGAGATATACTTCCGGCTCCTGCAGGATATCGAAAAAGCGGAATACAATATCTTTTCCCGTCGCATTAAAATCTCCACCATGAAAAAAATCTTCATCACCGTGCAGACGTGGTGGAAGAACAGAACGTAACAATGCCCACGCACTCTCCTGATGCACTTATTATCGGCGGCGGTCTCGCGGGGCTGTCCGCTGCTGTCGATTTGTCCCGACAAGGATATTCCGTATTACTGGTGGAACAAAAGCCGCGGCTTGGCGGCAGAACCTATTCGTTTCTCCATCCGGAAACAGGCGATGAAGTTGATAATGGTCAGCATTTGATGATGGGATGCTATCATGCAACGCTCCGTTTTTTACGGATGATCGGTTCAATGCATCATGTTGAAATCCAGAAAAACCTTTCTATTGTATTTCGATTTCCCCACCGTCCCATTTCGTATTTTCGCACCGTTGCTCTCCCTGCGCCGCTGAATGTCCTTGCGGGATTGTTACGATTGGATAGTTTGTCGTTACGAAACCGGCTTGCATTGCTGAGAGTCGGAATGGAATTGATGGTGCGAAATCCGGATACGGATGGACATCTGCAATCCATTTCCGTTGCAACATGGCTGGATGAATTGGGACAGCCGGAGGAGAACAAAAAGTATCTGTGGGATATTATCGCGATCGGTGCATTAAATGATTCCACTGAGAAGATATCCGCCGCATTGTTTGTAAAAGTGTTGAAATCCGCTTTTTTTGGCAGACGGAAAAACTCGTCAATGGTGATCCCGAAAAAAGGACTGAGCGATGTGTTGGTGAGTGGGGCGGAGAAGTGTATCCTCAGTTATAAAAACACAATACTCCTCAACACGTCTGTTCATCACATCGATTGTCATCATTCCGGTATTTCCATAGTGCAACTGAGCAACGGCGATACGGTATTGCCGCGTGTTGTGATCTCTGCAGTTCCGTATTTCGATCTTCCAAAAGTGTTTGGCGATACAACGGGAATTGGAGTGCAGGGATTGGATTGCTTCGTGTCATCGCCGATCGTCACCATCCACCTTTGGTTCGATGCGCATTTCGTTGCCGAACAGTTCGCAGCGCTGATCGATTCGCCGATCCACTGGGTGTTTAACAAATCGAAGATCTATGGAAGAGAAAATGTGGGATTGCAGTATTTGGCACTTGTCGTAAGCGGTGCACATGATCTTATCGAAAAAGAAAAAGAAGAAATTGTTGCAATGGCACATGCTGAGTTGAAACGGTTCTATCCTGCCGCATCGCTGGCGTCGGTGATCCATTCGCTTGTAATTAAAGAGAAACGAGCAACCTTTTCACCGAAAGTCGGCATTGATCAGTTCCGGCCTTCGCACCGCACCAAGATCCCGAATCTTTTTTTGGCAGGTGACTGGACCGATACGAAACTTCCGGCAACGATCGAAGGGGCGGTGCAGAGCGGATTCGAGTGTGCCGCGGAAGCCGCGAAAAAGCTTGCCGGCTCCTGAGGATTTCCCATTTTAAAAACAAAAACCCGGAATTGAATTCCGGGTTTTTTATTGCACACTGTATTTTATTCGTTATGACTGCAATGTCGGTAGCATGATGCGGATAGTGGTTCCTTTCCCCATTTCGCTCTCGATCTCGATCTTCCCCTTGTGGTCGTCCACCACTTTCTTCACGATGGACATGCCAAGACCGGTTCCATGTTTCTTTCCGTACGTAACGAACGGTTCGAAGATCCTCCGTTTCACTTCTTCCGGCATACCGGTGCCGGAATCGGTAAACTCGATCTTCACCATTCCGCCGATATCCTCTGTGGATGCGGTTAGTGAACCGCCCTGCGGCATCGCATCGCGTGCATTGCTCGCTATATTATAGAACACGCGCACCATCTTGTCCTGATCGAGCTTCACTTTTCCTTTGAAGCTTAATTTTTTCTCCAGTTTGATGTTGTTCTTCACCAGATCTTTGTCGATGAACATCAGCACCCCTTCCATCACATCCTCAAACTGCACTTCTTCCATGTTGGTGGAACTGACCCCTTTACTGAAATCAAGTATTTCCTGCGCCATGTTCACAAACCGATCTACCTGATGGATCATCTCATCCGCAAGCTTCGAAACTTCTTCGTTTCCACCCTTTTTCTTCATCACCTGCGCGTAGACCCGCAATGTACCCATCGGATTCTTGATGTCGTGAATGATGGTGCTGGCCATTCTTCCGACAGCAGAAAGACGTTCACTCTGCACCATCTCCTGTGCCAAACGTGCATTTTCAATTGCAACGGATGCATGGATCGAAAGTGCGTTCAGGAATTCCTCGTCGGAGGGTGTGAACGGGCCCCCTTTCTTGTTCAGCATCTGGAACACGCCGATGATCTTGCCGTCGCGGTTGCGCATCGGCATCGTCAGCATGTTGTTTGTGCGGTATCCGGATTTTTTATCCACTTCGGGATTAAAACGAGGATCATTGTACGCATCGGGGATATTGACGATCTCGCCGGTTTTTGCGACATATCCCGCTAATCCTTTTCCCAGCGGCAGCCGGATCTCGATCACTTCGGTCCCGCGCAACGCTTTGGACCAGATCTCACCTTTCAGTTCATCCACCACATACAGCGTTCCGCGGTCGGCCGTGATGGATTTGATTGCAGTTTCTAAAATAATGTCGAGCAGTTTTTCCAGATCCAGCGATGAGTTGATCGTCTTCGCCGCATCGATCAGCATATTCAGTTTTCCGATATGCTGCTTCGAAATTTCCACCGTCCGGTCCAGCTCATTCACAATCGTCGCATCGGCACTGCGCAGACGCTTTGTCATGTTTTTCAGGATATTCAGCTGGATGATATTGTTGGATTTCAGCATGTTGTCGAAATCCTGTTTGCTGATGCTGGCGCAGGAGGTAACTTCGACAGCAGTAGTACGCGCTGAGCGGACCTGATCGTCCAGCAATTCCATTTCACCGAAAAAGTCCCCTTTGGTCAGATACGCGAGCACGGTTTCAGCGCCGTATTTGGTCACTTTGGAGATCTTGATTCTTCCATCCAGCACAAAATAGAGCCGTTCTCCCCGCGTATTTTCCTGGAAAATAGTGGTATTCGCCGCAAACTTCTCCTCTTTGCACATCTTGAGGATTGCATTCAAATTCATATCAGCCACATATTTGAACGCGGAATTGAAGCGAAGGTTTTCAACGGTAAGCATTGATTGTTCCATGGGCAATATGGGTAAGTGGCGGAATGTCTTTGCAGAAAATACATAACGGATGGTAGAGAAGCAAGAAACCGAACGACGCTTCACCGGAGATTGTGACAGGCAGTATGAACGTGTGGGAATCTATTTTCGACTGGAAATATTGACTTGACTTGTGAAGTTGAAGGAATGCACTGCTCGATTTTCCACATATGAGCTTCAAAACAGTCGATGAACAGAATCCGCAATCTATTTTCATTGCGGGAAAATCGTTCGTTTTGTGGCGATTTTTCGGTATATTCAACAGCAATTTTAATTTTTTACTGCTGGACGACACTTTCCAGCCGGAACAAGATGAAAGGGACTGTTTTGAGCGATACAAAGATTATTTTTTCCATGGTGGGTGTTGGCAAAGTACACAAGCCAAATAAGCAGGTGTTGAAGGATATTTATCTATCATTTTATTACGGTGCAAAAATCGGCGTGCTCGGTCTGAACGGCGCGGGGAAATCGACGCTGTTGAAAATTATAGCAGGGGTGGATACTGATTATCTCGGAACGATACAATCGCAAAAAGGAATTACGTTTGGTTACCTGTCGCAGGAGCCGGAACTGAATCAGGAAAAAACAGTGAAAGAGATCGTGGAAGAAGGCGTACAAGATACGGTGAATCTTCTAAAGGAATATGAAGCGATCAATGCGAAATTCGCCGAACCGGATGCAGATTTTGACAAGCTGCTTGAAAAGCAGGGTGCTCTGCAGGAAAAGATCGAACAGATCGGGGCATGGGATCTGGACAGCAAACTGGAACAGGCGATGGATGCACTCCGTTGCCCTCCGGGAGATACCTCGGTAAAAATCCTTTCCGGAGGCGAACGTCGCCGCGTTGCACTCTGCCGTCTGCTGCTGCAAGAACCGGATGTGCTGCTGTTGGACGAACCGACGAACCATTTGGATGCCGAATCCGTTGCATGGCTGGAAATGCATCTCGCTCAATATAAAGGAACAGTTCTTGCCGTAACGCACGATCGGTATTTTTTGGACAACGTTGCCGGATGGATTTTGGAGTTAGATCGAGGCGAAGGAATTCCGTTCGAAGGGAATTATTCGTCCTGGCTTGAGCAGAAATCGAAACGTCTGGAAGTGGAAGAGAAGCAGGAATCCAAACGCCAGAAGGTGCTGAAGAAAGAGCTGGAATGGGTGCGAATGAATCCGAAAGGACGTCACGCGAAGAGCAAAGCGCGTATCACATCGTATGAACAGATGTTGTCGGAAGAACATGAAAAGCGGAATGAAGAGATCGAAATTTTCATTCCGAAGGGACCGCGACTGGGCGATGTTGTCATTAATGCGGAAAATGTCGCCAAAGGGTTCGGCGACAATCTGCTGTATGAGAATATGAATTTCAATCTTCCTCCCGGCGGTATTATCGGCGTTATTGGACCGAACGGTGCAGGTAAGACGACACTCTTTCGTATGATTACCGGACAGGAAAAACCGGATTCGGGTGTGATCACGATCGGTGAAACGGTAAAGCTTGCGTATGTTGATCAAAACCGTCCGCTTGATCCCAATAAGAATATCTGGGAAGAGATCTCCGGCGGTGAAGAGATTCTCCGTTTTGGAACGCGGGAAGTGAATTCACGCGCGTACGTTGCCCGGTTCAATTTCACCGGCGGCGATCAGCAGAAATTGGTTGGACAACTCTCCGGCGGCGAGCGCAACCGTGTGCACCTTGCAAAGACGATGAAACAGGAAGCGAACGTACTGCTGTTGGACGAACCGACTAACGATCTGGACGTGAACACGCTTCGAGCATTGGAAGAAGCATTGGCAGAATTTGCCGGCTGTGCCGTTGTGATTTCCCATGATCGCTGGTTCCTGGACCGTGTGGCAACACACATTCTTGCGTTCGAAGGGGAGAGCCAGGTGCAGTGGTTCGATGGTAACTATTCTGAATACGAAGAGTTCCGGAAGAAAAAACTGGGGATTGATGCCAGCCAGCCGCACCGGATCCATTATAAGAAGTTGTTGCGAAGTTAAAAATTCTTTCAACGGCTCATTGAAAAGCACGATTGCGTGAGACAATTGTGCTTTTTTTATGCGGTTTCGAGGCTTTCGTTAATTCGTAGAAAATCGTATATTTTAGACGGATATAGTATAAAAGCCTCCTGATAATCCTTACATCATTGTCTTGCTGAGAAGTCCCATTCGTTTGGGACAACGTAGACTCATGTTGTTTGACTACATCGTTCTCAGAGATTTCTCTCCCGATTTCGTCGGGATCGAAAGAACAAAAGGATAATAGAATTTCAAGCGGCCCCATCAATAGTAATTTAGAAAGTTGGTATGTCAGCAAATAGTATTTCGGAAAAATTTGAACAAGTGTTAGAATCCTTCGGCCCGAACACGAGTTATGTGTGGGATGTGCTGCAGCAATATATCGATGATCCGAATTCAGTGAACGAAACATGGCAGCAACTCTTCGCCGAAGTGGTCGCCTCCGGATCGATCGATCTCCCGAAAAAATCAGAAACAAAAAAAGCGGTTCCGGCAAACGGGTCGCATGAAATAAAAGTGGAGCCCACTTCGGTTAAATCAGTATCACCACAGACGGCGAAAGCAATGCCGTCACTGGCCGCAGTGCACAAACAGCTCTCCGCTATCAGTGGCGTTGCCGGCAAGATTGTGGACAACATGGAAGCATCGCTGTCGCTGCCGACGGCGACTTCGCTCCGCGTAGTTCCGGTAAAAGTGCTGGATGAGAACCGCTCGTTATTGAACAAATATCTCGGCTCCCGATCGCGTGGGAAAGTTTCGTACACTCACATCATTGCATGGGCAATCGTAAAGGCGCTGAAAAAATACCCCAACATCAACGCGTCATTTACACGTGTGGAAGGTCAAGCATACAAAGACGAAAAAACCCAGATCAACATCGGCATTGCTGTAGATATGACCCGGAAGGACGGGTCCCGCTCGCTGCTCGTTCCAAACATCAAAGATGCGGAGAAGATGAACTTTGCTGAATTCCTGTCTGCCTATGATTCCATTATTGACAAAGCTCGCAAAGCGGCGCTCGATCCATCCGATTTTCAATCGACCTCCATCACATTGACAAATCCCGGCACGGTCGGAACTGTTTCCTCGGTGCCGCGGTTGATGCCGGGACAAGGGTCGATTATTGCTACTGGTGCTATTGGGTATGATGCGGCACACCAGGGAATGTCTCCGCAGACACTTTCTGCACTCGGCGTCAGTAAAGTGATGAATATTACCTGCACGTACGATCATCGCGTTATTCAGGGAGCGGAATCGGGACAATTTTTACAATATATCCATACGTTGTTGAACGGAGAAGAAAAGTTCTATGACGATCTGTATGCCGACCTGCGCATTCCGTTCACGTCGGTGAAATGGGAAAGCGACGTTACCTCGATCGGTATCGGCGGCGGATCGAATCAGGAAATTATTGAGAAACAGGCGCGCGTTCAACAACTGGTGAATGCCTACCGCGTGCGCGGACATTTGATTGCGCATCTCGATCCACTTGTAGATGAACCCAAAAACCATCCGGAACTTGATCCGAGTTATTATGGATTGACAGTGTGGGATCTTGACCGCGAATTCCTTTTCTCCAATAAAGAAGGATATTCAAAAGCGACACTGCGCGATATTCTTGACATTCTGTATGCAACATATTGCGGCTCCATCGGCGTTGAATTCATGAACATTCAAGATCCCGAGCAGAAGAAATGGCTTATTCAGAAGATGGAACCGTCGCGGAACCGTCCGCCGCTTCCACGCGAACGGAAGATTCAACTGCTGAAGAAATTGATCCATGCTGAAGGATTCGAAAATTATATCCACACGAAATTCATCGGCCACAAGCGTTTCTCACTCGAAGGTGCCGAATCGTTTATGACGATCCTGGATGTGGTGCTGGATGAACTGGCTGATCATGGCGGAGAACGCGCAGTGATCGGTATGGCGCACCGCGGACGTCTGAATGTTCTTGCGAACACTATCGGCAAATCGTTGGCGAAGATCTTCTCGGAATTCGAAGGGAATGTTGACCCAAATTCGATCCAGGGTTCTGGTGATGTGAAATATCATCTTGGTGCGCATGGTGTTCATAAAACACTCAACGGCAAAGAGATTATCGTTGAAGTCGCACCCAATCCAAGCCATCTGGAAGCGGTAAATCCGGTTGTCGAAGGTATGGTGCGCGCTATGCAGGACCGTGTGAGAGATACGGAACGAGCAAAAGCAATTCCGATTCTGGTGCACGGTGATGCAGCATTTGCCGGACAGGGAATTGTTGCAGAAACGCTCAATCTTTCCCAGTTAAAAGGATATCGCACCGGCGGAACGATCCATGTGATCATCAATAACCAGATCGGTTTTACCACGTCGCCGGATGACGCACGATCCACGCCGTATTGCACGGACGTTGCGAAAATGGTGCAGGCGCCGATCTTCCATGTGAACGGCGATAATCCCGAAGCGTGCGCGCGTGTTGCTGCTCTTGCAGTAGCATATCGAAATGAATTTAAAAAAGATGTCGTCATCGACATGTTCTGTTTCCGGAAGTACGGTCATAACGAGGGAGACGAGCCAAGCTACACGCAGCCGCTGCTCTATAAAAAGATCAAATCGCATCCGACAGTGCATCATATCTATGGCGAACGGCTGATCCTGGACAAGGAATTGACGCGCGAAGAATACGAGCAGATCCAGCGCGAATCCAAAGAACGATATGAACGCGCTCATGAAGCGTCGCACAAGCGCGAAATGCACATGAAAGCGGAAGTCGCTCTTGCGGTAACACAAGAGCAGATCGAGGCGATGCAGCCGTTTAAAGAAACAAAAGTGTCGTTTGATACCCTTCGCTTCGTTGCTGAACGGCTTGGCTCCGTTCCGGACGAATTCACCGTCAACGCAAAATTGATGAAGATGATGGAGTCGCGCCGGAATTTTAACGGCGATACGAAGATCGATTGGGGATTTGCCGAAGCGCTCGCCTTCGGAACACTGGTGCACGAAGGGAATGATATCCGTTTGAGCGGTGAAGATGTCGGCCGCGGTACATTCAGCCATCGTCATGCAATTCTGTATGATGCAAACTCCGCCGAGGAGTTTGTTCCACTGCAGCATATCCGCGATGGACAAGGGAAGGTGTATGTTTTTGACAGCTTGCTCTCTGAATTCGCCATTCTTGGATACGAATTCGGTTACAGTGTTTCCGATCCGCTCTCACTGGTAATATGGGAAGCACAGTTCGGCGATTTTGCCAACGGCGCGCAGGTGATCATCGATCAGTTCATCGCTGCATCCGAAGCGAAATGGCAGCAGCCGTGCGATCTGGTCCTCTTGCTGCCGCATGGATATGAAGGGCAGGGACCGGAACATTCGAGTGCCCGTCTTGAACGATATCTGCAGCTCTGCGCGGAAGATAATATTCAAGTTTGCAATCTTTCGACGCCGGCACAATACTTCCATGTGCTCCGCCGGCAGATGCGCGACGCAAAACGCAAACCGCTCATTATGATGACGCCGAAGAGTCTGTTGCGCCATCCGTCGGTGGTTTCGTCGTCTGCCGAATTCACCGAAGGGAAATTCCAGCTGGTGATCGACGACGCAGCTGCGGATCCGGCAAAGGTCAATCGCGTGGTGTTGTGCTCCGCAAAAGTGTATTATGATGCACTGCAGATGAAGCATGACAGCAAGGTCGACAATGTCGCTTTAGTTCGAGTCGAACAATTCTATCCGTATCCGGAAAAAGAATTGAAGGGAGTTTTCGAGAAATACCGTCAAGCGCCGGACATTGTCTGGCTGCAGGAGGAATCGAAGAACATGGGCGCGTGGAATTTTCTGGCAGACAGACTTCGCGAAACGGTGCTTTTATCACAGAAAGTCCGTTATTCAGGACGAGCCGCATCGGCAAGCACCGCCACCGGTTC
>Ga0172379_10011941_pt1 | contig 10250 bp, 10 predicted proteins | sample GrowelOW334metaG_FD_119756 | JGI IMG/M metagenome (GOLD analysis project Ga0172379, IMG submission 119756) | Groundwater microbial communities from an aquifer near a municipal landfill in Southern Ontario, Canada - Groundwater well OW334 metaG | ecosystem: Environmental > Aquatic > Deep...
TGGTTGTTTAATTGGGACGCCTGATTTGTGAAGATGCCGATGTATGCCAATGCCGAGCCAGCCAAGAGTTCCCAAAAGCGGGGCATTGGTGAATAGAACGCAGCAACAGCCTCTTTGTCAATCTGGCAGATGTTCAGTGCAAATGAAGCGAAAACAATAGGAAGTATTACTAGGAAATAGTTGAATCGCTTCTTCCACGCCAGCCACAGCATAAGAGGCCAGACGATGTAAAACTGTTCTTCAATGCCGAGTGACCAAAGGTGAAGCAGTGGTTTGAAGTCCGCGGCGCTGTCGAAATAGCCGCTTTCGCCCCATAGGACGAAGTTTGAAACGAAGCCCGCCCCACCAGCGACATGCTTACCGAGTTCCTTGAATTGATCATCCAAGAGAATGAAGTACCCGATTACCAAGCTTGTCAGCAAGACAATCAGCAGCGCCGGAAATATCCGCTTGACGCGCCGACTGTAGAATTCGGTGAAGCTGAACGTGCCAGCCTCAAGTCCCTTCAAAATAATAGAAGTAATCAGATAGCCGGAGATGACAAAAAAGATGTCTACGCCAATAAAGCCAGCCGGCATCCTGCCGGGTGCAGCGTGAAACCCGATTACGGAAAGCACAGCGATAGCTCGCAGACCATCGATGTCAGGGCGGTACTTGGGGTGATCAGGCAGAGCCGGGTTTACTCTTCCAATCGCCGCAGTTGCGGATGTAGCCACGCGCCGGTACTGCCGAAATGAACTCTTAGCCATGCCAAGGCCTCGGCACTCGCCCATCATTACGGGGTAAGAGCCAGCAGTTTATCCGGACATCGTCATCCCAGGCAGCACCCTTGCGCTTCAGGCGCAAGCCGGCCTTGGTCTTGTCGGTAGTATCCAGACGAATCAGGTTGAGAACGATCTTCTTCGGGAGCGACAGATTCTGTGGAGCGTTGTCCTTGCGCACGGTACAGCCATCGTCGCCGTAACTGACATCGAGAACCCAGTGAAGCCGGTTCTCGATGCCCCAATGAACACGAACCGCTACCGCAAGATCTTCGGCGCGCAGCACGCGAGAGCTAATGCAATAGCGGCGCTTCAGGTCCGACTCCTTGTCACCGACCTTGCGGATGGAATCGATACGGCCGATGGTCTTGCACTTGGGCCAATCGGCCCAATCGACGATTCCCTTGGCCGGGAGCACCGAGGTAATCTGGCCAACGAGTCGACCATGAGACTTCTCGACTTGGCTTTGCCGGTCGACACTCTCGACTTCATGTTGATCGATGAAGTTGGTCTCGATTGCCTCCGGTAACGTTGGTTGATTGCCCTTAACCATCAACAGATATCCGAATCCGAGAGCATGGCCGCGATGGATATCACGAGAATCTCCCGAAAGTCATGCAGTGTCCCGTTGCTGGGTTTGCGCGGATCGTCGATTTCGCTCAAACAGCCCATCAGGCATACTCCGTTCATCGCGCTCATTTCTGCCGCCCAAAAAACGAGAGTAGACGCAATTTCGCAAGAGTTTACAAGATGTATGCATAAGATGATGAATGTGAACGATTATTTTCGCGGCGCCATGTCAAATACGATTATGCGTTTCGAGTGCGGAAGCCCCGGGGTATAAAGACGCCTCTCTACAAAATGGAGTGATTAACAATTAAGCAATTGAAATAATGGGATACGAATGACCACAAAAAGACAAATGGATTCTTTGCAGGCACTGCGAGGCGTTGCCGCTATGCTTGTCATTATGTTCCATGCTCAAGTGGCCGCTGATGGTTTGGCGGCCACGCTGCACATTCCAGAAGCATCAATGAACAACTTCTACAACCTAAGGTGGTTAGGAGCTTCCGGAGTAGACATATTCTTCGTAATCAGTGGATTCATAATGGTCTACATCGCCGGGAATGAATTCGGAAAAAAATGGGCATCGGCGGATTTTCTGATTCGCAGGGTAATTCGCGTCGTCCCGATTTATTGGATGTACACCACATCAATGGTGTACATGCAGCTTGCAATTCCATCCATGTTTAACCAGTTGACTCTCAACTGGTGGCATGTGGCTGCTTCATATCTTTTTATCCCCTATGACGCAGGAGGTAAGTGGGGCCAATTCCCAGTTATCTATGTTGGCTGGTCTTTGAGCTATGAAATGTATTTCTACCTAATGTTTTCCATGCTGCTAATGCTACATAGGCGTTTTTTCTTGCCCGCGATGATGTTCATACTATGCGGGCCCTATGTCTTATCAATAGTTGCCGAGAAACCCTCGTCTCTGGCAGGAATATTCCTTTCGGACGAACTGTTGATTGAGTTTTTTTTCGGGTGCATTATTGCCAAATGGTATTCACGGTCTAATCCGACTTCGACCAACGTCGCTGCTTTTGCGCTCCTCGTCGGCGTTCTGTTTTTGGTCGCTTCGATATTTTTGGATAACGAGCTTCCAAGAATTCTTAAATGGGGCGCTCCTTCAGCGCTTATCGTTTTTGGTACGGTTGGGTTGGATCGCTACGGATCAATTCGCGTTCCTGTACTATTGAAGCGGCTCGGCGACAGTTCGTATTCCCTGTACCTCACACAGGTTATTTCGCTGCCAATATTGGGAAGAATCTTGCAACAACTCGGCTTTGTGCGGGACGGTAGCCTGACTATATTAATCGCTGTTTTAACAGTGCTTGCGGCAATATCTGGTTATTTTGCTTTTATGGTGATCGAGCGTCCGGTTACGAATGCGCTATCGGGAGTCTACAAGCGCCTCATATTTGAATCAAGAACGGCACCCGCGTAAAACCTGTCACACTTGTAGGTTTAGTTCGGCCTCGCCGCTTGATTAATTCTGCCCAGATTTGGTGAAGAGTGGCGTCATAAGAGACCAATGAGAGGCATCACCATCCGGCGCTCAATCTGAATCACGCGACACACTCATTTTCATCAGCCGCTCTCGGCAAACTCCTGCCAATCGTCCCAACGGGCCGGTCAGACTTGTCTTGTGCGCCAATCGCCCAAAACCATACAAGGCCAAGCTTGCGCCCATGATCAGCCCCGCTGCAGCGCCAGCCATCGCCGACCATTCAGCAACAACCAATAATGCCACCGCCGCCAACATCAGCCACGCCAAATGTCGCCATACCGTAGGTGCCCACCTGAACCCGGTCTTGCGTCGCGCCAGCCAATAGACCCCCGGCAGAAGGACCACATACATCCCGAGAAAGGCCACACCTGTCGCCACAACCCCCATCAATGGCAGTCCAACCCATGTCAGAAACAGCAACACACCGATACCCAGCGACTCTATAAGCATGAAGGTTCGCCCATCGCCTGCTGCCAGTATTACAAAGCCTAGCGGCCAACTGGCCACCTTCAAGACATCGCCCAGTATCTGCCAACGCAGCACTTCCGCCGCGGCGTGAAAGCTACTCGAGTACAGCAACTCTATGACCCAGGGAGCCAAGCCCAACATGAGCAGAAAGACCGGACCAGCAAGTAGCAGTGCAACTTCGGTTTGCTCATTTACCATGCGGTTCACGGCAGCGTGATCATGAATGGCGGCCGTGAGGCGCGGATAGTAGTCGGTGCTCATTGCCCCCAGTACAAAGCCGATATACGTCATGGAGATGGTCGACGCCGCCTGAAAGTAGCCCAGCGCATCGGCCCCCAGCTCTCTTTGTACCAACGTTCGCACCAGCAGTTGCCCAAACGTGCCCGCCAGCCCCGCCAACATGAAAGCGGCACCCAGCGTGGCCAGAATGCGCCACTGCTCAGCCAGCACCGGCAAGGGCGTGCGCAGTGCGTGTACTTTGGGCAAGCGGGCCACATACACATGGCCCAGCAAAAAGCTGGCCAAAGGCCCGGCGATGACAAAGGCGATCAAGCCGGCCCGCCCCCACAGCAGCAGCGCGCCCACCCCTGTCAAGGTCGAAAGCACCGCTGACAACACACTCACCCGGGCCAGGTCACCAATGCGGCGCATGCCATTCAATAGCGCAGTTTGCGAGCCGGCTGCCACAGTCAGTGCCACCATCAGGGCCAGCCAACCGACGTCACCTGCCAGCGAAGCATCGCCCAGCACTCGCGCGGCCAACACGTCACGCAGCGCCCAAAACAACGCCGCGCCCAGCAGCGCAAGCGCCAGCGTCGCCCAGAAAATCGCTCGTCGAACGGATGCCACGGCGGCAGCATCGTCGCGCCCGGCGGCTTCCGCAATCTGGCGCGTGCCCACGTTGCCAAGACCCATACCCGCCACGGCTGCTGCCGTGCCAGCCAGGCTGGTCAGCAAGCCGATCAGCCCCACGCCAGCAGGCCCCAGCAGCACGGCGGCCACCTTGATGCGTAACAAGCCCACGACGATATTGATCACCGATGCCCCGCCGATGATGGACGAGGAGCGAAGGATCTGGCGGTATGAGTCGGCGCTCATGTCACCCTATCACCTTGATTACCCGTGCCGGATTCCCACCGGCAACAGAGTCTGCTGGAATATCGCTTACAACAATTGAACTATTGGCAATCACGGCGCCTCGGCCGATGGTCACGCCCTTCAGTACCCGCGCATTGGAGCCAATGAAAACGTCGTCCTCGATCACAACTGGCCTGGCCCAATCCGATCTTGAGACATTTCGGTCAACGACACGAATGCCGTGGAAGTCGCTATCAAGTATTTCAACATTGGCTCCAATCAGCACGCGCTGGCCAATCGTGATGGATGTGTGCTCCGCAATGGCGCTGAACCCATTGTTGATCCAGGTACCATCACCAATCGTTATTCTGGCACCACTATTTCTCGCTTCCATGTAAGCGTAGGTAGAGAAAAACAATGGCGACGGGGAAAACCCAATTTTTATCTGCCCGACAAATTCAATCACACCCATCCCTGCCGTCTGCAAGGGCTGATAAAGAATTGGCTTCCCTTGTATTCCGGCGCTAGAAAGCAAACGATATAAAAGAATTCGAGGCCACTGAACCAGTCTGCACGCGATATGCAGGAGCCGGCGACGCACCTTGCTAGCGAAGGAATGCGGAGACATGGGCGATCACTTCGTCAAGGCTACGCTGGTCGAGATGCGGCCCCATCGGCAAACTCAACACCCGATCCGCCATTCGCCGGGCCAACGGAAAAGCGCCCGCCCCCCAACCGGCCTGCGCATATGCCTGTTGGCGGTGCGGTGGAATGGGGTAATGGATCAGCGTGCCGACACCGGCCTCAGTTAGTGTCGTCTGCAACGCGTCGCGCTGCGGGTGTTGCACCACGTACAGATGCCACACGGGTTCCGTCCAATTAGGCACGAAAGGCATGGTCAGGCCACAGTCAGCCAACTCTTTTTGGTAAAAGTCGGCGATGGCGACACGGCGATTGTTCCATTCGTCCAGGTGCGCGAGCTTCACGCGCAAGATGGCGGCTTGCAGCGGATCGAGCCGGCTGTTGTAGCCCTGCACTTCATTCACGTATTTCACGCGCGAGCCGTAATTGCGCAGCACGCGAATACGGTCGGCAATTTCCGGGTCATTGGTGGTGACCGCGCCGCCATCGCCCATGGCGCCCAGGTTCTTGCCGGGGTAAAAGCTCCAGGCAACGGCGTCGCCATGGGCGCCGATGCGGCGACCCTTGTAGCGTGCGCCGTGCGCTTGCGCGCCGTCTTCCAGCACCTTGAGGCCGTGCTTGCGCGCGATGGCAAGAATCGGATCGAGATCGGCCGATTGCCCATAGAGATGCACTGGAAGGATGGCCTTGGTACGTGGGGTGATCGCCGCTTCGATGAGCGCCGGGTTGATATTGAAGGTGAACTCATCGGGCTCGACTGGCACCAGCGTCGCGCCGCACTGGCTGACGGCCAGCCAGGTGGCTATGTAGGTATTCGAGGGAACGATGACCTCATCACCCGGCCCGACGCTCATTGCCAGCAATGCAAGGTGCAGGGCATCAAGCCCGTTGCCTACTCCTATGCAGTGCTTGGCCGCGCAGTATTCGGCAAACTCGCGCTCGAATGCTTCGACCTCTGCCCCGAGGATGTACCAGCCCGAATCAAGCACGCGACGGAATGCCTCTTCCAGCTCCGAGCGGAGTTCGATGTGTTGCGCCTTCAGGTCGAGAAAGGGGACATTCATTGGACTGGGCTAACAATTATTATCGGCACCAATACATCTCTGGCAAATACCTCTGAAGCTATCGGCGTTAAGTGGCCGTAGTCCCAACTTGTAATTCCCGACTTTCTGTCACTTCCAATACGGGTCAAGCAACCTTTTCCGTCACAAAAGTAGTCAATAATGCTCACAAAGTACCGGGCGCGTGACGAGACAAAATTTTGTTTGAGCGCATGATTCGCCTCCAATACGTTAGCGTTGATGCTTAAGAAAGTTCTATCGGGGGTGTCAACCCAAAGCTTCCTTAGAACAACTCTTGGCAAATCCAAGTTCCAATGCGGTGTGGGTCCGGTAAAAATTACCTTCTGAACGCCAAGCGATTCTAGCGCCGATCCAATTGAGGACATTGTTTCGACATCGTGGCCTAGATTTTGGGCGACGATTACGACGTTCGGGCGATGACTTTTGATCGTTTCCAGAGCAAACAAATTGGACTTGGTGCACCAATTGGTGGCTGAATCGTGATGGATTGAAATCTCTGGTGTGCAACCGGAACTTGCCACCTGCAAAATCTGCCAGTTTTTTGGGAGATTTTTGTGAAGCCCGGGGTACAACTGAGAAGCGTGCGAATCACCCCAAATAAGTACGGAATTTTCGACGTTTAAGTCTCTCGTGAAACATTCTTTGTCTATTTGCTCAATTGGGGTTTGTGTAGAGTTGCCAGCTCTATACATTGCGATATTGTAGAAATTACATTTCTCACGATATTGTTCTAACATATTCTCTCGTTCAAAATATTTCCAGCCCGGGAGTCCATTCTCAAAGTAGCTGGAAAATTCTGTTTTTTCTTTTTCTCTGAATCCTTGGCCTTCATAGCCATTGTTCCCTATGCAAGAGTAACCAAGTAGTCCAGTAACGAGTAATGCGAGTAGCAACCCCAACGGGGTTCTCTTGTGTGCGCCGAAGCGCAACGGTTTTTCAATTACTTTGTACGTGACCCACGCAAGAAATACAGAGGCGAGAACAAGTGCTGCTCTAACTTCCCTGCTGGGGCTGCCTTCCACAATTCTCGCGAAAGAAAGCAACGGCCATTGCCATAAATAGAGCGGGTAGCTTATTAGCCCAAACCAAACCATTATCCTGTTCGACAAGATTGTTTTGTTGATCCACGCTGCTGAACCTGCAGAAATAAGAAGGAAGCTGCCTACAGTGGGCATCAGCGCCCACCAGCCTGGGAAGTGGCTAGTTTTGTTTATAAGAAGCAAGCCGGCTATCAGCAGCGTAAACCCAATGACGGACTGGGCGTTCTTGTACTGGCGATTGATGTCTTGGCGATGCAGCGTGATGTAGGCAAGTACGCCACCAATCATCAACTCCCAAAATCGGGATATTGGCAAGTAGAACGCCGAGGTTGGATTCTTATCGATCAGGTAGATGCTGGCGACAAAAGACACAACTGCGATGACAGCCGTGATACGCAAGAAACTCCATTTGCGTCTCCAAACAAATGCCAGTAGCAATGGCCAGAAGATATAAAACTGCTCTTCGATGGCCAAGCTCCACAGGTGCAGCATTGGCTTCGATTCCGCTGCATTGTCGAAATAGCCGCTTTCAGTCGCCAAGATAAAGTTGGAGATAAAAGCGGCACCACCCGCAATGTGTTTTCCAAGTTGCTTGTACTCGTCTGCCAGCAACGCAAACCAGCCAAATGCCAGGCTAGCCAATGTCACTGTTATTAGTGCTGGGAATATTCGGCGAACACGTCGATTATAGAACTCGATAATGCTAAAGCTATCTTGCTCCAAGTTGGAGAAGATGATCGACGATATGAGAAAACCGGAAATGACGAAGAAGATATCGACCCCGATGAAGCCGCCAGCAATCTTCCCGGGAAAGGCGTGGAAACCGACGACAGAAAGAACAGCTATGGCACGTAAGCCGTCGATGTCGGCGCGGTATTTCGGATGGGTCAAATGTGTTGTGTTGTGGGTCATCGCGACGCAGATCTTGAATCCAGATTCAGCCAGCTTTCGTGTAAGGCACGCCAACCGGGTATAGGTTGCAACCTTCACAATGGAAATAAACGGCGATCTTGGGGTTGTTCGGCTTGCAATGGCCCACGGAATTGTCACGATCTACCAAGCGGCGGACGAGGGTAGCGCCGAAAACATCAGTTGCGCGGTTGACGAGAATTAGCAAGAACTTTCGGCACGAATTAGAAAGTCGGCGCTGCCGGGACGGTGATCGCTGTTTGACCTTGGAGCGGTGGCCAACTGAAGTCGGCCTAAACGGCCTCACTGATCCGGCGAAGGTTATGAGTTGGTCAGCCTTCACAAGCGGCCATCCGCCTCTGCCTTGCCCGGCAGGCTTCCAAAGCAGCTTCGATGAGCGATCGCTTGATATTGAAGCTGCCCTCATCAGGCGCTACCGGGATCGGCGTCGCGCCGCACTGGCTGACGGCCAGCCAGGTTGCGATATAGGTGTTACTGGGCACAATGACTTCATCGCCGCCCCTTACACCAAGCGCCAGCAAGGCCAAGTGAAGAGCGTCCATGCCGTTGCCGACGCCTACCGCGTGGGCTGCGCCACAATACTTTGCATACTCCGCTTCGAACTGCTCGACCTCGCCACCACCGATGAACCAGCCGGAACTGACGACTCGTGCAATGGCTTCATCGAGTTCCTGCTTCAGTTCCAGGTAAGGGGCCGCCAAGTCGAGAAAAAGAACTTTCATGCTTCGATGGCTCTGAGATACTCGTCATAGCTACGGTAATAGGCGTCTTCGCTATACCCCTCGGACGCGAGAACCATACATACAGCACCCGATGAAAAATTTTCCAGCTCGCGCCAGATAGTGGGGGGAATAAGGACAGCCTGATAGGCACGATTCAATGTGAATTTCTTTCGCGTTTTCCCATCGTCAAGTATCAAGTCAAAACTGCCCATTACTGCGGTAACTAATTGGTAGCACGTCTTGAGCGCATGTCCCGCACGCGTTTCACCGCCGGGAACGTCATAAAGATAGAACACGCGCTTGATGTCAAATGGGACGTGTCGCCCGCCCTCGATGAACGTCAGATTGCCGCGCGGGTCTGAAATCTTAGGCAATTCGATAGTCTTACAGTATTCAATATCCATTGCTACACCTCAAGCTTTAGAGAGTCGGGAAGATATTTCCGGTAGCGCTTGCGTGAGGCAGAAATCTGCTCTGGTGCAATGCGATAGAGATAGTTGTGTTCATTTTCTCCCACTCTCGTTGCACCAAAACGCTCGTGAAAGCGCCAAACTTTTTCATTACCCTTCCGAACATCGAAATGCGATTGCCTGAAGCCGAGCTGATCGATGGCATACGAATAGACCATCAGCGCCGATTCGATGGCGGCCGCCTGTGGCACGCCTTCTTTCAGAATCCAGCTTCCCCAGCAAAAACTATCACCTTGCGCATCGTAAAGTCGGACGGTTCCGAAGGGTTCTCCGGCGTGGTTTTCAATGATGAAATAGGCTTGGTCTGGATTGCTCGCATAACTTTCCAGCCAAGCGACTTGGCGGCTCAATTCTGGCGTGACTTGGCTTAGGTACATGGATTTCCGGCTATCAGTTCGCAACGAGAGAATGAAGGTCGCGTCCAATGTCTGCGCATTGCGGAAAACAAGCGTCTTACCCTTCACACGCCTTGTTTTTCTGATCATTGGTGGGCTTGGCGGAATCATCGGCCGCCCTCAGCTTTCCTTGAAGGTGAGGCCGAGGACGACGATTCTGGATCCGACCACCTGCATCTGGCGTCGCGTCATGAGCTTGATGACTTCCTTAGCCACATAGCAGACCATGCTATCGTTAACGTGGCGGCTGGCGAGAATGCTCGAGAATGCTCGAGAATGCTCGAGAATGCTCGAGAATGCTCTCTTATAACGAATCATTCTGCAGCCAATCGATAACCCGCGCTGTCGATGTTCGACTCATCGCGGATGTTGAGAATTGCGCGAGACTTAAGATAGGCGACCACGGCTGCCACACTCTCTTCGACAGTCATGCTGGCGCTGTCGATAACGAGCTCCGGGTTGTCCGGTTCTTCGTAGGGGGAGTTGATGCCGGTAAAGTCCTTGATCTCGCCGGCGCGGGCTTTTCTGTAGATGCCCTTTACGTCCCGCGACTCGCACACTTCGAGCGGGCAACGGCAATAGATTTCAACAA
>Ga0172379_10011942_pt1 | contig 10250 bp, 13 predicted proteins | sample GrowelOW334metaG_FD_119756 | JGI IMG/M metagenome (GOLD analysis project Ga0172379, IMG submission 119756) | Groundwater microbial communities from an aquifer near a municipal landfill in Southern Ontario, Canada - Groundwater well OW334 metaG | ecosystem: Environmental > Aquatic > Deep...
GAGGGTAAATTCTAATTCATTAAAATAACTAACTAATTAAAATTGGGTAATTGGACAAGATCGCCCTCTGGGCGACCCCACTTATCAAGCCACCAGCTTTGCTGGGGGTATTCTGACTAATTTGATATTATTATATGTCGGATCAAGTGAATCCGAATGGAACGTTGACAATACGGGCAAAAAACAACAAGGAGAAGAGAGATGAATAAGAAAATGATCGGCACGATACTCTTGGCAATCGGCATTGTCGGATTTATTGCCTCTGGCTTTATTTGCGGAATTGCCGATGTAAATCAGGCATCAGCTGCCTTCCATAGATTTTATGCCAGTCATCCTGATATTGTCGCTTTTAAAAAGTTTGATGAGAAATCAGATAAGCTATGTGTCGAATGGAATTATCAGCAATTTAGGACTTTTCAACAAGCAAAAGCAAGGGTAGCTGAGTTCGATCAGGAGTATAGGGCTTTGGATGAAGAAATTGCCACGTTCAAACAAACTCATCCGACTATTGATGCACAAATGAAAGAATATGGTGCAATGTGGAAAGATCGAAACGAATGCGGTGGCCAATGGTTTCTTGTTATGTTGGAGTATTGGGCAATATTCGTCGTATTAGCGTTGGCCGGCTGGATGATTAGGTAAAATAGAGATAAAAAAATAATATCTGCCTATGAGCCGTTCTTTGATGTGGTATGTCCCAGCATTTGATTTATTGATGCTGGGATTTTATTTTTGTTAAACCGCTTCGCCCAAAAAAGGCAAAGACAGGTGGCGGCGGAGGGATTCGCCGCGGAACAGATTATTCTGCCGTTCGCTTTTATCGCCTCGTTCATTCTGATGCGCGCGAATGGTCATGGCTTCAAAGCTGGCGCCGGTAAAGAGCGTGTGCTTGCCGTATTTCTGCGCCAAGCCGTCGACGGAAGCGAAGATCTTGAACAGTCTTTGCACGCGCGCGACATGGCCGAAGATATCCAACTGCGGCGATCTGGCTTCTACCAGGTCCATCAGTATTATTCCGGTAGCACGATAGGATTTCTTCTCGTCGAAGATTTGGCCGAAGTTCTCTTTGGCGATCCTGATGATTTCCGTCGGCACGGCGGTCGGGCCGTCGAGCTTGGCTTCTAAACCGTAGTAACGGAAGTCATCTGATTTCAAGAAGATGAAGATCTTCTTTGTTTCTAACTTGTGGCGGCGCGCCTTGATGCAGGCGTTCTCGATATTTTTTGACAGTTGTGAAAAGACGAAATTTGATTTGTTGGATGCCGGCGTGAAGGTCTTGGTCTTGCTGATTGATTGGTAGTCGCTCTTGCGCTCATTGTCGACGACATAAACGGCTTCGCCGCGCAGTTCCTGCCAGATCTCCTGGTGCGGTTTGGTCATCTTGCTCTTTACCCAAGCCTCGTTTTTTTGCGCGAAGTCCAAGGCAGTTCTGATGCCCAGCTTGTTGAGATAAGCGGAAGTCTTCGGGCCGATGCCCCAGACTTTGCCGACTTCCAGTTCGCCCAAGTATTTATGGATACTATTGCCAGGGATGATCGTCAGGCCGGACGGTTTCTGCCATTTGGAGCCGATCTTGGCCAGGACTTTGGATGGTGCCAGGCCGACAGAGAATGTTATGCCCAGTTCGTTATCAAGATCGCGTTTGATAGCGGCGGCGATCTTCTCATAACTCATATTGAGCGGGCGCTGCAGGCCGGTCAGGTCAGCGAAGCATTCGTCGATGCTGTATTCTTCCACTTCTGAAGTATAGCGTCGCACGATATTGAACATCCTGACCGAGTAGAGCGAATAGGTTTCATAATCCGATGGCAGGATGACGGCATCCGGACAGATCCTTTTGACTTCGGATAATCTCATGGCGCGGGTTACTCCCCGGGCTTTGGCTTCGTAAGTCAAAGAAGAGACTATGCCTCGCTCGGCGCCGGTGATGACCGGCTTGCCTTTGAGCGCCGGATTTTTCGCCACCTCGCAGGCGGCGAAGAAGCAATCGCCGTCGATGTGCAGTATGGCTTGGGTGAAAGAGTGGAGATTCAGCATATAATTACGAATTACATTTGTATTTTTCCCTCCCTTTACGAAAGGGAGGGTTAGGGAGGGTTTATGAAATTCAATTTCAAACCCCTCTTAATCTCCCCTTTCGTAAAGGGGAGAAAGAACTTCTAGTACTTCCTCACCACCGCTTTGACGACGGCGGCGATCTTCAATTCATTTTCCGGATAAATGTTATGGAATTTCTTGTTGGCCGGCTCGAGGTACGGTTTCTTGCTGGAGTTTCTCAAATATTTGATCGTCCATTCGCCATCGACTTCGGCGATGACAATCTGGCCGTCCTTGGCCGTTGTGTTTCTTTCTACTAGTACCATATCGCCGTTCATGATGCCCGCATCTTTCATGGACTCGCCTTTGACTCTTAGCATGAATGTCGATTCGCGGTTTTTGACCAGGTAATCGTCGAGCGACATCGTGTCGGCCAGTTCTTCTTCCGCCGGTGAAGGGAAGCCAGCCTCGACCATGCCCAGGACCCTGATCTCTTTGAATAGCCGTCCCGGCAATAGTCGCCCTTGGTCGTCTTTATGCAAAAAATTTTCTTCGACCATTTTCTTGACCAGCTTGAAGACGGAGTTCTTGGACTTGAAGCCGTAGATTTTCATCAGTTCGGCGTAAGTCGGCATCCGGCCTTGGCGCTGGTAGAATGAAATGATTTTATTTTGGTTGTGTTCCATATGTATTCATTATAGGTGAACGGGCGTTCACTCGTCAAGGGTTGGCAAAATAATTTATTTGCTAAGGAATTTGCATGTCCGGTTGCAAGCTGTGGATAAATTGGCCAATGATTTAAATTTAATTGGTTTTATGCTAAGATAAAGGCATTAATAATGATGATGAAATTATGCTAGATAGCCTTATTTTAAACAAAAAATCAATTGAAGGAATTTATAAGACTATTGGTGAATTCCATAAGAAACACCTTAAACCATTCGGCGTTAAATTGCCGAAGCTTTACGATGCTCGAGGAAATTTTACGAAAGATGCGCTTGTTTTGGTTTATCTGGCTTATGATTATCCCAATACAAGAAAAGTCAGCAAAGAGGAATTGACTAAGTTTATCAGAAGTTATTATCCCAATACTAATGACGTGCAACAGGCCAGGCATCTTGGCGCGCAATCTGGCTGGTGGATTGTCGCCGGCGGCAGAGATAATATCGTTTTAAAAATCGAAAGAGGATCATATCAGCTATACACCCTAGAACAGCCGTATCCGGGGTTCAAGCAAGGCCATAGGATATCCGAAACCGATAGCTGGGGTAAAATTAAAAAAGCTTATAATTTCCGCTGCGCCACTTGCGGTTCGCAAGAAAATAAGCCGCATTTCCATTGGCCGGCGACTAAGACGATTTTACAAAAAGGCCATATGGATCCGAATAAGCCGCTGGTTAGGGGCAATATCATACCGCAATGCCAGAAATGCAATCGAGCTGACAGGAACAGGTGGGTTTATGATGAAAAAGGCAGAGTTATAAAATTAGCAGATGGCAATTTTGTCAAGAATTTCGATAAAAATGTGAGAGAAATAATCTATAGGATATTATATAAGGAATTCAAAGGTAAAAAACCGTATGCCAAATAATAATTTTATCAATCAAATAATATTAGGCGACTCTTTAGAGATATTGTCTAAAATGGAAAATAATTCCATCGATATTGTGTTGACTGACCCTCCGTATTTCTTAGACAAGATGGATAATAATTGGCAATATAATAAAGTTGAGAGCACAAAAAACCAGCAGACGATAAAGTCGTTGCCTGCTGGAATGAAATTCGACAGAAAGCAAGGGCAAGATTTTTACAAATGGTATTTAACAATATCAGAACAGATATATAGAGTACTCAAACCCGGCGGTTTTTTCTTTTCTTTTTCCAGTCCAAGATTATATCATAGGATGGCTTCGGCCATTGATGACGCCGGCCTGGAAATCAGGGATTGTTTTTTATGGCTTTATACCCAGAATCAAGCTAAGGCGATGGGCGTGAATCATTTCATTGATAAAATGGATATATCAGATGCGGAGAAAAAACTAGTAAAAGCAAAATTTGAAGGCTGGAAAACGCCTCAAATCAAAAGCTGTTTTGAACCGATCGTCATGTCGCAAAAGCCTGCAGACGGGACGTATTTGAATAATATGCTGAATAACGATATTGGCTTGATGAATACGAATATCCGAGTCGGTGATAATATGTTTCCAGCTAATGTTCTTACGGTGGAAAATATTAATGAAATAATTGACAAATCATTCTTGATAGGCAAGCCGACTAAAAAAGAAAAGGGCGATTATAACGACCATAAAACCGTAAAACCCGTAGAAATTTGCGAGCATATAATCAAATTGACCGCTTTTTATAAAAATGCGATTATCCTTGATCCGTTTGTCGGCAGCGGCACTACGGCCGTAGCCGCAAAAAAACTGGGATTGAATTACATCGGAATCGATGCTAATCCGGAATATGTAAAGATATCGGAGCAAAGGCTTAGGGATTTGGATAGGGTGGCAGATTTATTCAGTTCAACAAAAAAAGAGAAGTTGGAAAGCATAAGTTTACAACCTCAATCGCAGTTGCAATTAGCTTAGTTTTTTGAAAAATACAGTTGAAAAATACTGATTGACAAAATATATCTCTTATGATAAGCTGGATTATCCAGTTCTTTTTAGCATAAAAATAATATCAACCTCAAAACCAAGGAGAAAAGGAGAAGGAATATGAGAATCGGAATCAAAATCGGATCAGCGCTAATCGCCAAAGACGGCGACGGGATCAATGACAAATTCATCCTCGAGCTTTGCCGGCAAATCGCATCATTACGCCAGCAGCATCACAGGGTGTTCCTGGTTTCTTCTGGCGCCGTCGTCAGTGATGGCTGCGCGGAGCATAGCCGGGCGCTTAGCGCGGCTATTGGCCAGGGACGATTGATCAGAAAATACATAAATTGCTTCGATATGTTTGAAGTCGAAGTGGCGCAAATGCTCTTACTCGCCTTTGAGCTGAAGGATAACCAAAAGCATATTAAGGGATTATTCGAAGAGGCTTTTCTTCACAAAGTGATTCCCGTCATTAATGCCAATGATGCCGTCAACAGCGATGAGCTGGACCAGTTACGGAGCTTTGCCGATAATGATTATCTATTCACTGAGCTGTGCCTGATGCTCAAAGCGGATTGCGCGATTTTCGGCACTATGGCTTCCGGGCTGATCAATGACGCTGAGGACGGCGACGGAGAAATCGTCCGCGTCATCGATGAGCGTAATTATTCCGCCGCCTTGGAGATGGCTAACGGCAGCAGCGATGACGGCTATGGCAATAGCGGTATGCTGACCAAGCTGCAGTGCGGCAAGAGGCTGTCTGAAAACGGTATGAGAGCAATCATTGCTGATGGCCGGGCAGATGATTTCGCGATCAAAGCCGTCAATGAGTTGACTCGGCCGACCGGCAACTTCGGCACTGCTTTCCGTTTCACTTCCGCTTTGCCGATGGGATGATTTTTAACCTTATGCTCCCGATAACTTTATCGGGAGTTTTTTTATGCGCAAAAAAATCCTGACGTTAATCGCCAGGATTTTATAAAACGAAGCGTTTGGCATCTTTTATTCCCGACCTGTATTGCCATAGCTCGGCGCGCTTATCATCGATATCCAATCTCGCCCAGCCGGCGCCGGACGTTTTGAATAAGAATGGCAGGACGACGCCCCAGATCGACGGGATGAATTGTATCTTGTAGAGCTGGAAGGCATTGCGGAAATCTTGGCGGTAAATCTTTGCCAGCTTCAAGAGCCAGTCAGCATGGAAATGCCCGCAGAACGATCCGGCCAGCTTGCCGATATGATTGTCCAAGATCATCGCGAGCTTCGGCGATAAAAAAGATCCGGGATCATGGACAGCTAAGAAAAATTTGCCCTTGAGATGATCCAGCGTCCAGCTCAGGAATTCTAATTCTTCATCTTCTTGCGCGGCCAGAAAAATATTTTTTTCATCATTGATAGTATCCGGGTATGCGAATAGATTTTCGATATTAGCGGTAGAGATCCAGATCATCGAGTAGCAGTCGTTCAATCGTTTAATGCCGCAAGTCGGCCCGTAAACATCCCGATAGTGGTAATAATTATCCGCGGCCGGCAATGACGGTCCGCGCGGCGACAGGCTGGAATTAAGATAGCCCAGTTCATGGTTGCCCGGCACCCAGATATGCTGCTTGCCATGCAGCGATAAATAGTCCAATAGGCGATGCTTCAATTCCCGCGCTTCTTCCGCCGTGCCGGCGCTGCCCAAACCGAAATTTTCCCAGTCATAAAAATTATCACCGAGGGATATCAAGCCGTCGAACGGCCCGCATGATCCGGCTTGCTTGAATGTTCCCGCCATGTGCGTCAAACGTTTGTCGTCGTAATAGCGGGCGATTTTTTTTGCTCCGGACGAGCCTTTTCCCAGCAATCTGGAAGCGGTCCGCACAATAGCCTCGATTTCTTGCGGGCAGAGCGTATTGGAGAAATGCCCGTCAGCCAGAAGCAGATATTTGAGCATAGGCGTTGATTAAGCTCTTGAGGCTATTATAGTGCCGATGACGGGTATTTGCAATTTTTTGCCGATTATGTCATACTACTAACAGATTTAATTCAGATTAATAGTAATTATCACATCCATATGGGATTACCTAGCAAAAGACGGACAAAGACATCCAAAAAAGAACGGGCGGCTCATTTCGCCTTAAAACAGACGGTTTTGAATTCTTGCCCGAAGTGCGGCAAACCGGTCATGCCTCATCGCGCCTGCAGCAAATGCGGCACGTACAAGGGCAGAGAAGTTATGGAAATCAAATCTAAGGCAAAAACCCTCCAGCAAAGAGATAAGGAGCGCAAAGCCAAGGCAAAAGATAAGACAAAAGATAAAAAGTAAATTCATTCCGGCTCAAATAGCCGGATTTAACCAGCACATTTTTTATGTCCAACAGGCATTTATCCCGAACGATCGCCGTACAGACTCTTTACCAATGGGATTTTAACGGCAAAGAAGACGATATCGTGCAAATCATGAAAACCAATAAAGAGTCCTTCGCTCCTGAGTTTGACGACCAGGGGTTTATTGAGCATCTGGTCAAAGGCGTCCATGACGTCTGCGATGAGATCGATGCTTTGATAGTCAAATTCGCGCCGGAATGGCCGCTCGATCAGATTACTATTGTTGATAGAAATGTTTTGCGTCTGGGCATATTCGAGCTCCGTTATGACAATAATATCCCGGCCAAAGTGGCGATAAACGAAGCGATCGAATTAGCTAAGGCCTTCGGCGGAGAATCATCGGGAAAATTCGTCAATGGCGTTTTGGGCGCGGTCTATAAGGATATGGGCGATAAGGAAATCGATGTCAAAGCGGCGGAAAAAAGAGCCAAGGAGGAACCGAAAAAGGAGGAGTAAGAATAATAATAAATATTGAATATTTAATATTGAATATTTGCGAATATTCAGTATTCAATATTTCGTATTTGCTGACATGGGCAATATGAAAGAAATCTCTTTATTGGAAAATAAATTGGGCGTAAAATTCGAGAATCAGAATTTGATCACCGAAGCCATTACTCATCGCTCGTATCTCAATGAGCATCCTGATTTCAAGCTGGATCATAACGAGCGTTTGGAATTCTTGGGCGACGCCGTCTTGGAGCTGGTCGTTACGGAATACCTGTATAAGAATTTTCCCAATCCGGAAGGCGATATGACTAACTGGCGCGCCTCGCTGGTCAATGGCGATGCTTTGGCTGAGGTCGGCCAGAAGATGGATATCGAGGATTTTATTTTAATGAGCAAAGGCGAGGCCAAGGATAAGAATTCCAAGGCTCGGCAGTATATTCTGGCCAATGCCATGGAAGCGATAATTGGCGCGATTTATCTGGAGCATGGCTTGCCGACTGTGCGCAAATTCATCACTAAGAATATAATATCCCGTTTGGCGGATATCTTGAAGAACAGGCTTTATATCGATCCTAAAAGCAGTTTCCAAGAGAAGGCCCAGGAAAAATTAAACATCACGCCGAATTATAAAGTCTTAAGTTCATACGGGCCGGATCATGCCAAAATTTTCAAAGTGGGAGTTTATCTGGACAAGGAGCTTATCGCTTCGGGCGACGGCTTAAGCAAGCAGGAAGCTCAAATCAAGGCGGCGCAGGCGGCGCTCGAGGCTAAAGGCTGGGTAAGTTAATAGTTTGTAGTTTTCAGTTTTCAGTTTTTAGGTTTGGGGAATCAACTAAAAACTAATAACTAAAAACTAAAAACTCTTTTTATGACAATAGAATCATTATTTAATGAGGCGGTGGAATTATCTGCCTCAGATATTCATCTTTTAGCCGGTTTGAAGCCGCACTTGAGGGTTGATGGGGAATTACAACCTTATGATGGCAAGGAGCTATCGGGCAAAGACATTGAGGCTTTGGTCAAGACGATGATCGATGAGAACAGCTTCAAGAAATTCATGGTGGAAAAGGATTTAGATTTCGCTTATGAGATTTCCAACGGCTTCCGCTTCCGCGTCAATCTGGCTATGGTGAGCGGCACGATCGCTTTGTCTGCCAGGACGATTCCGGCGGAAATTCCGACGATGAAGGATATCATGATGCCGCAAGTCACCTATGACTTATGCAAAATGAATCGTGGCTTGATCCTAGTTACCGGTCCGACTGGCTGCGGCAAATCGACGTCGCTCGCGGCCATGATTGATTACATCAACGAGAACAGGAATACCAATATTATCACTTTGGAGGATCCGACCGAGTTCATTTTTACGCCCAAGAAAAGCATCGTCCGTCAGCGCCAGCTGGGGACGGATATGCAATCGTTCAATGAGGGGTTGACCCATGTCTTGCGCCAAGATCCGAATGTCGTCATGGTCGGAGAAATGCGTAATCTGGAAACCATCGCCACGACAATCACTCTGGCGGAAACCGGCCACTTGGTATTCGCTACATTGCATACATATAACGCGGCTCAGACCATTGATCGTATCATCGATATCTTTCCGCCCCATCAGCAGAATCAGATCAGGATGCAGATATCGCTGACCTTGAAGGCGGTCATTTCCCAAAGGCTTCTGCCGGCCAAGGCGGGCGGACGCGTCGCGGCGCGGGAAATACTTTTGAATTCTCCGGCCGTCGCTAATCTGATTCGCGAGAACAAGATTTCGCAGATCAAAACGGTCATTCAGACGTCGGCCAAAGAGGGCATGATTACGATCGATAATTCCCTGGCCAGCTTGTATAAAGAGGGTTATATCGACAAGGAGAACTACGAAACCAACCTTTTGAGCACTAATGGATTCTAGTCTTGATTTTTTTGATAATTTCTGATACCATATTTATGGTATTCAGGGCGCATAGCTCAGTTGGTAGAGCGGATCCCTCTTAAGGATATGGTCGCAGGTTCGAATCCTGCTGCGCCCACAAATTAATATTATGTCTATTGTAAAAAAGATCAAAGACCAACTGATTAAAGCGCTTTACGGCAAAGAATCAGTGCCGCGAGGCTTATTTGATTTGCACGAATATTTTCGCATCTATAAGCAGATAAATTTTGATTCTCATAATGAGGATGGTATAATCGTAGCGGTCAGCAAGGATTTTAAGCAAGGTTCGATAGTCACTTCTGGTATTAATAGGGAAGATTTAGATAAAAATATTAAAGATGCTATTTTGACTGTTTTCAGCATACCTTCGTCATACGCCAAGGAGGCGGCAGTGGCAAGGGTCGGTGAAAACAGCGAAGCATATGCCCTCGCTTAGCGAATTGCCCGGATCATTAAACAGGAAGAAATTCATCAAGGCGCTCAGACGCCTTGGTTTTGAAATAGATACTAGCGGCGGCAGCGGCAGCCATATTAAAGTTGAATGCCCCAAGAATGGCAAAGTCGTCAGTGTTCCATCTGATTTAAGAAAAGATGTTTTGAAATACGTATTGAAAGAGTTAGAAAATTATTCGGGTATAACTTGGGAAGATATTAAAAAAGAATTGTAAATCGCATAAGCACCCGTAGCTCAACTGGATAGAGTGTCTGGCTTCGAACCAGGAGGTTGCAGGTTCGAATCCTGCCGGGTGCACCAGAAAGGAATAGTCAAATTTTTCCGCTCCCCGCCGCCAAGGGCGGCGACCAAATCATACGGAATTTCATAATCAAAAAGCAATTGGCGGTTTTGCAAAATGCGGTTCGACCCGATA
>Ga0172379_10011943_pt1 | contig 10248 bp, 5 predicted proteins | sample GrowelOW334metaG_FD_119756 | JGI IMG/M metagenome (GOLD analysis project Ga0172379, IMG submission 119756) | Groundwater microbial communities from an aquifer near a municipal landfill in Southern Ontario, Canada - Groundwater well OW334 metaG | ecosystem: Environmental > Aquatic > Deep...
TACTTGAAGATAATAAATACTTACCAGACTACCAAGAAAAAATGAACATATTTATCTGATTATCAATTATTTGTGCAGTATTTTTGTAAGATTTTGTACTTCCCCAAATGTGACGAAGAACCAGTTTGCTCCGGAATAGGGGGTCAATTTAAATCGGAATATACAGTTGCACCACTTATGATTAAAATTTCTCCGATCGTGTCTTTTTTTGCAAATTCCTTTTCAAAAATTTGTTTGAGGGCTAATGCGTCTTTATACTCATTGGTCTCATTGTCACCCTTAATACTAATTTTTACTGGCATAATAATGTTTTCTAAAGTCTTTGGTCAATAGATGGAGTGTCGCACTTAGCATGACGCATAACGTTCCGCAAATACAAGCAGGACGGATTTAACCGATGAACTTCCTACGAAGTATTGCTTTAAATTTACTAATTTCCCGTCAACGAAGCAGTGAAACCCGACTTGCAGGGTAGCTTTCTGTTATCGGCTTCCCTTTTTTCAATCTGAAGTTGCGTTGTCATTGTATTTTGCGCTTGATTAAATTTACCATCTGTTTATAATAGCTATTATACTCAACTTTATTTACTACCCAATTTTCCATTAGATTGTCCCCTGGATGAGAAATGTTGTTTTTATTCCTCCTGTCAAAGAAGGACATAACAAAATTAATTTCTTCAATTGAAGCTTTTTGTTTAGTTAGAAAAGTAACAATCTCATTTTGATCGTAATTTTTTAGTGCGGTTGCCGTTTTATTTGTGTCCATGATGTAGCAATACAAATGGAAAGAGTTAAGCAAGTGATTAAATGCTACATTAAATTTACCTTCCTCTTCTGCAAGTACCATCATTTTAATTTGTTGAGTTAATGAATCGTTCTCTATTAAAATGTTATCGTCTATTGGTAAATATTTCTTGGCTAAGTCCCTTTTCCCTTTGATCATTCTTTGAACAAGTGAAAAGTACAGAGCATTTGATTTTCGGATGGCTAATACCGTATTGTCAAGGGAATTGTCGTAATTTTCAAGGTTAAGAAACTTCTCAAGCAAATAGATATTTTGGGTTTTGTCCATTTTGATTGCTATGTCAGTCTGCAAATATTTCTTAATGATGTCAAAACCAGTTTTCGAATTACCAATTAGAAACATTAGTGCTTTTACGCTATTAAGAGTAAGAATTGGATTCCATTGTCTGAAAGCTTTGTTAAGACTTTTCTTAGCTTTTGGAGATTTTACATAGTCCTTTATTGAGCTTACGAAAACTTCCTTCAAAGCAATGTCTTGGCTATTGTCAATTTCCGTTTTACCCTTTTCAGTGAAGTCTGTTTTTAAATTTTCAATTATTTGGCATACTTCTTCTAATCTGTCAGCTGGTTTTTTCGCTTTGGGGTCTTTACTTTTTAAGGGGTCTGCAAAACTTATAAATTTCTCTTTGATTAAAAACTCTTTAAAGTCGTCATCATCTTCAACAATCCACTTCTGTGATTTCAGATGATTAATTTTAAGACTTAATGTATTTGAAAGAAAGTCAGAGATGGAAGTTGATATTTCAAATATTTCCTTTCCTATTGAATCATTCTTTACTTTTTTATCTCGGCTGAAAACTAAATAGAAATCGTCAACATAACGGAAATAGGAAAATCCTTCTTCTTCATAAATGGGTAGTTTCTGAATATAGTTGTCAAGCTCAAATAGAAATATATAACTGATAAAGTTGGAGAAAATATTTTGAGCAGAAAGTGGTAACCCGTATTCTTTTTTATTGTAAAAGAGTAGAAGACTTGCTATTGCTTCCTTTGTTGTATTGTCAAAATGAAGTTTCTTTTTGGTTGATGGTAAACTGTATTTGTCAATAACATCTAAAAGTAGATTTGTCTTTATGCTACCATAATAATCTTGAATATCTAATTTTATAGCGCATACTTTTTTCCCCTTTGTAAGTCCATTTTTTACATTCTGCTTTATCCCTCGGTTAAATGATGAGTAGTCGTTTTGATAGTAAATTTCGCTGTTGGCGGGATTTTCATATTTTATTTGTCCACCATAAAATGTCTTAATATTTTTTAACTCCTTTTTTACAGATTCAAGTCTGGTTAAGGTTCCATTCAATACTTCAAAAAAATAGAATCCTAACGAATAATAAAGGACAAGTAAATTGAAAGATGTAAAGTTGAATTTTCTTATGCCATAAGCACCTTTGGGAATGTTGTACTCATAGTTGTAGAAAAGTGAACGATAGTTATAAAGCAAATCTTTTTTTATGTAGTCTTGATAAAAATTCTTGCTATCAAATCTTTCTAACGATTTTTCTCTTCTGTAAATTTCGAAGTCAATTGTCTTAAAGGTAAAACTTTTTTCTTTTAGCTGTTTGTCAATAAGAAGCAATGCTTTGTCTATGTGATGCTGCTTTAGAAAATGGCCAAGGTTAAAATTTTTTGTAGATCCTTTATTCATTAGTTGTCCTTTTTATTATTGTTGTCCGAAAAATTTTTTAGTCAAAGCGAAAAGCTCAAAGCTGCACTGTCTTAATTGGATTGGATAACTCGCATATGTACAATAAAACCATACATCAACAACTAACGGGGGCTGTATAGGTTCAGGTTCATATTGTTGGCAACGATAAAGGTAATAAAATAAGTGCTTTACCATTGCAATTTATGGAAATTTTCAGGTTATTCACCTTGTTTAAAAAAGAAAACCCGCTTGCCTCCTTTACATTCAAGGCATAGCGGGTTTGTCCATTTCAAAAAATCGCGAACGGTTTAACGACCGATTTTGGTGTGTCCGACTGGGGGGAGGCGGGAGCGAAGTGCCAGCATGTCGGCGTAGTATTTACGGGCCGTGTTCTGCTTGAGGAGCGTTGCAATGAAAAGTTGAGGGTGGTGAAGTTGGAATTCAGGAATATTTATGGAAACGGAATATAAAAATCCCTTCAGCAACAATTCTATTCATTTAAACCCGGAGGGTTTGCATGTTTATAGAAAATTTGGGGACAACATGAGGGTGCGACCCCGCCGGGGTCGAATGTCTCTCATCACTACTCCGTTTCTATAAACATGCGATGCCTCCAGCATCTGGTTATTAACAAGGGTTCTATTCGCTTAAACCCGGAGGGTTTGTATGTTTATAGAAGATATCGCGATGCAGCGAAGGTGCGACCCCGGCCGGGGTCGAATGTCTCTCATTGCCATTCCGTTTCTATAAACATGTGATGCCTCCGGCATCTGGGTTAATAACAAGGGTTTTATTCGCTATAACCCGGAGGGTTTGTATGTGTATAGAAAATCCGGGAACAACATGAAGATTCGACCCCGGCCGGGGTCGAATCTCTCTCACCACCATTCCGTTTCTATAAACATGCGATGCCTCCGGCATCTGTTTTGTAAATAATGTGAAGATTTTCTCATTCTCATTCCAAACCCGCCAACCTCCGTTTACAAACAAAGCTTAGCAGGATTGTCCATTTCAAAAAACCGCGAACGGTTTATTCGACCGGTTTTGCCGTATCCGTCTGGGGAGCGGCGATGCGCCGCGCCAGCACATCGGCGTAATACTTGCGGGCGGTGTTCAGCAGGTTAAGCGTTGTAACGAAAAGCGGTGTGTTCAGCGCTTTGGCCATAGCCAGCACATAGTCGCAAAATTCGCTGTATCTTCTGAACATCTCCATTCGAATGCTCTTCAGATCATACGCTTCAGTCAAGGCAGTAGTGGTCATCCGTCCGCCAAACAGAGCCTTGAAGGCTTCGTTGGCATTCGAAATCCGGATTACATAACGTTCCATCTTCAAAAGACGGACTTTCGGACTGTAGTTCGGGCCTGCCAGTTCACCGACCAGTTTGTCGATGCCAATGGTTTCCGCTTCGTAATTTAAGCGGGTCAGATTTTTAAAAGTGTCGAATAAAATGCGCAAGACCCGGCTGGCTTCGACTTCGGCCGGATCATCAGAAACCGCATACAATTTCAAGGCTATTCCAAAAGCTTCCAGGGCTTTGTCGCGAAGGTCATCGGCCAATGCAATTTTTTCGGTTTCTTCCTTCGTACGCACCTGGGCAAGCGCCTTTTCGTACTTTTCTGCATACCCTGTCAGATCTTTCACATAGGTAGTAAAGGGTGCATCGTTCAGCAAAGCCGGATCGATGGTCCGGAGGTCATTCAAATGGCGTTTCATTAACTGTCCGCCTTCCATGTTGGTCAACACGGATGTCCGCAAAGATTCAAGGGAGTGTTTCATGGTAAATTGTTTTAGGTATTCAAGGTTAGGCTAATATACGACAATTATTTTATTAAACAACTGAAAATTAGCATTATTTATAACTCCCTGAGGATATTTTAGAGAACGGGAAGCTAAAAACAGCTCCTGCTCGTATGGGCGACAGCATTTGGGGTTATTTGCAAATCATGTACAGGTGGGCGGTGGCGTTTGGGGTTGTTTGCAAATCATGTATAGGTAGGCGGTGGCGTATGGGGTTGTTTGCACCTCGTGTTCGGGTAAGCGGTGGCGATTGAGATCATTTGCACCTCTTGTTCATGTAGGCGATAGTGGTTGGGATTATTAGCACTAAAAACGCTTGATAAGACTGCAATAAATCTGGTGGTAGGTATTCTGTTTTTCGAAGGTTCCTTCGTAATTGACAGACATTGAGAATTTTCGGGAAAATTGATAAGATAAATCAAGCGCACCGATGTGTTCGATGAGTTTCCCTGAAGACAGGAGATAGTTATAATCGACAAACCTATAGTTCACACCACCATTCATCTTGCCATTCATAAAGTCCTTGTCTAATCTGATACCATAAACAACACCATCTACATAGCTTGTTTTTAGAACATTGGCATTTAAAGTGGTCGAGATTTTCAAGGAAGTGAATTGGGAATAGTTAAATATTCCATTAAAGTTCTTGGTTGGCTTACTATCCCCTGCCCTATCCCAGTAACTCGCAGATACACCAACACTCATGTAATTAATTGGCCGGTAATTGATCCTCAATTGTACACCCTGACGTGTGGCATCAGCAAGCATTAAGTCAATATAGTTCTTATAGGTCTCGTAATATATAATATTTTTACGGTTGTCGTAGGAGGATGAAACTGATAACCTTTTAGATATCCTGTAGTTCAGTATCAGGTATAAACTTGTCAGTGTCAGATCGTTAGAAGGAACTCCATTAACCACTTTATAGAGATCCACCTCTGAAGAAACAAACAGGTTCAGGTTTTTAAAAAGCGAGTTGTCATGCTGAAAATAGACAAACCTACGGTCGGTATTTCCGGAATTGGTTTGATTGAATCCAGCCAGGGAGGTCTGCATGACACCATTGTCATTCTTTATCGTATGGCCAATAAACGCACCATATTCCAATAGCTTCCCGTTAAAACTGTAATCGACATAATCAGGTCTAAAACCACCGACAGCACCCCAGAAGAAATGGTCAAAATTCATCTCAAACTGAACCCCATCGATAGCTCCAAGACTTGAGATCTTGGGATTTATTTTCCGGCCCACCCAAATTGTTGATTTATCATTTGCTTCGTATTTCAGATTCAGGTCGTAGATCTTCAGTGCATTAAAAATATTATCCTTCACTGGTGTCCAGTCATTTAGTTTATGGGCAAAAGAGATGTAAGTATCCAGAGAGAAACGTGAATTAGCTATGTTGGAGGCATTCATCGAAAAAATATACCGAAGTCGGTTGTTCGCTGGCTGCAAACTGGAAAGATTTGTGTAAGAGGAAATTTGAACCCGACCACCTATTCGCTCTTTCCTAAATAGAGGCGTTGGTCCTGCTTTTAGGGTCAAGGATTTTGAACTATCCGCAACCATCTGATTAGCTTGTTCCTTTTGTATTTCTTGTACAGCTACAGCATCTTCCTTCGTAACCAAAGCAACCACTTTATCTCCGACTTTCAATTTTTCTGAACCAACCGGTTTCCCAACACAGGAAACCGATGAAGCATTTTCAACAGACAAAACTGGTACCAGAATCTCATTTTTCCGGATATAAATATTGTCCCCTGTTTTAATTCCCTTGGCAGACAAAAATTTAACATAGATATTTTGAGCTGTTTGGAAAGTTACAGCGCCTTCTATCTCAATCTTGCCTTTCTGTGCAAATATTATTGAGACACTTGTAAACATTAATACTATAAAAAATGCAATTCTCATCAATTAAATTATGGGTTCAACTATTTTGTCCGATAACGTTGGCTACAATTCATTCTTATCCTTCAGATAGGTTTAATAAGTTATTCGGATCCTCTTGGATGACAGGTATAACAAGATGTAGGAGTATAAGTGTAATTAGTTACACCCTTATGGTCACTATCCACCGATGCTTTGTTACTATGTTCATGACACAAAGTACATGTAAATGCGGCATAGTTGGTGGCAACATTGTGGCATTCGGAGCAGAGTGTCCATTTTCCGTTGTGCTTACCACTGTAAATCGGAAAATACTGGGCATCATGGTTATATGTAGATGGTGTCCATGCTGTGGTTGAATGACAAATCTCACAATTGGTTGGAAATTTTGCCCCCAGGTGGTTCGGATTTGTCGAGGCATTGTACTTGGCTGCATGACAAGTAAAACAGAGCGTAGATGTTCCTTTAAATCCGGTGGTATGGCATTTTGCACAGAGGGCAGTTGTATGAGCTCCCGTCAATGGGAAGGCAGTTGTAGCATGGTTGAAAATATTTTCCAGCCAGTTGTTCTGTGTGTGGCATATTGTGCAATCGGTAGGATATCCCTGAACCTTGTGATTGAGAGCGGTATCATAATTGCCCTGATGACAGGCAACACAAGTCTGTGGGGCTGTCGTAACATTTCCCTTGTGGCAATCTGAACACTGAACAATATTTTTGTGTGCGCCTTTCAACTCATAGCCGGTAGTGGTATGGTTAAATATGGAAGGTTTCCATGAGGTTGTATTGTGACAGGTTGAGCAATCGGTAGGAATACCTGCTGCTACGTGGCCTGGCAACTGAGAACTGGTATAGACCGGCAGATGGCAACTGCTGCATACGGTGGAAGTCCCTTTAAAACCAACGGTATGACATTTTGAACACAATACGGATGTATGAGATCCGGTCAGTGGGAAGGCTGTTGTCGCATGATTGAAATTATTCTCAAGCCAGTTATTCTGCGTATGACAAACGGTACAATCGGTAGGATATCCCTGGGCTTTGTGATTGGGGGCTGCATCGTAATTTGATTGATGGCACCCAACACAGGTCAATGAGGCAGATGTCAGATTACCTTTGTGGCATTGCGAACACTGAACAATATTTTTGTGCGCACCTTTTAATTCATAACCAGTGGTAGTATGGTTGAACAGGGAGGGTTTCCAGGACGCAGGCGTATGACACTGGGCACACTCCTTGGGTATTCCTGCAGCAACGTGTGCTGGCAGTTGGGAACTGGTATAGACCGGCAAATGGCAACTGCTGCAAACTGTCGATGTTCCCGTGTACCCATTCACATGGCATACAGAACAAAGCACTTTGGTGTGTGATCCGGTTAACGGGAAATTGGTTGTACTATGGTCAAAGCTGCTTGATAGCCAATTATCCTGGGAATGGCATTTGGCGCAATCGGTCGAGAATCCGCTTTGCTTATGCCCCGGGGCAACATCAAATTGTGCCTGATGGCAACCGATACAAACTTGCGGGGCCGTGGTGACATTGCCTTTGTGGCACAAAGAACATTGAACAATCAATTTGTGGGCTCCTTTTAATTCATACCCGGTAGTGGTATGGTTGAATGCCGATGGTTTCCATGAGGCCGTTGTATGGCAGGTGGCACACTCCTTTGGTATTCCTGCGGCCACATGACCCGGCAACTGGGAGCTCGTATAGACCGGCAAGTGACAAGTACTACATACATTGGAAGTTCCCTTAAAACCAACTGTATGACATTTTGAGCACAGTACGGAGGTATGGGATCCGGTCAACGGGAAAGCTGTTGTGGCGTGATTGAAATTGTTTTCAAGCCAGTTGTTCTGGGTATGGCACAGGGTACAATCGGTAGAATATCCCTGGGCTTTATGATTGGGGGCTGCATCATATTTTGTCTGATGGCATCCAAGACATGTTGTAGGTGCTGAGGTAACATTTCCTAAATGGCACAGCGAACATTGAACCAGAGTTTTGTGAGCCCCTTTTAGTTCATAACCCGTAGTTGTATGATTAAAACCAGATGGTTTCCATGCGGCGGTTGTGTGACAAGTTGAACAATCCTTAGAAATGCCTGCTTCAACATGTTTCGGGGTTTGCGCAGCTATGAAATGTTTGTTGTGACAGGTATTACATTCAGTCGAAATTTTAGTGTATCCGGAAGTTGTGTGGCATAGACCGCATCCAACGTTATGACCGCCGGTTAACGGGAAAAAATCGTGGTTGACCAATCCCGTATGCCAACTGTTTGAATTCTGGTTGTGACATTCAAGACAGTTTGTTGAATACTTGTTTGTTACGTGGTTAGGAGTGGTCGTTTTCTGAAAATCGCTGAGGTGACAATTGACACATTCAAATCCTAGAGGTTCATACTGAAAATAAGAGGCTGATTCATGACATCCGGTACAATTTACCGTTTTATGGGCACCAAGAAGCGGAAACCTGGTTTTCTGATGCATGGCTGTAATGTCGCTGATAATCCAGGTTTTCGGGGTATGGCACTTTTCACAATCCTTTCCAAGGGATTGATTGTGCGCATCGTTGTGACAATCAAAACAATTCCTTCTTCCATCTTTAAAAGTTAGTATAAGGTGACAATCCTTGCAATTGATCACTGTATGCTGACCAACCAGTTTAAAATCTGTATTGTCGTGATTAAATTTTACATCTGTGGTATTAACTTTCCAACTATTAGAAGTATGACACTGGGCACAATCGATGCGGAAGGCTTTCCCATGGGGTGAAGTCTGCCCCTGCGCACAGAAAGCCATCATCAAAATGACTATTGTAAGTGACAAGTTGCGCATAATATCTCTTTAAATTTGTAGTTAATATATCTCAAATTCCCTTCTGATAAGGGTTTATGGCATTTTATGCAGGCAACATCCTTGTGACCTCCGTCTAACTTAAACCGCGTGGAATTGTGGTTGAATTTTTCTGGTTTCCAATTTTCGAAACCATGACACCGTTGACAAATGACCTCCTTGTTCTCGTTGAATTGCCCATGATGAACATCGTTGTGACAATTCTCACAATTGGCTTTCAAGGTATTGAATTTCTGATTTGCAACATTTCCACCATTTTCTTTGAAGTGGCATTTTCTGCAAGTTGCAGCTGTATGTTTTCCTTCAAGTGCGAATGATGTTAGTTGATGGTCAAACTTTACTTCACTCCAGGCCGATGACTGATGGCAGCTTTCACACTTTTGGGAAGAGTAATATTTGGCATCAATCAAGTTCTGGTGAATGTCCTTGTGGCAATCGACACATCGCTCACCAATCCCTCTGAAATTCCAATCCTTCTCTTTCCTATGACATTCAAAGCAGGGTGTAGCCTGATGTGCCCCCTCCAGCTTGAATTTGGTCAAATTGTGCTTTTCAAACGAGTATGAAAACCTGGTAAATCCTGTAGCATCATGACACTCAGAACAATCAGGAGACTTACCATCCTTCATGAATTGATTCTTATGGTAGTCTTTGTGGCAATCCGTACATTTTTCATGTTTAACCGGCGCCGTGATACTAACTTTATGACATAATTTACAGGCTACCTGGGCATGTCGTCCTTCAAGTAAAAACCCCGTTTTGCTGTGGTCAAACTGGCCGAGACTTTTTACCGTCTGAAATGAGGTCTCCACATGGCACTGTGAACAATTTTGGCCAAACTTGTTTTCATGCGGATCTTTGTGACAATTCAAACAATTTTGAAATTGCAAACCTGCATATTGCTGAAAGCTTTTACCATTTCTTATACTTATTGCATGGCACTTCACGCAGGTGACCTCCACATGTTTGCCCCTTAACTGGTATTTTGCCTTTGTATGGTCGAATTTAGAAGCAGGTTTAAACGCATCCGCGACATGGCAATTCAAACAGTTCACAGATAGTGTCTTCTGGTGATAATCTTCATGACAGGTCAAACAACGATCGTTCAATCCCAAAAAAGTTTCATGTTTATTTTTCAACTGTGAATCAGCAATATTCTCCTTTTTGTGGCAATCCTGACAATCCTTTTTCGCATGCTTTCCCTCTAATTTGTATCCTGTATCATTGTGATCAAATTTATCTTTCACCAGGTGGACA
>Ga0172379_10011944_pt1 | contig 10247 bp, 10 predicted proteins | sample GrowelOW334metaG_FD_119756 | JGI IMG/M metagenome (GOLD analysis project Ga0172379, IMG submission 119756) | Groundwater microbial communities from an aquifer near a municipal landfill in Southern Ontario, Canada - Groundwater well OW334 metaG | ecosystem: Environmental > Aquatic > Deep...
ACATTCCCGTGCATATCGTAAAGTCCCCAGTCGTTCGGCTGTTTCTGCGCTACCGGATGGGTCCGGCCGCCGCTGTTGCCCAAATACCAGCCGGCCTTGTCAAGGTCTTTTTCGGTATTTCCTGTGTAGAAGAGAGTTGTCGTGCCGGCGCGGCAGGAGTATTCCCACTCCTTTTCTGTCGGCATACGGAAACCGTTTTTGGTGAAATCGCATTTTCTCGTTTTTTCGTCGTAACACGGCGCAAGCCCGGCGGCTTTGCTCATCTTGTTGCAGAACAGGATAATCTCCATCGGGCCGAGATTGGTTACCGGAAGGTTGTCGTCGCCGGTAAATTTTGAGAAATTGACCCCCGTAATCTTCTTGTACTGTCCCTGGGTAACCGGGGTCTCCCCGAGCTGGAAAGCTTTCACCACCGCCTTGTGCACCGGCTGTTCATCGGGATAATACGCATTCACCCGTTCGGAAAGCGCGGGATCGTACCGATACACATGACCCATCTGAAAACTTCCCGCCGGAATGGATACCAGCCGTATGCCTTCTATAACCTCAACTTTATTCATTGTTCCCCCTTATATGATTTGGACTCGAAACAGATATAAGATTAATTTGACAGGATTTACATGATTGACAAGAAAAGATAAATAAAGTCTCATAATCATGTAACATCTTGTAAATCATGTCTATTATCTATATTTTTGTTCCTGTCATTTTGATCGCGGAATTTCTTTTCTCATCGCCCAGTGCGCGCTGCGCCAGTAGAGCTGCAGGTAATTCGGGTCCTGATACGCGAAATAGGTATGACCGGCGAGAAGACCGACCACGCGGCCTTTTCCCTGCTCGATGCACCAGCCTCCGATATCGTGGCGTTTATCCAGAAATCCGGTAATTTCGTAGAGAGGAACGGCGTTTTTATTATTCAACTCTACCCCGAAATTTTCATCAAGCGGCAGATCGAACTCTTTCATACCCTGAGTGATAGGGTGACTCTGATTGAAATTATGAAGATGTTCCGGCTGCAGCGGCCCGTGGATGATGGCGTTTACCCCGAGAAGTTCGGTGAATTTCTTTTTCTGCATCGCCCAGACAGTGCAGTGCAGGCTCATGAATCCCATTCCCCGGTTACGGACATTGTCGACAATCGCATCCTCAAGCTCGTCGCTCATGTAACCGTCATCGGTACCCGCCTCTTCGGCGATCGGCCCCGGGACATATCCGGGCTGTGAACCGTTCCAGCGCTGAATCATCAAAAGATCGGTATCGCGGAGAAGTTCCGGTGTGACAGCGCGGGCATCATGAGTGGACAGGAATTTCCATCCCGCCCGTTCGCAGGTGCTTCTCAATGCTGGCTCCTGCGCTAAAAAATTATGAAGGACATCGCCCCCGAGGAACACCACCCTGGTTTCGCCAGGAGCCTTCGGTTTTATATCCTGCGGAAGGGCTGCTTCCGATTCCGTGAAAATCAATGCGGATGAGGCTGCGGCCGCAAGCCCGGTTTTGAGAGCCGTGCGGCGGGTTGTTCTCCTGTGTGAACTCAACGATAACCTCCTTTTACAGGTGATGGTTGAACTATCGGTTATGGTATCGGATGGATATAATGCGTATGGTAAATTCGAATGAGAGGTAATATATGAAAATACAACGGGGAAAAAGCAAGACTAATCCCGTGAGAGGCTTGTCTCCAAAATACGATATATCATTTGTTGATTATCGAAAATTATTCAGAGGTATACTCTTCGATGGCTGCGCATCTTTAGTGATGGAAATGCCCGTTCAATGCCGGAGCATTGTTTTTCTCGCAACTCTAACGGTATAACACCCCGTAAACGCCCATGAACAGGGGGATGGTAATAATGCTTACCAGCGAGGTGAGCAGAATCCCGGCGGCGATCATCCGCTGCTTGTCCTCTACCTGTTTTGCGACAAGGGGTATCAGCATGGCCGAGGGCATCACCGATTCCAGGATAATGAAAAGGGCTATCCATTCCGGGGGGCGGGTGATAACGACGAAAATGCAGTTGAGGATAGGGAAGATGAGGCATTTGAGCACGGTGGCCTTGATCGGCTCCATCCATTCCCCGGCGCCGGATTTCGGGAGATTGGTGATAATGATCCCGCCGACAAGAAGGGTGGAAAGCGGTGCGGTAAGCGATCCGAATGTCGCCATCGGACGCATGACCCATTCCGGCAGAGCAGCGCCCCAGCCGGTGAGGGCAAAAAGAAGCCCGAGGACAGTGGCAACGTTCGGAGGATTGATAATGCTTTTTAGCCGTTCAAGATATCCTTTATGGGTGTTGACGAGCCATATCCCGAGAGTAAAAAATGCGGGCACCGAAAGGAAATTGTAGAGGAATATCAGATTTAGAAATGTCGGCAGACGGTCGGGTCCGAAAAGAACCGGAGCCATCGCCAGGGGAAGGAAAATGGCGTTCTGCAGTGATACGAGAGCCATGAATTCACCCCGGTTTTTTATCGACCGGTCCGCTGAAACATACGCCCAGGCAAAGAGCGCACCCACAACATTTCCCGCTACGGCAAGAAGGGGAAAAATCCACCAGTATTCGGTATTTCCCGGATCGAATTTCTTTGCGAGATTGGAGAAAACGAGCGCAGGAAGGGTAAACCGTATCAGCATACGGGTGAGAAAATCCATGGCGTTGAACTGCGGACGGAGCCCGGCAATGATGATATATCCGCCGATGCCGATGATAAGGACTTCCATGATGCCATGGAAGGAGACGAACATGATATCGAAAAACAATGAACCTCCAAAGAAACCGATCCCGAAACAAATTCGGAATCATCGTTTTCCATTTTCAGCAAATCATCAAGATAAAAGGGACATAATTATCTGTCCCTCTAAAAGTCTTGTGAAAAAGTCTAAATGCCGTTATTTTCTTTCCCGCCGAAACTCACCCCCCCCTCTCTATGCTATAGAGGGGGAGAATTATAAGGCTCGCAATGAGTTATCTCCTCTCTAGTATAGAGAGGAGACCAAGAGGTGAGTTTAAGAGAAGCGGTGATTCCATTCAATCAAGTATTTTTCACTATGCTCCTAAAATAGCACATCGACCGCCGGTTTTCCAATCCATAATTTAGCGGGGAACCAGGAAAACATTTAGTGGATGGAATCTATCTTGACCCCCCAAAGGGATGGACAGAGAGGGGCAGGGGGGTGAGTTTCATCCCAATCTCTTGTTCAACCGTATTATAGCGGAGGTCATAAGGATCACCGCCAGAATAACGAGCGCGACCGTAGGCTCCCAGAGCGCCGACATTCCGGAGCCTTTGAGGAATAGCTCGCGGACGATGGTCATAAAATACCGGACGGGATCGATATAGGTTAGATAATAGATGAGTTTCGGCATGTTCTCCAGGGGGAGGAAAAAGCCGCTCATGATGATGCAGAACACCAGAATGTACCAGTCGAGGAAAAGCGCCTGCTGCTGAGTGCGGGCGACAGTCGATACCAGTATCCCCAATCCGAGAGTGCAGAAGAGATAGATGAGCGACAGCCCCAAGAAAAGAAAGAGGGAGCCTGCGATCGGTATCTGATAGATGATTTTTGCGACAAAGAGCGCAAGCATCATATCCACCATGCCCAGCACCGCAAAGGGGATGGTTTTCCCCAGGATGAGTTCTGTCCGTGTGATCGGGGTGACCATGAGCTGTTCCAGCGTTCCCATCTCACGTTCCCGGACGATGGCAAATCCTGTGAGGAGCATGGTGATGATGGTAACCAGAAGAACCAGTATTCCCGGAACCATGAACCAGGTCTGTTTCAGCTCGGGATTATACCATACACGGCTTTCGGTGTTGATCGTGTGCAGGGCGATGGGGATTTCTCCTCCGGGGGAAAGCGAGGTAAGCCAGGACTGGAGAATCCTTCGGACATATCCGGAGCCGGTCAGCGCGATATTGGTGTTCTGCGCGTCGGCTTTTATCATGATGGCCGGACGTTTCCCCCGTGCGATATCCCGCTCGAAATCATGGGGGATGGTTATGGCGATAATCGCTTTATTTTCCTCCAGATACCGGTCGCTGTCACGGTGGTCGCGGGAGTGGAATTTGATTTCGAGATAGCGCGTATTATCGAACTTATTCGCAAGGGTCCGGCTCATGGGCGAGTTGTCAAGGTCGATCAGAGCGGTCGGGACATGGATGACATCTCCCGATACCGCAAAGCCGAGGATGACCAGCTGAACGATCGGCATAACCAAAGCGATGCCGATCATCGACCGTGTGCGACGGAGCTGGATAAATTCTTTTTTGATGATGTATTTGAGCGCTTTCATCAATTGACCCTGGTTTTGAAACGAAGAGACGCGATTACTATGAAAGCCGTTCCCAGAATCGCGAGGAACAGCACCTGGTTCTGCAGTATGCCGAATGTGCTCGATTTGAGCAGGATGCCGCGGATGATTTCAAGGTAATATTTCGCGGGCACGAGATAGGTTATTATCCGTATGGGAGCGGGCATGCTGAAAATGGGAAACATGAATCCGGAAAGAAGGATGGAAGGCATAATGGTAGCGACAAGCGCCGCCATCATGGCAACCTGCTGGGTTTTGGCGATGCTGGAAATGAACAGCCCGATTCCCAGCGCACAGTAAACGTAAACGACACTCAATCCGAGGAGGAGCACGAGATCGCCGCGCAAGGGTATGTTAAACACAAGCTTTGCAAATACGATGATGAACACGGCGTCGATCAGCGAAACGCCGACATAGGGAATAACCTTGCCGACCATGATCTCGATGGGGCGCACCGGTGAAACGGTCAGCACATCCATCGTGCCCGTTTCCTTTTCACGTGCGATGGTGATCGAGGTAAGGAGCGCGCAGGCCATCATCAGAATCACTGCCACAAGACCGGGAGTAATGAAATTCGAACCCTTGAGATCGGGATTATAGAGGAAAACATCCCTGATTTCTATGGGAACGAGACGCGCCGCTCCCGGATTGCTCAGCGAATATGAAGTGGCTATTGCGCTCGCATAATTGGTCACCGCCTGTCCGTAGGTCGGATCGGAACCGTCGACAAGAAGTTGATAATCGACTTCCGGCCTTGTGGTGAAATCCTTTCCGAATCCATTGGGTATCACAATAGCCGCTTTGATCGAACGGTTTTTAAAAAGATTTTCCACCTCGCTGACATCGTCGATCCGGTAAGCGGCGGTAAAATATTTCGATCCGGTGAACGCCCGGATGAAAGCCCGCGATTCGGGGGTGTTATCGTGATCGATCACAGCAACGGGAATATGCGTGATATCCATGTTGAGCGCGAAACCGAACAACACGACCATGGTCGCCGGCATGAGAAAAAGAACCATCAATGTCTTCGGGTCACGGAGGATATGATTGATTTCCTTATGGATGATGGCAAAGAGACGTCGTATCATGAACGGCCTCCCGCAAGATTCACAAAAATATCCTCAATGGTCGGAAGCCCGTACTTTTGTTTCAGCTCGGTCGGGCTGCCGATGGTCAGTATTTTTCCGGAATGCATGATGGAAATCCGGCCGCAGTATTCCGCCTCATCCATATAGTGGGTGGTGACAAAAATGGTTACCTGCTGTTCGGAGAGTTCATAGATAATATCCCAGAACGCCCTTCGGTTTACCGGGTCGACACCGCCGGTCGGCTCGTCGAGGAAGATGATCTGCGGATTATGCTGTATGGCGCACGCCAGAGACGCCCTCTGTTTCCATCCGACCGGCAGAGAGGCGGTGAGCCGGTTGCGGATATCTCCGAGGCTGAGCCGGTCGTAGAGGCGCGCCCTCGCTTCGCCTGCATCACGGGGGCTCATGCCGTATACCCCGCCGAAGAAAGAGAGGTTTTCTTCGACAGTCATATCTTCGTAGAGGCTGAATTTCTGGGACATGTATCCGATATTGAGGCGGACTTTTTCCGGTTCTTTTGCTATATCGTACCCCGCGACCGTCGCGGAGCCGGAAGTAGGGCGGAGTATCCCGTTCAGCATTCTGATCGCGGTGGTTTTCCCCGCGCCATTTGCCCCGAGAAATCCGAACACCTCGCCGCGGTCAACCGTGAACGAAATGCGGTCAACCGCGGTAAAATCTCCGAATTTCCTCGATAGTTCACGGACTACGATGGAATGTTCATCGGGCATGGGTCATATCCTCCACGAAAATATCTTCCATCGAAGGAGCGGTGCGTTCGACCGTAATGTTTCCGATCCCGTTCTGCGCAAGAAAACTTCTGATTACCGGAACTGCGGCTTCGGCGTCCTCTACGGTGAGATGAATACGGTCTCCGAAGGTCTTCTTGCTCAACACAAGGGAAGGGAAGTCCAGCCGTCGGGCGCGTTTCACTATCTCCGGGCCGCGGACAGCGAGTATCTGGTGCCGGAACTGTCCCGGGAAATCGGCGGGGGCGCCCTCGCGGATGAGATTTCCAAGGTCGATGAATCCCACCCTCTCGCACCGCTCGGCCTCGTCCATATAAGGAGTCGACATCACGATGGTGGTGCCGCCTTTTTTGATATCGGCCAGAATGTGAAAGAATTCCCTTCTTGATACCGGATCAACTCCCGTGGTGGGTTCGTCGAGGAACAGGATTTCGGGAGTATGGATCAATGTGCAGGAGAGGGCAAGCTTTTGTTTCATGCCGCCCGAAAGATCGCCGGCCCGTCTTTTCACAAACGGCCCCAGACGCGAAAAAGCGAGGAGCTGTTCGATGCGTGTTTCCCGCTCCTTTTTGCGCACCCCGAAAAGCTCGGCAAAAAACACCAGATTTTCCATGACGCTCAGATCGGGATACATGCTGAACCGCTGGGGCATATATCCGATGACTTTTTTCACTTCTTTCGCCTGTTTCAGCGTATCATACCCGGATATTTCGACACTGCCCCCGCTCTGGAAAAGCAGACATGCGGCAATCCGCATAAACGTGGACTTCCCGGCGCCGTCCGGCCCGATAAGGCCGTACATGGTTCCTTTCTCTACGGTGAACGAGAGATTTTTCAGCGCCTCGATTCCGCCATAGGTTTTATGAAGAGCGCGCACATTCACTGCTTCCATGTCATAATCCCTCGATATAAGCCTCGGCGGGCATCCCTATTTTGAAAATTCCTTCGGGATTCGGCATGGTGATTTTCACCGCATACACCAGATCCACCCGTGATTCCCTGGTCTGTACATTCTTGGGGGTAAATTCCGCCTTCGGAGAAACCCAGGTGACTGCGCCTTCAAAAGATCGATCCGGATTCGAATCTATCCGCACCCGGGCTTTCCCCCCGACTTTTATTTTGCCCAACATATTCTCTCCGACATAGATCATGAGCCAGACATCGGACATATCCGCAATGGTGCATACAGGAGAGCCGAAATTCACCACTTCGCCCGTTTCGGCGGATTTCGTTATGACCAGACCTTCCAGCGGGCTCAGCACACGTTCTTTCCCGATCTGATTATCGAGAACCTTGAGCGTGTCGGTCGTCTTCTTCCGGGTAGCGCCGAGCGTGCTCAGACGGGTTTTTATTCCTGCGAGCTGTTTTTTGGCTGCCTCGAGACGGGATTGTCCCAGCGAATACTCGGTTTCCGCTTTGTCCAGACGGTCTTTCGTCGCGGCGTTTTCCGCGTAAAGATTGGCGATGCGGTCACGGGTTATTTTAAGATTATCGAGACTCAGCGAGGCCTGACGCACTGCCTCGGCTGCCTGGGCGATATCCTGCTCGATCGTTTTCCCGTTCCACTCGAGTTCATCCAGGCTCGCCGCTGTGGCCTCGCGCTGGAGTTTCAGGTCTTTTACATCGATCGAAGCAAGGATCTGGCCTTTTTTGACATGGTCGCCTTCCTGGAGGTCTACCGAAAGGAGTTCTCCTCTCGCCTGAGCGCTCACAATGACTTCGGTCGCCTCGATGATGCCGGAACCGGAAAAAGACTTTTCCGCTTTTTTCGAGCATCCCGGAAGAAAGACAAGGGATAAACTCAAAAGGAGCGCTGTTATTCTAATCATGTTTCCCTCCCGTATATCTGATTCCGAGAACATATTCCACCTGCGCCGCGCTGATCTGAACCGCGAACCCGGATGCGGCGCTGTCGTAAAGCGATCGTGTATAGAGCGTATGAGCGGTATCGTAATCATTTTCGGTGGTTGTGCCCTGTTTGAAAGATTTTGTGACCGTGTCCAGATGACGTTTCGAGAAATCCGCCGATTCACTGGCGAGCCTGGCCCGCTCTTTGGCTTCCCGGTAAGCGGTCAACGCATCGGAAACCTGCTGGGCGACTGTCAGTTTGAGATCGTCACGGTTTTTTATGGTTTTCTGACTGGTGATTTCGGCTTTTTCCACCTCACGGTTCACTCTTCCCCAGTCCCAGAATGTCCAGTTCATCGAAACCCCGCCGGACAGGTAGGTCATCCATTTGTTTTCCGGGGTATTCAATCCCGGTTTTCCATAACTGTAGGAACCCGAAAAGCCGATGCTGGGATACAAATCCGCCCGAACGCTCCGCGCGGTTTTTTCCGAAGCCGCCAGAGACGCCGTATATGCTTTGAATTCCGGCCTGTTTTTGAATGCCTCATCCGCGCTTGCCGAATCAATATCCGCACTATCTTTATCACTCAGCCCGATCGTGATTTCTTCATCCGGTCGTAATCCCATAACTTTGCGGAATGTGGATCTGGCGCGTTCGAGATTTGCCTGCTGCGTGACCAGACTCATCTCCGCCTGCGAGATGAGCAGCCTGGTTGCGATGACATCGTCCTCAAGCGCCATTCCCTGCCCGCGAAGGGCTGTTACATCCGAAAGATGGTTTTTTGCCTCCAGAATTGACTGTTCCGCGGCTTTGACATTCTCCTGAGATGCTGCAATACTGAAAAATGCCGCTTTTGCCTGGAATTCCGCCGCGAGTTCGCTGGCTTCGGCCTGGTGAAGGTTCATTTCCGAGCGGTATGTTCCCGCCTCACGGAGCGCGTTCAGACGACCGCCGTCATAGAGAAGCTGATTGAGCCTGACTTTGAAATCATAGCTGTCGTTCCCGCCGAATTGAATGGTGTTCCCCGGCAGGTTTATTTCCATAACCTTGTTCACATACCCTGCGCTCCCGGTCAGAGAGAGTGTGGGATACCAGTTCATTTTCGCCGAGGAAGCATCTATGCTGGCTCCGTTGGCGTCAAGACGGTTCACCGCCGCGCTGTTGGATGCGGCAACTGCCGCGCTGACCGCCCGGTCGAGTGTCCATACCTCCCCAAAGGCTGTTTTCCCGGTCAGAGCCAGGCATGCAAAAAGAAAGAGCAGATACTTTCTTTTCATACGATTACTCCGGTTGTTTACGTAATCCGTTCATAAGAAGATCAATGATATGATTAACCCTGTTTCGCCCGAATTCATCGATATCTACATCTTTGTTTATAAGCTTTACGATCGGTTTGCCGAGGAAAAAGAAAATGTCCATGCTAATGATGTTCACCGCTGTGTGAATGGGATCGACATTGCGGATTTCCCCGCGTTCCATCCCGATGGTGAAAGATTCGACCAACTTCTCGCGGATACCGAAAAACCGCTCGTTCCCCTCGGAGAAAAGAAAATCCGGACTGCCCTCATTCGTGAGCAATTCCCTGATAATGAATTTTACCATAATCGGGCGTTTCAAAAAAAAACCGATATGCGCCCGCACAAAAGCCTCGATCGTCGGCAGCCCGGGCTCTATTCCCGCGAGTGTATCCAGAATGGTTCCGGTGAGTTCGGAGAACAATGCCTTCAGCGACGCACGGTAGAGTTTTTCCTTCGAGCCGAAATAGTAGAAGATCATGGCCTTGTTGATTTCGGCCTTCTCTGCAATTTCGGCTGTGCTTACCGCGGCCATCCCGCGTTCCCCGAAAAGTTCGGCAGCGGCGTCAAGAATGCGTTGTTTCGTTTCTTTTTCGTTTTCCATACTGATTTCCATTGTTAACTATTCGGTTTAACTAACCGGTGGGTTAATAAAATATACATTAAAATATTTTATGTCAATGTTTTTTTTTCAAATAAATGCAGACACGCGATATAGTAAATATTTACTTATACTTATGCGGAGAATGGAAAGAAATACACACTATCAGTATATAAAATATAACCTTGACAAGCCCTGCGCGGTCGATATATTATGCATGTGTATATATAAATACACAAACATCAAGCGGAGGCCGTGATGAAGAATATCAAATTCTTGTTTGTCTGTATTTCTGTCGCACTGTTTTTCTTATGCCCATCTTCCAACGCGGTGAGCTTCTATCCGCCGAATAACT
>Ga0172379_10011946_pt1 | contig 10245 bp, 8 predicted proteins | sample GrowelOW334metaG_FD_119756 | JGI IMG/M metagenome (GOLD analysis project Ga0172379, IMG submission 119756) | Groundwater microbial communities from an aquifer near a municipal landfill in Southern Ontario, Canada - Groundwater well OW334 metaG | ecosystem: Environmental > Aquatic > Deep...
CCGATATTGATAAAGACGCCCCAAAAAATCATGATGGTAATCCCATACGCAATCAGGGTTCCCGATAAGTCTCTTGAATACTGGGCAATTTTTAAACCCCACAGGATCAGGGAAAGAAACAGGATCATCAAGACAACACCCCCGATAAAGCCCCATTCCTCGGCAAAAACGGAAAAGACAAAATCCGTTTGCTGCTCAGGAAGGAATTTCAACTGTGTCTGCGTCCCCTTCAAAAAACCCTTGCCAAGAAATCCGCCGGAGCCGATGGCGATCATCGACTGAATGATATGATACCCCGAACCGAGGGGATCCCGCTCCGGGTCGAAAAACGTCAGTACCCGTTCTTTCTGGTAATCCTTGAAAAAATACCAGGCCAAAGGCGCCAGCAGCAGCCCTGAGGATACGGCAATGAGCAGATCCTTGATCCTGATCCCCACGAAAAGGATCATGGAGATAAAGATAATCAGCAGCATCAAGGCTGTTCCCAGATCAGGCTGGCGGACAACGAACAAAAAGGGGACCAGAACAATAAAAAAGGGCGTTAAGAGATTTTTGATACTGTAGCGACTTTGGGTTCCGTGATCGCTGAAATATCTTGCCAGGGAAAGGATAAGGGTCAGCTTGACCAATTCCGAGGGCTGAAAGGAGAATCCTCCGAGGACAAGCCAGCGTTGGGAGCCATGGGTCGTATATCCATAAAAAGTCACAAAGATTAGCATCATGATGGCAACTCCATGGATAATATAAGCGTATTGAACAAGAATCCGATGATCAATGGAAAGGATGATCAGCATAAAGAGCAGCCCCATGATTATCCACTGGATCTGTTTCAGATAAAGGGGGACCTTCGCCGTGGTGAGACTGAAACCGGTACTGTAGATGTTTATTACCCCCATGAAGCATATTGCCAGAACAATACCCAGGAGGGGCCAATCAAAATTAATCAACCACTGTCTATCAAATTTCATTGCTCTGCTCGCTCATTGACGAAATTTCGCGTAGCGGGCGCCTTCGGCGCCGCCCGATTGGTTTTGAGATGGAAGTAGGCATCGACAATATTTCTTGCCACGGGGGCGGCAACAGCGCCGCCGCCACCAGCGTGCTCGATAATCACGGCAACGGCAATTTCCGGATGTTTATAAGGGGCAAAACAGGCAAAAAGGGCATGATCCCGAAAACGTCCGGAGAGAATCTTCGCCCTCCGGGCCGCTTCACCTTGGGGCAATCCCACTACCTGAGACGTTCCCGTCTTTCCCGCCACATCGGCCTCGGGTCTGCGCAGGGCGCTACCAGTGCCCCCTTTTTCATTTACCACCCCCCAAAGGCCTTGTCTTATTATTTCAATATATTCTGGAGGAACCGGAAGGATACTTTTCTTTTCCGGCGGGAACAATTTGACAATTCTGCCGTCTGCCGCCTCGATCTGCTTGACGATTCTGGGACGCCAGAGGGCGCCGCCATTGGCCAAGACGCTAAAGGCGTTGGCAAGCTGAAGGGGGGTTACCAGATTGAAGCCCTGTCCGATAGAAACGGAGATAGTTTCCCCTAACTGCCAAGGCACCTTGCGTCTTGCCAGTTTCCAGGCCTTGGTGGGAACCAGCCCCGGTTTTTCCCTTGGCAGGTCAATGCCGCTAAGCTCACCGAACCCGAAAGCCCGGGCATATTCGGCTAATTTGTCGACGCCAAGCATTTTCCCGAGATTATAAAAATAGACATCGCAGGACTCCACAAGCGCCCGGTGGAGATTCACCCATCCGTGGCCATGCCGCTGCCAGCAATGAAAGGTCCTGTTACCCAGTTCAAAAGAACCGTTGCAGAAGAACCGCGTGTCCGGGGTAATCAGACCTTCGGCAAGGGCCGCCGCGGCGACCACAACCTTATACGTCGAGCCGGGGGGATACTGACCCGACACAGCCCTGTTTTCCATGGGATACAGGGGATCTTTAGATAGTCGATCCCAATCCTGCTTGGAGATTCCGGAGTTAAAAAGGTTGGGATCGAAAGAAGGGGTACTGACAAGGGCCAGGATTGATCCATCCCGTGGATCTATGACAACGGCGGTTCCGCGTCTGCCTGCCAGCGCCTCCCATGCCGCCTTCTGGAGATCAAAATCAATCGTCAGCACAACATTGTATCCTGGAACCGGAGAAATATGACCCAGGGCCTTGACCACCTTGCCGGTGACGTTGACTTCCACCTGTTCGGCTCCACTTTTACCGGCAAGATATTCATCGAGAAATTTCTCTATTCCGGATTTCCCGATAATGTCTCCCGGCCCCATCTCATCGTCATTCAGTTTTTCCAGTTCCTCTTTGCTTATTTCCCCTGTATACCCGATGACATGAGACATCATCTCGCCCCCGAGATACTTCCTCACCGGCGCCACTTCTACAACAACGCCCGGCAGATCAAGGGCATGGGTTTCTATAAAAGCCAATTTGGCCATGGTAATGTTCTTTTCGAGCCGAACCGGCACAAACGGTCTGGTTTTACCTACCAACTGAGAATCATTGTTCAACGACAAACCCCTTTTTTCATAAAAGGCTTCCACTTCCTCTATGATGCGCTGGATGTCAACGACACGGCTCGGCACATAGACCAGATCGAAGGCCGCCTGATTATCCACGATGACCTGTCGATGGGTGTCCATAATCAGTCCCCGCAAGGGTGCGATCTTTCTCAGGCGGACACTGTTGTTTTCCGAGCGCAATTTGTATTCATCACCCTTGAATACCTGGAGATAGGCCAACCTGATGGTCAGAATAGTTATGGCAATCAGAACAATGACAAAAAGACGCTGAAAACGTTTTCGGAAATCCGCCGTATCATGGCCGTTAAGACGACCGAACATACCCATCATGGAGCCAACCTATCCGGTGGAAAAACTTAAATAGAAACGGGCTTATCAAACTTATGATAACCAACTGGGGAAGAAAGTACAAGATGAGGTCAGAAAGGATATTCGTTCCGTAGATCATCTGGTTCAAAACCAGTAACCATATCCCCTCGATAAAACCACAACATAACGTGAACAGGACAACAAAGGGGGTGCTTTTCGCATATACCTGCAATGATACGAGATAGACCATGAGAAAAATAGAAGTATAGATGAGGGCGTAGAAACCAGAGTAGACGCCGGTTATGCAATCCATCATTAAGCCGAGAATCAGCGAGAGGATGCTTCCCTTAAGGGCAGGCATGCGCAAGCCCGCGTAGATAACCAGGACGAGGGAGATCTCGACGGCAATCGAGTGAAAAAAAATCGTCCCTAAAATAGCGTGCTGAAAGACAACGAGCATCAGGAGAAACCAGGGGATCAAAACATAAAAAATCATTTTTTCTTTTTCTCCACTACCATCAGCACTAGCACTTCTTCCAGCCTGGTAAAATCAACCGCCGGAACCACCTCGATCCGCTGAAAGAGACCGGAATCCTTCTTATCCGCCCGGATTACGGTTCCCAGCAGTAATCCTTTGGGAAAAATCTCCGTCATCCCCGAAGATACTACCAGATCTCCCGCTTTGACCTCCTCCGTTTTGGCAATGTATTTCAGCACGCAACGCATCGTCCCGGAACCCTGCAGCATTCCCTGGACACGGGTTCCCTGCACCAAGGCGTCGATGTTACTGTTACCGTCGCTGATCAGGAGGACGCGCGAAACATGCCATGATGTTTCAATAATCCTTCCAAGAACCCCTTGCTCGTTCATAACCGGCAAGCCGTTCCTGATGCCATGGGAGGCTCCCTTGTTGATCAGGATCGTCTTGATCAGTGCTTTCTGGTCTATCCCGATAACCCTTGCAGTCATGGAAACATAACCAGTCTGTTCTTTCAGGGTGAGCAGTTTCTGCAGGCGCAGCCCCTCGATATAACCTTCCTGATACCGGAGCAACTGATTCTTCAACTGGTCGTTATCTCTTTTCAAACGCCTGTTTTCTTCTCCCAGTCCCACTAAAAAAAGATAACGGTTCCAAACCGTTATAGTTTTATCAAGGGGCATCCTGATCAGGCGTTCGATAGGCGCCGCCACATCCAGGATAAGTTTTCTCATAAAACCCGTATCCGAAGGAATTCTCGTGCTCAAAATCAGGAGAATGATGGAGAAGACGATAACAAGGATGACGATAGCAGTCGGCCGGTATTTTTTTGGAATCGACATATTTCTGATGATTCTCAAGTCACATGAACAACCGGCAAACCTGTCCAGTCACAAAGAACTTTTGCAAGACGACAATGAAAGCGATCAATAAGAAAGTAAGCCTCACAGCGCCGCATCCTCCAAGGCTCAAAATCTTTTTCCCATTGTGATTAGAGGTTCTAACGGAGTCATCACACCTGAAGGGTGACTTCCTTTAAAACGTCCAATTGATCGAGGGCCATTCCCGCACCTCTGGCAACAGTTGACAGCGGGTCGTCCGCAATGGTCACGGGAAGACCTGTTTCTTCGCGGATCAAGACATCCAGGTTTCTCAGCAAGGCACCGCCACCCGTAAGCATAATACCTCTATCCACTATATCCCCGGCCAGTTCCGGCGGCGCATTTTCCAGACAATTTTTCACAGTGTCCACAATCAGGCTGATCGGTTCTGTTATGGCTTCGCGAACTTCTTCAGAATTGATTTCGATAATTTTGGGGATGCCTGAAATCAGATCCCGTCCCTTCACTTCGACGGTGCGGATTTCCTTATCCGGATAGGCGCAGCCGATGGTCATTTTGATCATTTCCCCGGTTCGCTCGCCGATAAGAAGGCTGTACTTCCTCTTCATATACTGGACAATTTCTTCGTCAATCTTGTCTCCAGCGATACGCAGAGATTTTGCGTAGACAATGCCCGATAGAGAAATGACGGCAACTTCCGTCGTACCGCCGCCGATGTCGACAACCATGGAACTCGTTGGTTCCGTAATCGGGAGCCCAGCCCCAATGGCTGCGGCCATGGGTTCCTCAATGAGATAAATTTCCCGCGCCCCCGCAGATTCAACGGTTTCACGGACCGCCCTTCTTTCCACCTGGGTGATGCCCGAAGGCACGGACACTATTATTCTTGGCCGCACCAGCGTCCTGCGGTTATGAACGCTGAGGATGAAATGTCTGAGCATCGCCTCGGTGATGTCAAAATCCGCTATGACTCCGTCCCGCATGGGGCGGATGGCCATGATATTTCCCGGGGTTCTTCCTAACATCTTCTTTGCTTCAGATCCCACAGCCAGAACCTTTTTAACCCCTTTTGAATCCATGTGCACTGCCACCACGGACGGTTCACTCAAAACAATTCCTTTGCCCTTCACGTAAACGAGCGTATTGGCCGTCCCAAGGTCGATGGCCAGGTCACTGGAAAATTTTCCTAAAATCCAATCAAACAGCACGCTTCTGCCTCCTGTATTTTCTCAATAAATATAAATACATAAGCTCTTATGACAATCACTTAGCGTTGATCTATAGCCTATTTCCCGCACCTAAGCAATGCCTTTTTAAAAAGGTGATTGCATTTTCTGTGGGACTATAATATCAACGATGCTTCAAAAAAGGCGTCTATAAGGGGAACGGTATGCTTGAGTTAATGAGAAAACATGCGCGAAACTGGATCATGAAGGTCCTCCTTGGCATTATTATCATCGTCTTCATCTTTTACTTCGGCTCCATGACGGGACGACAGAAGGCGGATGCCATCGCAACCGTTGACGGCAAGATCATCACCTATCGGGAATATGAGAAGGAATACCGCGATCTGATCGATTTATATAATCGCCGCTCTGGCGGTCGCCTTACAGAAGACATGTTGAAGACCCTGAATCTTAAGCAGCAGGCCCTCGACAAACTGGTTTATCAGGCTATTTTGATGAAAAAGGCCCAGGATCTGAAGGTCAAGGTCACCGACGAAGAAGTCGGGGGTTTCATATCCTCCCTGCCGGCATTTCAGAGAAATGGCGTCTTCGATGATCGCCTGTACCAGCAGATGCTTCGTTACAACAAGACTACACCGGATGATTTCGAAAATGAGCAGCGGAAATCACTCCTGGTCATGAAGCTGGAAGATCTTCTTCAGGACGGCGTCCATGTTTCCGACGAGGAGGTAAACAGTTTTTATGAGGCCCAAACCGAAAAAATCAACGTATCTTTCGTGCGCCTGAGGGGTCAGGATTTTGTGAGTAAAGTTCAGGCGTCAACGTCCGATCTGGAGAAATACCTGAAAGAACACAGCGGCGATTTTCGCTCTCCCGAACAGATTCAAGTCAAGTACCTGTTTTTTACAGCCCAGGATTTCATGACCAAGGTATCTGTGCCGGAAGAAGAAATTGCCGATTTCTATAACGGTCACAAGCAGCAGTGGACAAAGGCGGGGAAAACGCTTCCCCTGAGCAGCGTAAGGGATGGAATAGTCACCGAACTTAAGCATTCCCGAGCAATGAGGCTCGCCTATGAGGAAGCAAAAAAGGCTCGCGATACGATCTATCAGCAGGAAAATTTCGACGCTTACGCTGCCGCCCATCGCCTGCCGGTCGCTGGAACAGACTTTTTCACCGCTAAAAACCCTCCGGAAGCCTTCCGGCAGATACCGGATTTTGCAAAAACAGTCTTTGCCCTTCAGAAAGACGAAATCAGCAATGTAATCGCTTCTGAAAAAGGCTATTATCTCCTCAAAGCTGCGGCAAAAAAGGCTGCGTATACACCGGAGCTAAAGGCCGTCGAAAAAGAGGTACGCCAACGGTATGCGGCGCAGGAAGGCAGCCGCCTTGCCAAACAAGAGGCAGACGTGCTCCTCGCCCGCCTTAAGAAAGGGGATAAGCTACAGATTATCGGGAAAGAAAAGAATCTCAAATTAGAGGAAACAGGATTTTTCCTCCCCACTACCCCGGCCCCGAAGATCGGGACGTCTTCCCTGATCACGAAAACCCTTTTCCAACTCTCAGCGAAAAAACCTTATGGGGAAGAGGTTATCTTCATAAACGGTGACTACCTCCTGATCGAGTTTCGGGAAAGGGAGCAGTCGGACAGGCAGATCCAACCGGGACAAAGGGAGCAACTCAAGAAGGTGTATCTGGATTTAAAAAGGAACGAAGTGATCCAGTCATGGATGGAAGAAAGTAAAAGCGCCTTAATCAAAGAGGGCAGACTGAAGATTACAAAAGATCTGAAAGACCTTTAATTCCAAGTCGTCTTCATTCGGTTATCTTTGATGGATGCTGCATGAATTAGCGGCCCTTGCATTCCGAGGCGCCGCGGCCACGGCCATCCGTTACTTCCTTGGCGAGCTTTCCCCCTTCGAAAGTCAGGATGTAAATGAAATCGTCTTTACCACAATTGTAGGTCCACTGCTCCATGGTCTTGGTAGACTTGGCGCCCTTTGTTTTTGTCCCTGTTCCTTTTTTACGGGTCTCCTTGTCCCCCACTTTTTCCTTGAAGGTGGGCTTGCCGCACTCAATCAGAACCCTGCCTTTTGAGTCCCCGACACTCACCAATCCATCTCCACAGCGGAAGGCGTGCAGGGAAAAAGGGAAAGATAGGAGCAAGAGCAGGGACAAAATCCCCGTAAAGATGCCGCAGGTCGGGAAACGCATATCATTATCCTTTCTTACCTGTACGGTTATAAAATGTTCCGGTACAGGCCGTTATTGACAATGTAATGGCGCACGGGCTCCGTAGTCAAATAGGTGATGGATTTACCATCCCGAACCCGGTTCCGTATCCGGCTCGAAGCGATATCCAGAAAGGTCACCTCCCTGAAATAGATGGAATATCCCATCGGGCCCCGGAAACCGTCACCCTGGGATTCATAGTGGAATCGGGAAGCAAATTCAGGGGGCAGAATACCTTCCAGACCTTTGTTCTCGTATCCCGGTCTGGTCATAACGACAAAATTGCACAGTTGCAGGAGCTTCTCCCAGTCCCTCCAGGTTGTGATAGCATGAAAGGCATCCTGACCAAGAATGAAGTACAGCTCCAGGTTTTGCAGATACTTCTTAAGGATAAATTCAACGGTTTCTACGGAATAAGACTTCCCTTCCCTTTTGTTTTCTGCGTCGGAAAAGGAAAAAGAAGGATTGTTTTCGATTGCCAGCCTGACCATCTGCTCCCGGTGGTAAAAAGATGTGATCTCGCCATCGATCTTATGCGGTGGCCGGGATGCGGGAATAAAAACGATCCGATTGAGATCAAATATCTCCAGGATTTCTTCGGCGCAACGCAGATGGCCGGTATGGATGGGATCAAAGGTCCCGCCAAGTAGTCCCCATTTCATATTCTCACCTGTCCATTGCCATAAATGATAAATTTGGATGTCGTTAGTTCTTCCAGTCCCATCGGACCATAGGCGTGCAGCTTGGTGGTACTGATGCCGATCTCCGCGCCAAGACCCAGCTCAAACCCGTCGCTGAACCGGGTGGAGGCATTCACAAGCACCGTTGAAGACTGCACCTCGTTGAGAAACCTCTGGGCATGACCATAGCTTTCCGTAATGATGGCCTCGGTATGAAGAGAGCCATAATTACTGATATGGTTCATCGCCGCATCCAATCCTTCCACAACCCGAATGGAAAGGACCAGGTCAAGGTATTCCTCATGCCAGTCCTGCTCCGTTGCGGGGTCAATATCGGGAAGAATCGCCCGCGCCTGAGGGCATCCCCTCAACCTCACGCCCGCATCCTTGTATTCCTTAGCCATAAGGGGAAGGAACCGGGATGCGATCGCCTGGTGGACAAGGAGGGTCTCCATGGCATTACAGACCCCGGGGCGCTGTACTTTTGCATTCACGCATATCTTCAGGGCCATATCCAGATCGGCGTTCTCATCGACAAAAATGTGGCAGACGCCCTTGTAATGTTTGATCACAGGAATCTTCGACTGACTGACCACGGCCCGTATCAGTTCCTCACCCCCGCGGGGAATGATCACATCAATCAACTCCTCAAGCTGCAGCAGTTCATAGACGGCCTCACGGTCCGTCATGGGAATGAGCTGGATGGCCGTCTCGGGAATCGGCCCTTTTTTTAGGACTTCTTGAAGTATCCCGGCAATGGCCAGATTGGAATGGATAGCCTCCGAACCGCCCCGGAGAATCACAGCGTTGCCCGACTTGAGACAGAGGGCTGCGGCGTCGGCGGTGACATTGGGACGGGACTCATAGATGATGCCTATGACCCCCAGGGGGATGCGCATGCGTCCGACTAGCAGGCCATTGGGGCGGCGCCACATGGAACTGACTCTGCCCACGGGATCAGGCAGGGCCGCCACTTCTTCGAATCCCTTCGCCATAGCCTGAATCGTCGCTTCCTTGATGGTCAGCCGGTCGATCATGGCGGCAGAGAGCCCCTTATCGGACGCAAAGGCCACATCTCGAGCATTTTCTTCCCTCAGGAATGATCCTTGTTTCAGAAGGGCAGCGCCCATTTCCCGGAGAGCCAGGTTCTTCTCCTCCGCAGCCAGTCTGCACAACGTGCTTGCCGCCTTTTTTGCCTCCTGCGCTATTCCGAGGACCTGGGATTGAATCGTCATTTCGCTACCGCTCCCCATTGACAAAGCTGCCAAAGTCTGCATATGAATCCCCGCTTCGGGCTCAGATCAATACCTGCGTATCCCTGGCGGGCTGCTGTGACCGGACGTACTTTACAAAACCGTGGGGTTTGTGTCAAGGTGATTTGAAGAGAGGTAAAGGAATGGACAGACTCTGCATCAAGGCAGGAATTAATGCCTGCGAACGGATCCGTGACGGCGGCTTTTCTCTGGATGCCTTTACCGTTTATGCAGGACCGGCGGTAGGACCCCGTTGGTTGATCGCCAGCGGTTTCGATCTGACACTTCTCAAAGAAAAAGCCCTCGGCAGGTTACGGCCCCTGGCCCTAATCGGCGCCTCTGCCGGGGCCTGGCGGTTTGCCGCCTGGATCCAGCCGGAAGCGGAAAAGAGTTACCGACGGCTTCTGGAGTCATACATCACCACGACCTACACCCGGGCAGACAAACCTCTTTCCATCCGTAAGTCTTTAGCTGCCATCATTAATAAGACCATTGAAAGTGATGCGTTGCCTTTTGCCCTGAATCACCGCGACTATCGTCTCGCCATCGTCACGGCCCGGGCAAAGAATCTGACCGCTGCGGAGAACGTCTTTCTGCAGCGCCTGGGGTTTGCCTTTTCCTTTCTCGGCAACGCCCTCAGCCGTTCCCTGCTCTATACATTTCTTGAACGGGTGGTTTTCTATAGCGGCCCCAAACCCCCGGCCTTCACCCTGCGTCCGGAATTTCGCGGCGTC
>Ga0172379_10011947_pt1 | contig 10245 bp, 10 predicted proteins | sample GrowelOW334metaG_FD_119756 | JGI IMG/M metagenome (GOLD analysis project Ga0172379, IMG submission 119756) | Groundwater microbial communities from an aquifer near a municipal landfill in Southern Ontario, Canada - Groundwater well OW334 metaG | ecosystem: Environmental > Aquatic > Deep...
AGCACCGCGCCGCCGAGCGCGCTGGGGGCGAGCAATGCCCCCGGCCGCGCGCCGACCAGCGGGCGCAGCACATGCGGCACCACCAGCCCGACAAAGCCGATTACCCCGCTCACCGCCACCGCCGCGCCGGTGGCAAGCCCCACGCCCAGCGCCAGCGTCCAGCGTGTCTGCCTAAGCGAAATGCCGAGCGAGCGAGCGCCTGCCTCGCCCAGCGTCAGCGCATCGAGTGCGCGGCCCGTCGTCAGCAGCAGCGCGGCACCTGCCAGGATGAAGGGGGCGGCCAGCCGCACTTCATCGACGCTGCGATCCTGCAGCGATCCCATCAGCCAGTCGACGATCTCGCCCACCGCCCACGGGCTCGGCGCGAGGCTGAGCGCGAGCGAGATGCCAGCACTCGCCACGATATTGAGGATCGCGCCCGCCAGCACGAAGGTGACGAGGCTCGACCGGCTGCCCGAGAGCAAAAGCAGCAGCGCCACGCCGATCAACGCGCCGAGCATCGCCGCGCCGGGCAGCACCCAGATGCTGGCGAGCGTCGCGCCATAATAGAGCGTCAGCACCGCGCCCAGCGCCGCCATCGCCGACACGCCGAGCACGCCGGGATCGGCCAGCGGATTGCGCGTATAGCCCTGCAGCACCGCGCCGGAGAGACCGAGCGCAGCGCCGATCAGGATGCCAAGGATGGTGCGCGGCACCCGCAGATCGGCGATGATCGCCCAGCGCGGATCGCTGCTGGCGAGGTGCCAGGCCGACAGCGGCACCCACACCCGCCCGGCGATCAGGCTCAGCGCCGACAGCAAGGCGAGCAACGCCAACAAGCCCGCATAAAGCGCGATCCGCCGCAGGATCATGCGCCGGTCACGCTTTGGCGCGCGCGGACGAGCGTGGCGAGCGTCTGGATCATCACCGGGCCGCCGCAGTTGAGCAAGCGCTGCGGGAACACCGCGCGCTGCATTCGGTTGGCGACATGCGCGAGCGCTGGATGCTGCGTCACGCGCTGCGCCCAACCGGGCGCGCCCGCGCTCGTTTCGCCCGACAGCAGCAATTGCGGCGGATCGGCGACCAGCACTTCGAGTGGGACGTTGCGCGACTGGGTGAAGCCATAGCGCGTGATCGCGTTGCTGAGCCCCGCGCGGCGCATCAGTTCGTCCATCAGCGTCCCCCGCCCCGAGGCGAAACCGCCGCCCATAAACACCAGCGCCGAGACGGGTGCCGTACCCCGTGGCGGCGCGGCGGCGCGGAGCGCGGCCTCGATCCGCGCGACGATGCGTTCGCCGCGCGCGCTTTCACCGACCGCGCGCGCCACGTCGCGGACTTGCGCGATGCTGGCGGCGATGGTTTCCGGCACATCGAACAAGGCGGTGTTCAAGCCACCGCGCGCCAGCGCCTGCCGCGTCGCCACCGGCATCAGCTTTGCGCCCAGCACCAGATCGGGTGCGAGCGCGATCACTTCCTCGGCGCTCTCATAGGTTTTGGGCAGCGTGCGCGCGAGGGACGCGATGGTCGAGCCATTGGCCTCGCTTGCCCAATGGCTGAGCGCGGCGATGCGGCGACGATCGACCAATTGCACGAGGATGACATCGAGGCAGGGGTTGAGCGAGACGATGCGTTGCGGGCGTGCCGACGCAGGTGCAGCGGCGCACAGCGTTGCGGCACACAGGCCGGTGACGACCGCGCGGCGCGAGGGGGCGAGCGGCGATGAACCCGGCCACGCCTTCAAACCGCCCTTCGTCATCAAGCGCCCCACCTCCCGTTCACACTCAAGCACCTCCACGAAGGCACTTCCCCGGCGAAGGCCGGGGCCCAGTCGTGGGCGGCCAGAAAGCGGGCACAGCGCGCGCCACCACCACCTTCCCGACTGGGCCCCGGCCTTCGCCGGGGAAGTGCCTTCGTGGAGGCTCGCTCTAGCGCACACGCCGTTTCACGCAAGCGAGCGAGGCGACCTCAATAGGGCGGTGCCACCACCGCGCGCTGCCGCGCCGCCGCATCCGCCCACCAGCTCAAATCATCGGCGAAGCGGTCGAACCCGCGCTCCAGCGCCGCGCCGCCACCCCCGATCGGTTGCGCGTCGGCGTCGAGCGTCGCGCCGATCGGGCCGACCGAAATGGTGCTCGACACCACCACCATCCCCATTTCCGCCAAGGTCGGATGCCAGGCTTGTGCCGCGCGCACCCCGGACAAGCGCCCCGCCGAATAGCTGGCGATCGCGGCGGGCCGCCAGAACCATTCCTCCAGGAAATGGTCGGTCAGGTTCTTCAACCCCGGCTGCACGCCCCAATTATATTCGCCGGTGACGAACAGAAAGGCGTCGGCAGCGCGGATCTTGCCCGCCAGCGTCTCCATCGCGGGTGGTGCCTCGCCGGGCGCATATTCCTTATACATGCGATCGAGCATCGGCAGGCCAATCGCCTTGGCGTCGATCAATTCGGCATCGACGCCGCGTGCCTGAAAACGCCGGACGAGATAGTCGGCAAGGCGGATGCCCATGCGGTCGGACCGGTAGGAACCGTAGAGGACGAGCAGTTTCTGCATGGCCACGCTCAATCGAAGCGCGGCACGGCGGGGGGATCGCTGGCGGGAAAGCTTTCCTCCAGCCCTTCGTCGATCAGGTCTTCCTCATGATCCTCGGCAGGCGCATCGGGCGTGGGGTTCGGGTCGGGCATCGAGGTTCCTTTCGCGGCAACCATAGCCGCACAATGCGCGACGATCCTGGATGGATGCAACATCGGCGTACGAAAAGACCGGACAGGTTGCCCCGTCCGGTCCTTGTCCGCCTGCGAAGGATCGTCGTTCAACGACGGGCGTCGAGGCTCCAGGCACCGCCACCCAGCGCGACGACGTTGAGCAGACCACCGGCAATGGCAATGTTTTTGAAGAAATGGATGAACTGGTTCTGGTCGCCCAGCGCGCTGTGAAAGGTGAGCGCGGTCGCGATCGAGAACACCGCCAGCACCGAAGCAACCAGCCGGGTGCGATAACCGAGGATAAGCGCCACGCCGCCGAGCAGTTCAACAATCAGCGCGATCGCAAAGCCCATTTGCGGCACGGGCAAGCCGACCGACTGAATATAGCCGATCGTCGCCGCAGGGGCGGCGAGCTTGGACAAACCGCTCAGGACGAAGATCGCGGCAATCGCGGTGCGGCCGATCAGCGGCAACGCGGCGACGCTGGTCGAAACGGGGGCGGTCGTCGGCAAGGGAAGAGAAGTCATGATGTGTCTCCGGTCGAGCGGGGCACTCCCCCGCCGTCGTCGCCAAGATGGTTCAACCACGCTTATGCGAAAACCCGGATAATTTTGCAGAAAACGTTCTAAAATATCGAACAAAGACTCACGCCTTGCGAATGTCGTGCTCGATTGGTGTTGGTCGCATCATGGCTGCGCAAGGACGGCACATGCTCACACGTCGGGAACGCCTGGAACCTCCGCATCCTCGCGGCCCTGCGTGACGAATTGGTCGAGCAACCAGGATGCCGCCGGGCCGGGCGGCACGTCGCGCCGCCAGATGCCGGAGAAGCGATAAATACCGCCCGGCTGTTCGGGCATGGAGAGCCGCACCAACGTCCCCGCCACCAGATCCCCCGCGATCAGCGACAGCGGCATGTTGCCCCAGCCGATCCCCTCGCGCAGCAACGCGTGTTTCGCGCCGAGATCGGCCAGCCGCCAGGTGCGCGGGCTCATCACCGCAAAGTCGCGCCCCTCGGTCAAGGGCGAGCGATCGGTCAGCACGAGTTGCACGAAATCGCGCCCTGCGCCGGGCGGGATCGGCATCATCCGCGCGAGCGGATGGTCGGGCGCGGCGACGGGCACCATCTGCACCGATCCCGCCGTCACCGATTCGATCCCCACACGCCCGGTGGCGAGCGGCCCGGAAATGCCGACCACCGCTTGCGCCTCCTGCACCAAAGCGACCACCGCGCCCAGCGCCTCAACATGCAGGCGCAGCGTGACCGTGGGGTAGGCCGCCGCGAAGGCGCGCAGCACCTTGCCCAGCCGCTGCGCGGGCAGCATCACGTCCACCGCGAGATGCACCTCCGCCTCCAGCCCGTCGAGCAGCCCCTTCACCTTGGCGCGCAGCCCATCGATGCCCTGCGCCACATGGCGCACCTCGGCGAGCACCGCCCGCCCCGCCTCGGTCAGCTTGGGCTTGCGCGTGCCCTCGCGGTCGAACAGCAGCACGCCTAATTGCGCCTCAAGGTTGGCGATGCCGTAGCTGATGACCGACACTGCGCGGTTGAGCTTGCGCCCGGCGGCGGCAAAGCTGCCGGTATCGACCACCGCCAGAAACACGCGAAGCTGATCGAGGGTCGGCGTACCGGGATTGTGCATATCAACTTTCTCGAACGTTTCGATATGTTTTATCCGACTGAGCAGCGAAGTCGAGCCGCTCTATATCCCGGTCATCGACGGACGGACCGGCACCCTGCCAGTCCACCGCAGCACAGGAGTTTGCGCCATGATCGACCTTCGCCCTTATGCCAGCCTTGGCGGTGCCAATCACGGTTGGCTCGATGCCAAGCATCATTTCTCCTTCGCCAATTACTACGACCCGGCGCGTACCAATTGGGGCAATTTGCGGGTGTGGAATGATGACACGATCGCACCGCAAACGGGCTTCCCGCCGCATCCGCACCGCGACATGGAGATCATCACCTATGTCCGCGAAGGCGCGATCACGCATCAGGACAATCTCGGCAATCTCGGCCGCACCGAGGCGGGCGACGTGCAAGTAATGAGTGCCGGCACGGGCATCACCCACTCCGAATATAATAAGGAGGATATTACCACCCGGATCTTCCAGATCTGGATCCAGCCGACACGCAGCGGCGAAAAGCCAGGCTGGGGTGCCCGCCCCTTCCCGAAGGGCGATCGCGCCGGACAGTTCGTGGTGCTGGCGAGCGGCTTTGCCGAGGATGGCGATACGCTGCCGATCCGCACCGACGCCCGCGTTGTCGGTGCCACGCTGAAGGCGGGCGAGACCGCCGAATATCCGCTCGGCAAAGACCGGCGCGGCTATCTCGTGCCCGCCACGGGTGCGATCGAGATTGACGGCGTGCGCGTCAATGCTCGCGACGGTGCCGCCATTCGCGATGAAGCGGTGCTGCGGGTAACCGCGATCGAAGACAGCGAAATCGTGCTGGTCGACGCTGCCTGAGCAACGATGGCCGCCGGGGTTGCTGCCCCGGCGGCCATTATGCCGTTAGAATCCGGCGGAAACGCTGAACAGCACCGTGCCGCCCGCAATCGAGGAGCCGTTCTTGGTCGAGGCGAAGTTCGGCAGCAGATAGGCCGATTTCGCGCGGCTGATGTCAGTATCGACATAGGCGACACCCAGCGTCACCGGGCCGACCACATAATCGACCCCCAGCAGCCAATCCCAATAGCTCCCCGTTGGGGCCACGCTGGTGCCATTCGGTCCCAACCCCGGATTGCCCTTGGAATAGCCGATATGCGCCTTGGCGGTGACGGGGGTGCCGGGAACGCCCGCGCTGCCATCGCCCCACAGATAGAGATTGTCCTCGCTCTGCCCGCGGCTTTGCGGGGTGTTGGAGAAATTGCCGAGCGCCTTCTGCTTGGGCGCATAAGCGACGCCCGCCAGCAACGTCGCCGGGCCGAGCGTGCCACTCACTTTGACATAGGGTTCGGCAAAATCGGTCAGGGCGGCGCCACCGGGATACATGTACCAGGTCAAGCCGACATCGATCGTCCCGCCAGCGAGCGGGCGCTTATAGCCGCCGACCAGATCGAGCTCGAGATTGGCACCGCCAAAGGTGCCCCAGCCTGCGAGATTGGAGGCCCAGGTGCTGGCGTAAAACCCGCTTTCATGCGTGACGGTGATGCCGCCCTGTAGCGCGATTTGTTTGTCCGATTGAGAGACGCCACGGAAGCGGTAGTCGGAAACGAACGCGACGCTGCCCGATACCTTGAACGGCGGCGGCGGCGCGGTCTCGCCGCCCCTATCCTGCGCGATAGCGGGGCTGGCGATCAGCGCGAGCGCGGCGGCGAACGTAAATCGATACATGGGATCCCCCTTTGATGTGGTGGTGGGTTCCCGCCTGCGGTCCGGCGCCGCCGCTCCTCTCATCACCGGGGGAGCGATGGGGAGCGGTCGACCTCGGGAGTTTTGGTGTAGCGTCGCGGTGGTGCCGCGATCTTGCCGCTTTGTAACGAAGCGTTGCTCGCTACGCCGTCATCGCGGCGAGCTTGTAGGACGCGCCGGTCAATTCGACCGGATGCCCGGCCGCACGCCGCCGCGCGAGCCACTCCTTGAGCAATTCGGCGCACGTATGGTCGACCTTGGTCAACCGCGACACGTCGAGCCGGGTCGGCCCGTCCATCGGCAGCGCATCCAGTGTGTCCGACAATTTGGGCAGGGTGACGAAGGTCGCACTGCCCGCCAGCGCCAAGCAGCGCCCATCTGTTTCATCCGGCATTTCGACGTGCAGGCGTAGACGGCGCAGATGCGGCACCAGTTCGAGCAGCGAGAGCGCGATGCCGACCAGCACGCCGGTCAACAGATCCTCGGCCACCACCACCACGAGCGTCACCGCCCAGATCAGCGCTGGCAACACGCCATAGCTGTGGAACAGGTGACGGACATGCGCGAGACTGACCAGCCGAACCCCGGTCACCACCAGAATCGCGCCCAAGGCGGCCATCGGGATTTCGCGCAGCAGCCACGGCAGCAACGCGACGAAGCCCAGGATCCAGATGCCGTGCAGCATCGTCGAGAGCCGCGTCGTCGCGCCCGCCTGCACATTGGCCGAGCTGCGCACGATCACCCCCGTCATCGGCAAGGCACCCGCCACGCCGCACAGCAAATTGCCGATGCCCTGCGCGCGCAGCTCCTTATTGTAATCGGTGCGCACGCCATCGTGCATCCGGTCGACCGCCGCCGCCGACAACAGCGTTTCCGCGCTGGCGATGAAGGCGATGGCGAGGGCTGCAACGAGGATCGACGGGTCGATCCACTTGGCCAGGAAGTCCGGCGCGGGGAGCGCGACGGCGGCAACGATCGATTGCGGCACATCGACGCGGTCGATCGTGAGGCCGATGCTGAACGCGGTCAGCGTACCGACCATGACGCCGACCAGAGCGGCAGGCACCTGCTTCAGCGCCGCCGGGCGGAAGCGTTCCCACCCCAGCATCGCCGCGATCGTCAACAGGCCGATCATGAACGCCTGTTCGACGCCCGAGACGTTGGTCGCGGACAAGCCGAACAAACGGCCGGGAATGGCGAGCAGATTCTGGATGCCGCTCGGCAGCGGGCGTGCATCGAACAGCACATGAAACTGGCCGACGACGATCAGCACGCCGATCCCGGCGAGCATCCCGTGGACGACAGCGGGCGAAATCGCGCGGAACCAGCCGCCGATCTTCAGAATACCAGCGATGAGCTGGATCAGCCCGGCAAGAATCAGGATCGGCCCCAGCGCCGACAGGCCCTTGTCGCGAACCAACTCGAACACCACGACGGCCAGGCCTGCGGCGGGCCCGCTGACCTGCAAGGGGGAACCCGCGAGCGCCCCCACGACGATGCCGCCGATGATGCCGGTGATGAGTCCTTTTTCAGGCGGCACGCCCGAGGCGATGGCGATGCCCATGCACAAGGGCATCGCCACCAGAAACACGACGATCGACGCGGTAAAATCCCGCGACGCGACTGCCAGCGTCGGCAATTTGAAACCGGCGAAGCTCATTCGGCCGCCTCCAGATAAGACACGCCCGACGCCAGGCGCTGCTGCGCGGGCAAGGCGACCGGCATCGGGCGATCGTCGCGGATCTGCTCGAACCGCCCGGTGCCGCCGTCGAGCGCGAACACCGCACCCTGATGAATGTCGAAGAACCAGCCGTGCAGCGCCAGTTCGCCGCGCGCGATGCCCGAGGCGACCGCCGGATGCGTGCGCAGATGCGCGATCTGCACCACGACATTTTCAAGCGCCGCCGCGCGCACCTGCTCAGGCCCGTCGAGATCGGGATAGGCATCGCTCACCACCGAATGCGCCGCATGGCTGTGGCGCAACCACGCCGCGACATTGGGCATGGTTTCCAGCGACGACGGGTTCATCAGCGCCTTCATCGCGCCGCAATCGGAATGGCCGCAGACGATGATGTCGCGCACCCCCAGCGCCATTACCGCATATTCGACGGTCGAGGTGACGCCACCATTGGCGTTGCTGAACGGGGGAACGATGTTGCCGGCATTGCGGCAGACGAACAGATCACCGGGGGCGGCCTGCAGAATTTCTTCGGGCACCACGCGCGAATCCGCGCACGACACGATCAGCGCCTTGGGACGCTGCCCGTTGACGGCGAGGTTCGCATAGAGCGCACTTTGAGGGGGGAACACCGACTTCTGAAAATCGAAGACGCGACCGATGAGCTCGTTCATGAACCTGGCTCCTGCTTGCGCCGCGCGGGGGCTGCGCGGGCTTCACAGAATCAGATACGAAGTGCGTTTTGCTGCAACGCGGCACTTTTGTAAGGAAGCGTTTCCGGTCAGCGTGGCAGGCGGATTTCCGCGCGCAAGCCGCCTTCGGGCAGATTGGCGAGGCGCAACGCGCCGCCTTCGAAATCGACCAGCCGCACGACGATCGCCAGCCCCAACCCCAACCCCAGCGTATCGCGCCGTCGGGCGGTATCGAGCCGCACGAACGGCTCCAGCACGCTCTGCAAGGCCTCTTCGGGGATGCCCGGCCCGTCATCCTCGACCCGTAAAATCACTTCGTTCGGGGTGGCGGAGAGCGCGATCGTCACCACCGATCCGTGATGCAGGCCGTTTTCGACCAGATTGGTGAGCGCGCGCTTCATGCCGAGCGGGCGGAAGCAATGGTCGAGATGCGAGGGGCCGACATAATGGACCTCGCGCCCGTGATCCGCAGCATCGTCGGCCAGCGTCGCGCACAATACGGCGAGATCGGCCAGCACGGGCTTTTCGGGATCGTCCTCGCCGCCGAGGAACGCCAGCAACGATGCGACCATCGCGTCCATCTCGGCTACGTCTTCCAGGATTTCCTCGCGCAGCGGCTCGGCCGAGATACCCTCCGCACGCAACCGCAACCGCGCCAGCGGGGTACGGATGTCGTGCCCCACCGCCGCCAGCGCCTGCGTGCGATCCTCGATCAATTGCTGGATGCGCGCCTGCATCCGGTTGAACGCGGTGATAACGCGGCGCACCTCGCCCGGCCCTTCCTCGACCAAGGGGAGCGGCTCGGCGGTGCCGAAGCGGTCCGCTGCATCCGCCAATTGCCGCATCGGGCGCAGCGTCCGCCCGATCAGCGCACCGCCCAGCACCATCACGCCGCCCGCAATGGCGAAAGCGATCAGGATACGGCTATACGATTCGTCCAGGCTGTCGATCGGCTCAACCGTGCGGAAGTGCAGCCAACTGCCATCGGGCAGCGCACTCGCCCCGGCGACATAGGCATCCTCGCCAATCGTATCGAGATGCAGCCGCAAATCGCCCGAGCGCAGCACCGGCTCCCAACTGAGCACGCGCGCGCGCATCTGTGCGAGCGCGGGGTCGGTCGGCGCGGGCGCAGCGGCGCTCCACGCCATCGTGTAATGCGGGGTCGACAGGCGGCGCGCCATCGCCGGGCGCTCGGCCACTGGCGTGTCCACCGTCAGGCGTCGCGCGATGACGAGATGCTCTGCCAGCCGCCGCCCGACATCGTCGCGCACCGAAAACTGGCTGGCGCGCTCATACAGCATGGCATTCATGGTAAATTCGACGAGCATCGCGAGCAGCAGGATCGCCACGACTCGCCCGATCAAGCCGAGCGAGGGATGCACGAAACGCCTCAAGAACGCTCGACCGTGGTGTTGAACATATAGCCGACGCCGCGCACCGTCACGATCGGTGGCGCGCTGCCTTCGGTGGTGAGCTTGCGGCGCAAGCGGCTGACCAGCACATCCACGCTGCGATCGGTGCTGTCGCCCATGCGTGTGCGCGACAGTTCGATCAGCCGTTCGCGCGCGATCACGCGGCCCGCATGGTCGAGCAGGCTGACCAACAGGTCGAATTCCGCGCCGGTCAGATCGACCACCGCGCCGCTCGGCGCCTGCAATTCGCGGCGCGGCAAGCTGACGGTCCAGCCGTCGAAGCGGCGCACCCCTTCCTCGCGATCCTGCGTGTCGCGCGGAGCCTCGGTCCGGCGCAGGACGGCGCGGATGCGCGCGGTGAGCTCGCGCGTGCCGAACGGCTTGGCGAGATAATCGTCGGCACCCAGTTCCAGGCCGACGACACG
>Ga0172379_10011948_pt1 | contig 10245 bp, 8 predicted proteins | sample GrowelOW334metaG_FD_119756 | JGI IMG/M metagenome (GOLD analysis project Ga0172379, IMG submission 119756) | Groundwater microbial communities from an aquifer near a municipal landfill in Southern Ontario, Canada - Groundwater well OW334 metaG | ecosystem: Environmental > Aquatic > Deep...
AACTCAAATTTAAAGGAGCGCGGGTTTTCTTACCCGCGGAAATCTAACTCAAGCGGCGGACTGGAAAGTCCGCCCTCCGTTAGTTTTGAATCGGCTCAGGGTAGTTTTGAAATTACCTCAATAAGAAACTTTTGCAAATATAGTAGCGCGGTTCTTTAGACCGCGAAGATTCTCGGGCTAAAGCCACGAGCTACTTCAAACACAAGTTTCAAAGGAGTCAGGTGCCTAAAATCAGAACAGAAAAAGATCTTATCGGTGAAATGAAAATTCCGGCGGATTCCCTTTACGGTATTCAGACTTTGCGCGCCCTCGAAAATTTCCCATTGTCGGGGCGCCATGTAAATCCCGCACTAATCCATGCATACGGCGCCGTAAAACTCGCCTGCGCCACAACCAATCACGAACTCGGAAAACTCGACACGGGCAAGTTTGAAGCGATTCAGCAGGCCTGCTGGGAAATGATGTCCGGCAAACTTGATGATCATATCGTCGTGGACGCTCTTCAGGGCGGCGCAGGCACTTCGACAAACATGAATGTAAACGAAGTCATCGCAAACCGCGCACTGGTCATTCTCGGCAGAAAACCCGGCGATTATGAATTCATGCATCCGATTGCCGACATCAACCTCCACCAGTCAACGAACGACACGTATCCGACAGCCCTGAGAATCGCCGCCATCACACTCCAGCGGGAACTGGAAAAGAAACTCGTATCACTTGTCGAGGCTTTTCAGGGGAAGGAGAAGGAATTCGCACATGTCGTGAAAGTCGGCAGAACCGAAATGCAGGACGCCGTACTCACAACCATGGGGCGCACAATGTCCGCGTATGCCGAAGCGTTCGGACGCGACCGCTGGCGGGTCTGCAAATGCGAGGAGCGGCTCCGCGTAGTCAACCTCGGCGGCACCGCTATCGGCACAGGCATTACGGCCCCGCGCCAGTATATTTTCCGTGTCGTTGAGAATCTTAAGAATCTTACAGGGTTTGGACTGGCCCGGGCTGAAAATCTTGTCGAGGCCACGCAGAACAACGATACATTTGCGGAGGTCAGCGGAATCATGAAGGCATGCGCTGTCAACCTCATGAAAGTTTCCGGGGATTTGCGTTTCATGTCGTCAGGCCCCGATGCCGGAATAGGCGAACTCATCCTGCCTGCACGCCAGCCGGGTTCCACTGTAATGCCCGGGAAAATCAATCCTGTAATACCTGAAGCCGTCACACAGGCGTCCCTCAAGGTCATGGGAAATGACGGAGTCGTGGCAAACGCATGCGCCCTGGGGCACCTCGAACTGAATCCGTTCATGCCGCTGATTGCCGATTCCCTCCTTGAAAGCATCGTCCTTCTCGCAAACTCTGTTTCAATACTCTGCTCCCATTGTGTCGAAGGACTGAAGGTGAACGAGGATGAATGCCGCAGACATGTGGAAAATTCAACGGGGACGGTAACCGCCCTCGCCGGAAAAATCGGCTATGAAAAGGCACAGGAAATAAACTGCGAATCTCGCAGATCGAAAAAATCCGTCCGGCAGATCGCGATTGAAAAAAAAATGGTTTCAGCTGAAGAGTTCGACGAGCTTGCATCCGCCGAGCACGTGATGAAACTCGGGAGTTGAACATGGAGTGCTGAAGCACTTCACATTAAAAGAAGGCTTATGCAGAACACACCAAGGGGATTGCGGTTACACATAGGGATTTTCGGGCGGAGAAACGTCGGAAAATCTTCGTTCCTCAACGCCCTCACCCGCCAGCAGGTATCCATAGTGTCAGATGTTGCCGGGACAACCACCGATCCGGTTGAAAAACCAATGGAGCTTCTGCCAATAGGGCCTGTGCTTTTCATTGATACTGCGGGCATTGACGACACCGGTTCGCTCGGCGAAATGCGCGTCAGCAGGACAAAAAAGGTTTTTGACCGCACCGATGTGGCCGTCATTGTGGCCACCGCCAGTGAATGGGGGAACTTCGAAGACGAGATGGTTGCGAAGTTCACGGGACTTAAGACTCCGGCAATCGTGGTTTTAAACAAGACCGACATCGCCAGGCCGGACACGTCACTGCTGAAGAAACTTGATTCATTGAAGGTTCCATATGTCGAAACCGTTGCCAAAGACGGAAAAGGGATAAGCGAGTTCCGGGACATCCTGATAAAAAATGCGCCGGAGGAATTCATGTCCGGAAAATCAATCATCGGAGATATCCTGCCCCCCGGAAGCATGGCGGTGCTTGTAGTCCCGATTGATCTCGAAGCCCCGAAGGGACGGTTGATTCTTCCGCAGGTGCAGACCATCCGCGACATTCTCGACAATGACTCGTACTGCATGGTGGTGAAGGAACGCGAACTTCGCGACGCCCTCGAACGACTCAGGCGTCCTCCCAATATCGTCGTAACCGATTCGCAGAGCTTCCTCAAAGTCGCCGCCGACACCCCGGACAATATTCCGCTGACCTCATTCTCGATACTCTTCGCGAGATTCAAAGGCGACCTCGACACATTTGTCGAAGGGGCAATGGCAATCGGGAATTTAAAACCGGGCGACAAAGTCCTGATGGCGGAAGCATGCTCACATCATCCGATCGGAGAAGATATCGGCAGAATAAAAATCCCGAGATGGCTGACACAGTACGTCGGAGGGAAGCTTGATTTTGAACACACCCAGGGCTGTGACTTTCCCGATGACATAAAAAAATACAAACTGATTGTCCACTGCGGCGGCTGCACTTTCAACAGGCGTCTCCTTCTCTCAAGAATCCTGCAGTGCCGCGAAGCCGGTGTCCCGATCACAAACTACGGGATCGCAATTGCATACTCCCTCGGAATCTTCGAACGCGCCCTCAGCGCCTTCCCCGGAGCGCTGGAAATCTGCAAAAGCAACTCGGACATTCCTGCCCGAGATTAATTGGAAAGCATTGCGGTCGCCTCAACAAAAAATCAAAGCACGAGGTTTTTCTTTAGAGAAAACAATGCGTTTAACTTATTGCCACAGGGCATGTTACTCAGCACTCGTTACGAGTGCTGAGTTTTGAAGCCCCTTCAAAAACACCGTCATGAATTCCTGGTTTCCCTTCGGGCCGAGTATCGGAGACGGGATCACTTCGACAAGCGAGTATGCAAGTTCCTTTTCCGCGAAATTCGCAACTTCGCTGACACAGCGCATCCTCACAGCTTCATCCCTTACAACTCCGCCCTTCTCGATGTCCTTTCTTCCGGCTTCAAATTGGGGTTTTACAAGAATGAAAGCCAGGCCGCCGGGCTTGAGGAGTTTGTTTGCCGCAGGCAGAACTTTCATCACGGAAATAAACGATATGTCCATCGTCATCACATCGGCCTTTTCAGGAATAGACGTTTCATCAAGATAACGGGCGTTGACATTCTCGCGTGAAATCACGCGCGGGTCACTCCTGAGTTTTGAATGCAGCTGCGCCGTTCCGACATCCACCGCATAAACCTTCAAAGCGCCGCGCTGTAGCATAAGATCTGTAAAACCGCCCGTTGAGGCGCCGACATCGAGGCAGACCAGTCCTGTCAAATCGGGAAGGTGTTTTTCAAGCGCCGGCAGAAGCTTATAGGCGCCACGACTCACATACGGAGAATTCTCCTCAATGTTCAAAACAGTTCCGCCGTCCAGCATTTCCGAGGCTTTCTGGATGACCCTGTCGGTACCCACCCTGACTTTTCCGGCAAGGATAAGACGTTTCGCCTGTTCGCGACTTTCGCAAAGCCCCTGCTCCGCCAGCAGTATGTCTGCTCTTGTTTTCATGCTTAAGATTACCTTTCATCGTCAGAAAAAAAACCGGCGTACACAGCCGGCTTCCATGTTTCAGCAAATTTACAAATACATCGAACTATTAGGTTTACCGGAATATAGCGTAAAATCAGGAATTTTATTGTTTAAATGTTCTTTTTTGTTAAAATTTCAGGGAATCCCTGAAAAACAGGCATATGCGCACGACGGTAGATTTATGCTCCTCTTTGCTTTGTCTGTCTGTGCCTCCTTTTTCATTGTCCCGACGACACAGCTATATCCATCTTCGCACACGGGTCTTGTAGCGCCTGTATGCATCCCCGAAAATCATCTCCATCCTTTCCTCTTCGCGCCGGACAAAGACAATATCAAACACCATGCCGAGCAGAAGGACAACAAGCCACGGCCCCACAGTACCCAACAGGCATGCGATTCCGGAAAACATCAGAAGGATTCCGGCGTACATCGGGTTTCGGGTAACCCGGAACGGCCCGCTCGTGACCAGTGCACCCGATACGCCGAATGGTTCGGGGGTGGTCTTGTGGAGCCTGAACAGCCGGAGGGAGTAAAAAACGAGCGCCGCACCGAAAAGCAGCGGAACGCCCCCAAGAAGCCTCCAGGGAAATGCGATGATCCGCACGATCGGAACCAGCATGTGAGCCGCCAGCATGGCGACTAGCGCTGCCAGCACGTAGACAGGTGGACTCGCCTTCATCATTCTGAATCCCCGGTCGGATATGTGATCCCGGCGCCGCTGACTTTGGCAAAGGGCGTTAGGGTATGAACCTGGCGGGAAGTTACACTCATGAGCCCATATCCCCGCAGCATTGTTCCACTTTAGGGAAAAGGATGTTGTTTTCAAGGTGTACGTGCTTGTGGAGGTCGTCCTCGAATTCCCTGAGTTTCCGGTAGGTGAGCACAAAGGTATTGCAGGCATCGTCAGGTATGGCGTATTCCTTTGCGAGATGGCGGATTGTGTGGACCGCATCGCCAATCTCCTCGTGTTCATGAACGAGCTTCTTGAGAAATGTCCTGATCGTTTCGATGTCTTTACCGTCCGCCGCCGAACCTGTCTCTCTGTTTGCGTATGCCCGTTTGACGGCTGGGAAAAAAATCTCCTCCTCTTCCCGCAGATGAGCCGCCATATCGGTTGCAATCTTGTCAAATATGGCGGCGATCCTGATCAATTCGGGATGGTGAACGCCATGGACAGCGACGATCTTGTGGGCGCAGGCGGCAATTTGTCCGGTATTCTCCTTGATATAGGAGTGGTGTGTATTAATGATGCAGTCTACCAGGAACGGCAGTTCCCACGAGGAGTAATCCCGGCTCCGCTCAACCGGCTCACTCTTCACCGCATCAAGCTCCCCTGTTATCACGGCAAGGTCGATTCCTTTTCCACTGCAGGTTGCCGCGAGTGCAACCCCTCCTCCGCAACAGAAGTCAATCCCGTATTTTTCAAAGACCCTGGCTGTCCGGTAATCGGCGGCGACTATTTCACCGATGTTTTTGCCCGAAACGTCAGTCGTCTGTCCTGTTTTGGATTTGGAGAAATGCATTTCGGCGATTTCGAGGTCTTCGGGGTAGGTGATTTTCACATTCGGCAGTTTGTATTCTAAAAGAAAAGGCCTGTAGCCGGCATTCTCCATGACGGCTGAATCATCCGTAAGAAAAAGCTTTTCGGCAAAGGCCTTCCCGTAGGCGGCTTTAAGTTCATCCACCGGAAAAACCTGCGGAGTTTCGACGCGCCAGAGGTTATCCCTGTCAAGGGTTTCAACTGCAAAACATTTGTCGTCAGTCCGCTTGACAGTGTCAGTCAGCCTTTTTGCCGTTACCGCACCACCGTGTTTCTTCGCGGCCCCATACGATAAAAAAAGGAGTTCGGCGGTGGACATGGGCCGTGCCGCATCATGGACTGCTGCGAACTTCGCAGTTTCGGGCAGAGAGGAAAGACCGTTTACAACCGAATGCATCCTTGTTTTTCCGCCGGAGACTATTTTCACGCTGACCTGCGGAAGGAACTTCCTGAGCGCATCCGCGAACTTCGCAGTTTCCGATTCTTTAACAACCAGGACAAGATTTCCGGGCGGGCACAGGCTGTGAAAATTCCTGAGGGAATAAATGAATACCGGGATTCCTGCGATTTTCGCAAGCAGTTTATTCGATCCGCCAAACCTCGATCCGCTGCCGCCGGCGACGACAATCACGCCAAGCCCTGGAAGCTTTTCAGTTTTAATCACTTGGTGTCCTGGATGATTTCATGAAATATGAGATTTTCAATTTGAAAATTTCAGGGAACCCCTATTTCGTCACTGTCACATCCGGTCTCACGTCATGGACAAAATCCATGGCACAGCGGTAGTAAAGCCCCTGTGTAAGCCTGGACCAGTTTATGTGATCGATAATGGAAGTGACAGGAGACAGGATTGAAAGACCGAAATCCGAATCTATGCCCCAGGTGTTCCCCGAATAAATAAGTCTTCCGTCCCTGGTGTCGTAAATGTTTATCTTGAGCATTACATATGAATAGGACATCAGGAAGAACCAGAAATGATCCTGATTCATCACTTCGCCAATAATCACCGCATCGCTGTTCTGCTGTCTTGCGACCTTCAAGGCATCGGACGCATTGTAAGGCTGAGCCGCGAGCCTTTCCGTTTCATCAGGCCTTGTGCAGGGGCCTATCAGGGTGAATCCCTGATAAACGGCCTGACGCCCCCTGTCCGCCGCCTCCTGATACCAGCTTGTGTTCTTGAAGGGATAAACAGTGAATGACTTTGGAAAATTCCTTGTGAACCCGTAATTGGTGGCTTCAACAGTCCGGTAGGTGTTGTGACCGTCATAGGTCAACGCATGGAATGTCCCGCATCCGGAACATATTAAAAGAACACCGGCAAGAAAAGTAAAACTCAAAATTGTATTTCTCATGGTCATTTCCCAACCTGACAATCTTAATTTATATTGAGGAAACATCTGCAACCGGCCTTATTATAACCTTCATTTTTTGAATTATAAAGCCCGATTCAGTTTTTTCTTTCCCCCTCAAATCATATCACCCCTTGAAACAAGGTGAATCCGGCTATAAAATTGCACGCTGTGTAAAAATAAACCATGCGCCCCTGCGCCTCAAACCCTAACAGGAATCGCAAATCATGAGAATGTCAAAATTAGTCGGACGCCGCATAAAAGACGCACCCAAGGATGCGAAAACTGTCAGCCATAAATTTCTCATAAGGGGCGGCTATGTCCGTCCGGTTTCGTCCGGGATATATTCAGTCCTGCCTGTCGGATTCAGGATCACGCAGAAGATCGAGAAGATAATCCGCGAGGAAATGGAGGCGATTGACGGACAGGAGGTCAAGATGCCCGTAGTCCTTCCTGCGGAACTCTGGCAGGAATCCGGACGATTAAACACCGTCGGGCCCGAGCTTCTCCGCTTCAAGGACAGGAACGACAAGGATATGCTGCTTGGCATGACCCACGAGGAGGCCGTAGTACACCTTCTCAGGACGGAGGTCAACAGCTACAAGCAGCTGCCCGTGATGCTTTACCAGATCCAGACAAAATACCGCGACGAGGCAAGGCCGCGTGCCGGAATGATACGTGTCAGGGAGTTCACAATGAAGGACGCCTACTCGTTCCACACTTCGCAGGAATGTCTCGACAAATACTATGGAACCGCCCACAAGGCCTATGAAAACATCTTCCGCCGCGTCGGCATGAGGGACTGCGTTTCAATCCGGTCGAATCCGGGCATGATGGGGGGGAACGTATCACATGAATTCATGGCGATAGCGGACTGCGGAGAAGACACGGTATTCATGTCGCCGGACGGGTCATACAAGGCGAACCGCGAAGTCGCGGTCGCCGCCTGGAAATATGAAAACGCCCCCGCCCTGCCCCTGGAAAAAGTCTACACTCCTGAAAAAAAGACCATCGAGGAAGTCGCCTCGTTTCTCGGGATGAAACCGGAGAACACCGGCAAGGCGGTGTTCTACATTGATGACGGCGACAATCTTGTTTTCGCGATGATCCGCGGAGATTTCGAGGTCAATGAAAGCAAGCTCATTAACTTCATCATGGCAAACGATCTGAAATTCGCCAATGACGACAGGATCAGGAAAGCCGGAGCCGAGCCGGGCTACGCCTCCCCCCTCGCCCTGGATCCGAAAAAAATCAGGATAGTTGTAGACAATTCAATTGCCGGTTCATCAAACCTGATCGTCGGAGCAAATGAAATTGATCACCATTACAGGAATTTCAATCTCGAAAGAGACCTGCCGGGCGCAGAAATCGCCGACATAGCGACAGTCCGCGAAGGCGATCCGTGTCCGCTCACAGGACAGCCGCTTCTCCTCAAGCGCGGCATTGAAGTCGGAAACATATTCCAGCTGGGGACAAAATATTCCGCCTCCATGAACTGCACGTTCCTCGACCAGAGCGGCAAAGCGCATCCGATCATAATGGGATGCTACGGCATCGGCATCGGACGGACAATGGCCTCGGTGATAGAGCAAAACTGTGACGCCTACGGCCCGATATGGCCTATTTCCATAGCGCCATATCATGTCCATATCTGCTCCCTCAGCCCGAACACCAAAGACATCGAGATCACTGACAGAATATACAATGAACTGACCGCAAAAGGCATCGAGGTCATCTATGATGACAGGGGTGAAAAAGCCGGTTTCATGTTCGCCGACGCCGACCTTGTCGGAGTTCCGTTCAGAATAATAACTTCAGCCAAGAATCTGCCGAACAACCAGGTGGAATTCAAGATCAGGGGTCAGAAGGAAAGCACATTGCTTCCGCTTGACGGAATTGTCGAATTCGTCGTCGGCAAAGTCAAGGCCGAGATGGAAAAATACAAGTGATGATCTAATCAAAAACAGAGGTGTTTTATGTGGGATTACAATAAAAAAGTGATGGATTCCTTTCTGAATCCGAAAAATGTAGGCGAAATACCGGATGCCGATGCCGTGGGCGAAGTCGGAAACATACGTTGCGGCGACGCGCTTAAACTCTTCATCAAGCTTGACGCGGAAAAAAAGAGAATAGTTGATGTCAAGTTCAAGACTTTCGGCTGCGCAAGCGCCATCGCCTCATCGTCCGCATTGACGGAACTGGTGAAGGGAATGACTCTTGAACAGGCGGCAAAGGTCACCAACAAGGACATCGTCAATGTTCTCGGCGAACTCCCGGAGGAGAAGCTCCACTGCTCCGTCATGGGAATGGAAGCTCTCCAGGCCGCCATCGCAAACTACAGGGGCGAGAAGGCGGCAGTCACCGACACCGATCATGACGGAGCCGTCGTCTGCAAGTGTTTCGGTGTGACAGACACGAAAATACGCGAAGTCGCCCGGATTAACAATCTGCACAAGGCCGAGGAGATCACAAACTATACCAAAGCCGGAGGAGGCTGCGGATGCTGTCTCGACGACATCCAGCATATCCTCGACGAACTGTGGAGGGTGGAGTCCAAAAAGCCCGCAGCACCCCCCGCCCCTCACAAAATGACAACCGTACAGAAAGTCATGAAAGTCCAGGAAGTCATAGACAAGGAAATAAAGCCGATGCTTGAGAAAGACGGCGGCAGCATCGAGCTGATTGACATTCAGGGCGACAACGTGATTGTCCGCCTCTGCGGAAGATGCGCGACATGCCCGGCTTCAGGCGTAACACTGAAAAACACTGTCGAGGACAAGCTCCGCGAATTCGTAGCTCCGGAACTGACGGTCGAAGAAGTGAAGTAGTTCCAAGGCAGGATTTGCCAGCAATAAACACAAAGGCACAGAGGCACAAAATTTTGAAGAAATTCAGGAATCAGAATAAATGAAGGGAACAGGTATCCCGATTTTAAACAAAATGCATAAGACAAAAGAACAGCCCTTGCGGGCTTAACTACAAACAGTTGAAGGAATTGCTGGAGTTCACTGCTTTAGGTTGTGTCGGTTTTGTTTGTAGTCAATGCCGCAAGGCATGTTCTTGGTTTGGTTTCTCTGTTTTGAGCTTGTTTGAAAATTGGAATTTGAATTGCCATGCATACAAAAGACATATCTCCTTATCAGCACTCGCATATATTCAGCCTTACGGAAGGGAAGGCTGAAAAAAGGACATTCTGGGTGGTTCTCATCACTCTTGCAATGATGTTCATAGAGATCATTGCGGGATGGCTTTACCACTCGATGGCCCTGCTGGCCGACGGATGGCACATGAGCACCCATGCGCTGGCGCTCACAATTTCGCTTCTCGCCTTCATATTCGCCCGTCGCCATGCGTCAGACAGAAGTTACACGTTCGGCACCTGGAAACTCGAGGTTCTCGGCGGTTTCACCAGCGGAATAATTCTCGGATTCGTCGGCCTGTTCATGGGATACGTCTCAATCGTCCGGCTTTTCCAACCGCTGGAGATCAGATACAATGAAGCGATTCTGATTGCAGTGATCGGACTTGCGGTAAACGTGCTGAGCATGCTGCTTCTCAACGAAAAAAGCATACACCA
>Ga0172379_10011949_pt1 | contig 10244 bp, 13 predicted proteins | sample GrowelOW334metaG_FD_119756 | JGI IMG/M metagenome (GOLD analysis project Ga0172379, IMG submission 119756) | Groundwater microbial communities from an aquifer near a municipal landfill in Southern Ontario, Canada - Groundwater well OW334 metaG | ecosystem: Environmental > Aquatic > Deep...
ACATATCAATGTAGTTTCCGTTGAGATAAGTACAGAAATGAAAGAATCATTCATCGACTATGCGATGTCGGTTATTACCGATCGTGCACTTCCTGACGTTCGCGATGGATTAAAGCCAGTTCATAGAAGAATCTTATTTGGAATGAATGAAATGGGGCTTACTTCATCTGCTCGTTTTCGCAAAAGTGCAGCTATTGTTGGAGACGTACTCGGAAAATATCATCCACATGGAGATGTTGCTGTTTATGATACGATGGTAAATATGGCTCAGGATTTTTCTTACCGTTATCCACTTATTCATGGACAGGGTAACTTTGGTTCTAAAGATGGCGACGGAGCTGCTGCGATGCGTTATACAGAAGCAAAAATGTCAAAGCTTTCTTCTTTGTTACTATTAGACCTTGAAAAAGAAACTGTTGATTTTCGTCCAAACTATGATCAAACACACAAAGAACCAATCGTCTTGCCGACAGCAGTACCCAGCTTGTTATTGAATGGTACTCTAGGAATTGCAGTTGGAATGGCGACAAATATTCCTCCTCACAATTTATCTGAAGTCGTTGATGCTACATTACATTTAATAGAAAACAAAGATGCTACAACCGAAGATCTAATGCAATTCATAAAAGGTCCAGACTTTCCAGTTGGGGGAATTGTTTATGGACAAGCAGATTTGCTTCATGCATATTCTACGGGACGTGGTGGAGTTGTGACTCGTGGTGAAGCGGAAATAGTAGAATTAAAAAGTGAAACTTTTCAGATTATAATTACTTCGATCCCTTATCGTGTAAACAAATCTACTCTCATAGAGTCTATCGCATCTCTTATTCAAGAAAAGAAATTAGAAGGAATCAAGGGTCTTCGCGATGAATCCACAAAAGATATTCGCGTAGTTATTGATCTGAAAAATGGTGTTATTCCACAGAAAGTTTTAAATTATATTTATAAGCATACTCAGCTTGAGCAATCTTTTAATTTCAATATTGTTGCTCTTGTGGATGGAATTCCTCAAACATTATCACTCAAAAGTTTGCTCAGCGAATTTATTTCTCATAGAGTTATTGTTGTTCGTCGTCGCACAGAATATGATTTAAGGAAAGCCAAAGAAAGAGAACATATTCTTCTTGGTCTCAAGAAAGCTCTCGATCATATCGACCGAGTTATTTCTGTTATTCGTGCATCAAAAGATACAGCAGTGGCGAAGGTTAATTTAATGAAAGAGTTCAAGTTTTCAGATATTCAAGCTACAGCAATTTTGGAAATGAAGCTTCAGAAGCTCGCAGGGTTGGAGCGTAAAAATGTAGAACTTGAGTTGAAAGAAAAACAAGAATTAATAAAAGAATTGGAAGCATTACTTGCAAGTCCAAAGAAAATGTTGAAAGTTATTTCCGATGAACTCAAAGAAATACGAGAAAAATATAATGATACAAGACGCACTCGCATCATAAAAGGTGGAGTCAAGGCTATAAATGAAGAAGACCTTATTCCAGAAAAAGAATCTGTCCTTGTATTTACAAAAGGTGGTTATGTAAAGCGTACTGATCCTAGTGAATATCATACCCAGAAGCGTGGTGGTGTGGGTGTCATCGACATAGAACCAAAAGAAGAAGATTTTGTGACGATGCTCATCTCTGCAAATACGCATAGCGATTTATTGTTCTTTACAAATCTTGGTAAAGCATATCAGATCAAAATGTACGATATCCCTGAAGGCAAGCGTGCCACAAAAGGCAAGTCAGTTATGAATTTCATTTCTCTTGGTGCTGAAGAAAAAGTGACTTCTATTCTGCCGATAGACAAAGAAACAAAGAAAACTATTGAGACTCTCATGATGGTTACAAAAATGGGAATTACAAAGAAAGTTTCCGCTGAAGGATTTAAAGATGTTCGTCGAAGTGGACTCATCGCCATCAAGCTCGACAAAGATGACGAGCTTGAAGCTGTACTTCCTATAACCAAAGGCGATGATGTAATGCTTGCGACTACTCTCGGACAATCTATCAGATTTAAAGAGACAGATGTTCGCGAAATGGGACGCGGAGCAGGAGGTGTGCGTGCTATTAAGCTCGGAAAAGGGGATTTTGTGATAGGAGTAGACAAGGTTCCTAAGGGCGAAAATTCACTTTCAATTCTAACTCTAAGTTCTAATGGTCTCGGTAAGAAAACAAATATAAAAGAATACAAAACTCAAAACCGTGGTGGATCCGGTATAAAAACTGCAAAAGTTACACCCAAAACAGGCAAGCTTATTGTTGCCAAAATAGTAAAAGATGAGAGTGAGATTATTGCAGTGTCTCAAAAGGGACAAGTGATACGAGTAAGTTTATCTTCTATTCCAACGAGTGGTCGCCAGACTCAAGGAGTGACAGTGATGAAGCTCCGTGGTGGCGACAATATTGCCTCGATTACATTTTTGTAGGATTATTTAAAAATTTTATAAAGAGTTTGAATATGCTCAGTCTCGGGTCCTCGGATGAGGGAGGACGAAGAGCCAGACCACTCATCTGAGCACACTCAAACTCTTTTGGTTTTATTAAAAAATATTTATGAAAATATATTTCACACCTCATTCAACAAGCCATGACAACGAGGCAAAATTAGCATCTGGTTGGAAGGATGACGAACTATCTCCATTGGGGATTAAACAATCTAAAAAATTTGGTGAAAGATCCAAAGATATGAAATTTGATTTAATTTGTTGTTCTGATTTGAAAAGAGCAGTTGATACAGTTAAAATAGCTTTCGGGGATACAATACCAGTAATAGTAGACAAAAGATTAAAAGAACTCAATTATGGAGATTTTAATGGTAAACCAAGCGAAATAGTTGGTCCTGAAATTCAACGCTATTAAAGTGCCATTTCCACATGGGGAAAGTTATGAAGATGCGATGGTAAGAGTGCATGATTTTTATAATGAACTTAAGGAAAAATATTCCGATAAAACAATATTGGTAGTAGGGCATCGTGCTACACAGTATGGCTTAGATACACTTACTGGTAAAACATTAGAGGATTGCCTATCTACTCCTTTTAAATGGCAACCTTTTTGGGAGTATACTCTATAATTTTGTGCTTCATTTTTTGTATTTTATATTTTGAAACTTTCTTCAATAAATATACAGGGGTGTAATAATTGAAGATGAATTTTATTCATGATAATATATAAATATGTCTGAAATAGAGCAAGATTTAAAGAAGGAATTAAAAAAGAAAAATATTCAAAAAATTATTTTGAATTCTATTGCTGCCGCTGGTATCTTGAGTCTTGGACTTTTGGCACCAAATGCACTTCAAGCATTAAAGCCTTTGGGATTAGATAGAAACTTTAAATCTAATACAAATAGATCACTTTCAAGATTAATATCTTTAGGTTTAGTTGTTTTTGTTGAAAAAGATGGTAAAAAATATTTAAAATTAACAGAAAAAGGTAAATTAAAATTAATGACCCTTGAAAAAGATAATTTTAAATTTAATAAACCACAAAAATGGGATAAAAAGTGGCGAATTGTAATATTTGATATACCTCAAAGAAGAAGATTACAAAGAGATAAGTTGCGGTTTACTTTAAAGCAAATTGGATTTGTTAAATTACAACATAGTGTTTGGGTGTATCCATATGACTGTGAAGAGTTGATTACTCTTTTAAAATTAGATTTTAAGGTAGGTAAGGAGATACTTTATATAATTGCTGAAAAAATTGAAAATGATAAACTTTTAAGGAAATATTTTAAATTGTCTTAGGGGATAAAGTATGTAATTTACTTTTTATATCTTCAATAAATATACAGGGGTGTAATTATTGAAGAAAAACTTTTTCGTTTATTTTTTTGTACTATCTATTTTGCTTTTTTTTGATTTTTATATGTTGTATCGATTACAATATAACAACGGCTCTAGTACATCAAGTAAATAAATTGGTATTTACTTGCTTGTACTCATCGTTTGTTGTTATAATATACATACATGTTTACTAATCCAGAACAAAATATTTTACATTTAGGACTCACAGAAGGAATGCGTGTGGCAGACTTTGGATCAGGTACTGGTTTTTATGCGAAAGCTTGTAGTTCACGAGTTGGATATACTGGTAAGGTTTATGCGATAGAAGTTCAGAAAGATTTAGTTAAGAAACTCGAAAGTGAAATAAAAGATTGGGGACTAACAAATGTTGATTGTATTTGGGGTGATATAGAGAAAAGGGGAGGAACAAAAATTTCTGACCATAGCATGGATGTAGTTATTATTTCCAATGTTTTATTCCAAGCCGAAGATAAATTTGGTCTTATAGACGAAGCTAAGCGAGTACTAAAAAAAGGAGGGAGTATTCTCTTGATAGATTGGAATGAATCATTTGGTGGAATGGGGCCAACCCCACGAAATGTTGTTACTAAAAGTATGGCAAAAGAATTATTCGTGAAAAGAGGATTTACATCAATAGAAGACATTTCCACAAGTGACCATCATTATGGTATAATTTTTAAATATGAGTAGTAATTTTCAAACAATTTTAGTTTCTATATTTTTAGCTTTTTTTGTTTTTGCAGTTTTAATATTTTCTGGATATATAAAATTAGGGGGATCTTCTACTAGCAGTGTTCTAAAGGGAAGAATTGTGATTTGGGGAGTTTTTCCTAGTTCCGATTTATTGACTACTTTTGCTCCTATTTCTAAGATCAATAAAGATTTAAAGATAAATTATGTACAAAAAAATATTTTTTCTTACCAACAAGATCTTATTGAAGCATTTGCAAACGGTAAAGGTCCTGATTTATTTATAATTACTCCAGATATGATTCAGGAAAATAGTAACTTTATATCAAGAATACCCTATGCAAGTTATCCAGAAAAAATATTTAAAGATTCATTTATCAATGGGGCTGATATTTATTTAGACAATGAAGGGACTATAGGTTTCCCTTTAGTGGTTGATCCAATGGTTTTATATTACAACAAAGACATTTTATCTAATGAGGGGATTGTTTATCCTCCCAAAACATGGGATGAGTTATTTGTTTTAAATCCGACATTAACAAAAAGAGACAATATTGGAGTAATAAGTCAAAGCATGATTGCCCTTGGTCAATATGACAATGTCAATAATGTTAAAGATATACTTGCCACTTTGCTTATTCAAAATGGGAATCCTATAGTTTCTAGGGATTCTTCTGGAGGTTACTTTTCTTTATTAAACAATAAGACTATAGGTTCTTCTGCTACTACAATAGATGAGGTTATTGCATTCTTTCTAGAATTTTCTAACATATCAAATTCTTCATATTCTTGGAACAGATCTCTTTCTAATTCTTTGGATATGTTTACTTCGAGTAAGCTTGTCTTTTATATTGGAAAGACAAGTGAATTATTCAAGATTCAATCTATGAATCCCAATTTGAGTTTTGATGTTACCAGTATTCCGCAAATTAAAGATTCTGCTACTAAACTCACTTATGGTGATATTTATGCTGTTGTTGTAAACAAGAAATCAAATAATTTAGTTTTAGCAAATCAAGTATCAGCGATGTTAGTGACAGGTGATGTTGCCAATAATTTTAGCACCGCAGTTTCTCTTCCTCCTGCATCTAGGGCTCTTCTGTCTGTTAAACCAAGTAATCCTTATTTGTTTTCATTTTTTAACTCAGCACTTATTTCAAGATCTTGGCTTGATCCAAATAAAGCTAAAAGCAATTTAATTTTTAGGGAATTAATAGAAAATATATTATCAAATAGTACGTCAACTCGCGAAGCAATTAATAAAGCACAAGGTCAACTTCAACTTTTGCTCAATAAAAAATAATTTATGCTTAAAAAAATATCATTATTTATATTAGGTTTTACTCTAATTTTTTCTACTCCAATTATTGTTTTTGGAGCCAATTGGCCTCTTGTTCAAGCTTGTACAGGTGGAGATGGTACATGCAATTTTGATGACTTGATGTCGTTAATAAATAGAGTCATATCTTTTGTTCTCATTGATCTCGCTACTCCGTTATTTGCTCTCATTATTGTATATACAGGGTGGCTTTATCTTAGTTCTAGCGGTAATTCTGAAAATATTGGAAAAGCAAAGAAAATATTTAAAAATGCACTGATTGGTTATGTTATTGCACTTGCAGCATGGCTTATTGTAAAGACCATTCTAAATACTCTTGGTTTTACAGGTCCATCATTTTTAGGTTAGTTATTATTAATTAATTTTATATCCGCCTTCGCATAAAGCTTCGGCAGGACAAAGTATGAAAATTTTAAAAACAAAAAAATATAGTATTCTCTCAAATATTTTAAGATATAGTTTTGTTGCTGTGTTTGCTTTGATGTTATTTGCCCCAGTTGTATTCATAAATGCGCAGACGTGTGCCGACGGAACAGTCAAAGCTGTTTGTCCAGATGGTGGTGGTTCTAATATTCCAGATGGAGGTGGTACAAATATTACAAACACAATAGTAAATCCTCTCGGCTCAGATGGCCCACAAAACATTCCTGATTTTATCGCGAAGCTTCTAGATATAGTTGTCATTATTGGGATACCAATTGTAACTCTCGCTATTATTTATGCTGGATTTTTATTTGTACAAGCGCAAGGTAACCCAGAAGCACTCAAAAAAGCAAAAAGTACTCTTTTGTATACTTTAATAGGAGCGACTCTGTTACTTGGTGCATTTGTTATAGCAGCAGCAATTGGTTCAACGGTCGATGATATTACAAGTACAACATAAATATATATTAATTATGAAAAAATTTGTTTTTTTAGGTAGTTTTATCGCTGGAATATTGACTTTTTCATTAACAGAAGCTGCCCCTGCTGTATGTACTAAACAGAGTATGTCTGATGTTACGGGAGTTATCAATTGGGGTAGTTGTCTTCTTATTCAAAGCGTTGTACCATTACTTTTTTCTTTAGCGGTAGCTGGTTTTATTTGGGGAATCATGCAATATTACTTGAATCCAGGTAATGAAGAAAAACGTAAAAAGGGGAAAGATTTTATTGTAGGAGGATTGATCGCTTTGTTTGTAATGACTTCAATGTGGGGAATAGTAAAGATTTTTACAACCACTTTTGATACAGGGAATACTATGCCTCAACTTCCTGAGTCTGAGTAGTTTATTGTTTTTTGTTTTAAAAGTAAGCAAGATATCAACAAACTTCATATTCCTGTTGCTTTTAAAATTCATTACAGGATGATATAATAAAAGTAGTAAAGTTAGAGATCTTTTCCACTCTGGTCGGTAGGAAAGACAAAATTATAAGAATTATTATTAGTTTTAATTTAAGTTATTATGAAGAAAATTATTTCATTAGGTGTTATTGCTGGGTTTACTCCATTGTTTACTTTTGCTGCTACTACTGGTGATGTTCCAGATTTATTTGGAGTTTTGGGTATAGTAAATGGTGTATTGGGTTTTGCTATTCCTATTTTGATAACCCTAGCAGTTGTTTATTTCATTTGGGGTGTAATTCAATTTACAATTGCAAATGATGAAGAGGCAAAAAAGAGAGGACGCACTATGATTATCAATGGTCTTATCGGTTTGTTTGTAATCATTGCTTTCTGGGGAATTATAAAGATTTTCACAAACACTTTTGGTGTTGGAAATGTACAGTTAGACCCAAGTGAGATTCCTTGTATTCCAGGCCCAGGAGTTGTTTGTGGCACTACTAATTAAAAAATAAAGTTTTATGATTTTTCAAATTATACCAACAGCTGAAGCAAGTGCCGCAACCTTGATGGCAAGTATAAATAGAGTGATTATAAATCCTCTAATAATATTTTTATTTGCTTTAGCAGTAGTATATTTCCTTTATGGAGTTATTAGGTATTTCTTGTCTCCAGACAATGAAGAGGTGAGAAAGACTAGTAAATCACAAATGATTTGGGGAATAATAGGAATGTTTATAATGATTTCTGTTTTTGGAATTATGAGATTGATTACAAATACAATAGGCGTGCCATCTCTCAATCTATCAATGACAGGGAGCCCTGCTATTGTACAAACTCTGTAAAAACAATACAAATCAAAAGGGCATTCGCTTCGCGAATGCCCTTTTGATTTTCCTAGAATTTTTAAATTATGCAAATTAAAAACCTTAGTGGATTACTCCGCCTAAGGTTTTTTGTTTATTTAGTATTTTTTTTAAAGAATATACCCGCAAGCTCTTTCATGAGCTCAGATATTTCAGGGCTAACACCATAACTTTTTTCTTCTATTGTTTTTGGTGTTATTTTTAAAGCTACCATTGCAGCTTTTAGTCTTTCATTCTCAGTGCCTGTTGGCAGTAGACTAGTACCTAAATCAAGAAGTCTAGCTTTTAGTCTTGTAGCATCTATGTCTAGAGCATCTTGTTCTAGTGATGCGAATTCTTTCTTAGCTAGAACTTTATAGTATTCAGGTTCTAGCTCAGTATCCCCAATAATTACCTGAGATGAAACATTATAAGGATAATGGTTTTTTTTACAAAATTCATTCATTTCTCTTTGTAAATCTGCGGCTAATTTTTTTATAATTTTCGCCTTATTTTGATCTAGATCTTCAGGTGTAATATGACTGATTTTGTCAAGAAAGAACTCATCTGCAAATTCAACAATTCTTTTACGTATTGTTTTTGCTCCTCCTTCAACATTAAATAGCTCTGCTATGTTACCGTCTAATTTCAGCATGAAGCTAATTTTTTTTACTTTAGCCTGAATACCACGTGTCGCTGTTTGCATCAACGGTGTTTCCGCTATTAGAACCTTTAGTTCTTGTAAGTCAGCAGATGTACCAGGAACTCCATTAACACTTATTGTGACTATCTCAAAGATAGGACAAGCCCAGTTTAGAGATCCTGCATTCATATAACCTACTGGTTTTCTTGTTATTTTTGAAAATACACCTGTAGTTGTTTTATATGCTACAGTTTTACCTCCTTTAATAATATAAATACAGCATAAGATACAAGATATTAAGGGCCATAAATTTAAGTCTGTATCAGTATTGAGAAGATTCACAAATATACGGGCAAAGTATATAGCTCCTAGAAGTGCAATCCATAATGAAATTTTCCCCAGATAAGATATTATGGGCAATATTAACTTGAGAATTAACATTACAATAAATATTCCAAGTAAAATCCAAGCATTAGTTGTAAAATTTTCCATTTCTTCCGTTGTTTTTAGGTTAATATTTTTTTTCAAATTTGCATACGACCGTAATTTCTTGATCATAATAAGATAAATCAAAGTAAGCAATATTATCACCTGCTTTATGATATGTTCCATCACCCCATATTTCTTTTTCGCTATTTTGAGCTTGGTGATAGTATTTTTTACCACCACCAGAGCAAGTATAGCTATACCCGCTCGGTACGTTTACTCTGATTACCTCACCCTTTTTTAGTGTTGGGTATTCATTGTAATACGCAGGTATTGCTGGTACAATGGTCATATTATTTTTTTTAGAAGATGAAGACTCAATTCTTCTTTCTTCTGTTTGATAATTTTCATATTTCTTAGTTAATTTAGGTATTACCAATAATGCCAGAATTATTAAAAATATAATGATTATTATCTTAAAAACATTTGACTCTTTTACCACGGGGGTAATTTGTTCTTCCTCCATGGGAGTAGAACGATCATTTATTTGCTCTTTATTTTTCATTTTTTATTTATTAAGTTAAATTAATATATTTGATTTGTTATTTTAAAATCCAATCAGGTGCGAAAAAGGGAGATTGGGTGCTAAAATAACAAATCATTTTAATTAATAACTTTTATGTCAAAAATCTCGTGTCTACTTATATTATAGCATATAAATATGCTATTTGTCAAGTAGTATTTTCCATCTAAAATATTATAATTAGTGCATGAAAAAGGTAGTTAAAAAGTTACAAAATATAAAATCTAATGACTCTGAAGAATTTGCTACAAAAGGCGATATTCGTCATTTGGGAGTTATTATGGAAGGAATGAAAGACTCCATTTCTTTCATTGCAGAAACTGTGGTTGGTCTTTCTGATAATTTAAATAATCTTTCTGGTAGAGTTGATGATATGGACAAAAGATTTTCTTCTGATATTTCCATAATCAAATCTGATATAAGCGATATTAAATTTGATTTAAAAAGAAAAGTTGATAGAGATGAGTTTGTGACACTTGTCAAAAGAGTTGAAAAACTAGAGGCTAAGAGGTAGGTTTAAATAAAGATCATCTTTCGAAAAAAGTCTCGCAAATGCGGGACTTTTTAAGTTGTAAATTTTTAGTATTTGTGA
>Ga0172379_10011950_pt1 | contig 10243 bp, 9 predicted proteins | sample GrowelOW334metaG_FD_119756 | JGI IMG/M metagenome (GOLD analysis project Ga0172379, IMG submission 119756) | Groundwater microbial communities from an aquifer near a municipal landfill in Southern Ontario, Canada - Groundwater well OW334 metaG | ecosystem: Environmental > Aquatic > Deep...
CCCTGGGTGTGCATTAAACAGTCAAGCTGTTTAATTCTGACTCGAAGTCAGAGGGTTTCCCCATTCGGAGATTTTCGGATCAAAGGTTGCTAGGCACCTCCCCGAAACATATCGTCGCCACGCCACGTCCTTCATCGCTTCTTAGAAGCCAAGGCATCCACCATATGCTCTTAAATTTCCCATTAGGAAATCTAAAAACCACAATTATTTGTCTACAACTTACAACATACTGTTTTTTGTATATATTCGAAAAAACCCTCATCATATATACATATTCCAGTATTACCTTTTTTCCAGAACAGCCTCCTGATTGGTGAGACTGTTCTAGTATTCATTTGTCAATGTGGCAGTCGGTCGGTATTCCTTTCGGATTTTATAAAAAAATCGCTTTCTTAAGCGACCGGTTTTAACACTGTTTTAAAGCGTTATTATGGCCGTTTAAATAGTGAGTTTTTTAACATATTTCTGTGTAAAGAGTAGTGTATATTAAGGCGAATTAGAAGTCAATAGGATATTCTTTTTTGCTTTCTCACACATTACTTCTTCTCAATAAAACCAATTTTTCCTTTGGGCTTAATTGGTCTATTGGTAAGCTGTTTAATTTCAAAATATAATTCTTCTAAAACTTTATGATCCTTAATTTGATTTACTTCAATTTCTCCAATCTTGATAGCTAAACTGTTATGCTGATCAAGTGATTCCCTAATTTTTATAAAAGCACGAACTATAAAAATACTCATTTGAACAGCTTGTTCACTGTTTAGTATGGCAGACAACATTGCGACTCCATGCTCAGTAAACGCATAAGGTAGATTGTGTGAAAATTTCAGTTTCTGTAGGTGGTCGCAATTTGCGACCACCTCCTCTTTCTCCTCTACTGTTAGTTGAAATATGAAATCTCCAGGAAATCTGTTTGAGTTTCTTTTTACTTGCTCATTAAATCTTTTTGTTTTTACTCCATATAACTCTGCCAAATCAACATCTAGCATTACTTTTTGACCACGTATAATAAAAATTCTCTGTTTTATAACATCTTCAGCTTTTTGTTGAGTTGATTGTAATTCTTTGTTTTCATTCATAATATTCATTTTCACAAACTTATGCAGGAAGGCGAGGTTGGGGTTCACTCGCAAATGAGGGGTTCTTTCAGCTTTTATTTTTGATGTAGAGCTCCGGCCCACCGGAGAATGTTGCATGGACTAGCCTAAACCTAAGCTACTTGTCCAACATATTCAATATAAGAATCAGTCTGCAGACATTTTCTTATACTTTTGTGAATACGGGGTGATTCAGCTTTTTGCACCCGCTTTAGAACAATACCTTTGTAATAATTTCCTCATAACTACCCTATTGTGCCCTATTGCTTTTCGGATGTGCTTTACTCGTCGTTCAAATACGAAGTTATTCAGCCACTTCCTGCATAAGTTTACGAAACTTTATTCAATTAGTATGTTTGCTTGTACAAAGTGAGCAAATCTTAATAAACACTTTGTAATTAATGTGGTAATTATATTTTATTAAAAAAGTAAATCAAGTAGACAAGCATAAGATTTCATTTCTCAATAAGAAAAAGCACCCTTTCGAGTGCTGTTTTCTTTTTAAAATTTTAACTATTACTCCTTATCTGAAATAGTATGCATTGTCTTTTCGATAATCTTTGAGGCATGATCCTTTCCTCCTAGACCGAAAGCGAGTCCACATGCTATAGCAGCCGCAACCACAATACCCATAAACAATGTTTGGATAAGAGCTGGAGCAATACCAAGGTGATAAAGTGCTGTTAATATAGCAAACACCCAGATAGCTACCTTTGCTGTATGACCTAAGAACATTGCTGACTTTACGCGTGCTGCACGAGCTGATGCAATCACCAATTTTTGTACAGCCTCAGCGATAACAACAGAAATCATAAGTACTAGAACTGCTACGATAACCTGTGGCAAGTATGATAGAACTACGTCATTTAGGAAATCGTTTACTTTGTTTAGACCTAGAACATCAAAAGATGCTATTAGGAATACAACGATAACAAACCACTTTACTAATGAGCCAACAAAATGTCCTGAATTCAACTTGTGACCAGATCTTTCAACTACTGCTTCGACTCCAGCACCCTTTAGCGCTTCGTCGATCTTTAGACCCTTGAAAAGACTTTCAACAAGTCTTTCTATTAAAACTGCAAGTATCCAACCTATTACAAAGATAACAACTGCGATAACCAATGTTGGTACAAAGTTTGCTACTCCGAACCAAATTCCCTGTAAAGATTGAGTGAATACTTCACCCCAGTTTTCTACAAAATTCATGTGTTTTATTTAACTTATTAATAATTAATAATCAATAAGTAAATTATAACATACTATCTTTTGTCGATTTCAAGCTTATCCACAAGAGTTGCGTGTGGAAAATCAACAATATCGCGAATCAGTCTATCATGCATATCATAACGATATTCGAAATCAGAGGTCTCAAATGCAGAATATATAATCTCCTTTCCGACTTCAGCTTCTATTGATTTGATTACATAGTCTAGCTTTGTGAAGTTTATATCATCACCGACGATAAGTAGATCTACCCTTGTATCCCATTCCTGTATAAAGAGACCGGAAGCCAAAAATAACTTTATTCTACCTACACTTGAGAATTTCTTTACTAAATTGTCATCTGCATGAAGACTAACTGTTATAAGTAAATTCTTTAGTGCCTGCAAATATGGGAACTTATGGTCAAGGAAATACCCTACATCCTGGACCTTCTTTATCTGAATCTTCTTGCCTTTCTTTATATTCACATCCCTTGTAATTGAACGTTTTTTGATCAAAGCTATATTTAATAGCCCTGCTATCTCCTTCTTTACCTCACTTTGATGAGATTTTGTACGTTCGACGATTTCGGACAGTGGATAGGCAATATCCTCATTAAATAGAAAAAGTCTCATCAATTTAACCTTTGTATTACTTCCGAAAAGCTTTGCTAGGATTTCCATGTGATTTGTTCAGGGTATTATAGCACAAAAAACCGCCCGTAGGCGGTTTTTGCTTTATTTATATTCTACCTTTCCTCCTGCCTCTTCTATTTTCTTCTTCAAAGCGTCTGCATCCTCCTTCTTCATTGCATCCTTTACAAGAATAGGTGCGCCATCTACTAGATCTTTTGCTTCCTTAAGACCTAGTGTTAGAGCTTCCTTTATTACCTTAATAACTGCGATCTTTTGTTCTCCTGCTGATGCTAGATGAACTGCTACTGTACTCTTTTCTTCTATTACTTCACCTGATGTAGGAGCTGCTACAGCCACTGCTGCTGCAGATACACCAAATTTCTTTTCTAGTAGCTTTACTAATTCGTTTAGATCCAAAACTGACATTGTCTCTACTGATTCTACAAGAGACTTAAATTTTGCTGGGATTTCTACTTGTTCCATTTTAATAATTTAGATTTAATAATTAATAATATACGATTATACTGTCTTTTTCTTTGCTATTTGATCCAATGCCATAACAAATCCTTGTATTGGAGAGTTTATAACATTTACAAACATCGCATGAAGTGTCTTTTGTGAAGGAATAAGGGCAATTCCCAACATTTCTTCTTGTGACATAAACTTACTTTCAAACACTCCTCCGAGAATAGCGATACTATTCTTAAATTTCTTTTGAAATTCATACACCTCACGAGCTGGGGCGATAAGGTCAGTTCCATACGCTACTCCTACCTCTCCTGTAAGCTCTGGCAATGTACCAGTGAATTTCTTTGCATCTAGAGCCTTCTTTGTAAGAGTTTTCTTTGAAACAAAGAAACCGACACCTTCCGCCTTTAGTTTTCTTCGAACTTGTGTTGTATCAGAAACATTTAGACCGTGAAAGTTTACAAAGACCATTGATTTTGCATCTTTTATAATATCTTCCAATTTGTCTAAGATCTCCTTCTTTTGTATTTTTGTACGAGCCATATATTTTTTTATAATAATAAGCGACCTTTTATAAGGATAGAAAGTTAAAACTTTTGAGTAGAAACCTTGGAAGGTCTTATGGGATTTACCCTTGCCTTCTGTCTATGGCCTTATGCATTTACCTTATCAAAGGTTACCCTATCAGTCAATATTGTGTGCGCGTCCACCACATATTGGCTCTATATCTGTGACTTTTTCCAGTATTTCTTTAGAATTTTGTTGGATTTTTTAATGTTTTTCTTAAATGGGCTTTTATTTTTAGATAAATACTCCTCTGTATTCTGAGTAATTTCAGCTATACCATTTCCATCATTATCTATGTACATTACTGATGATGTTGCTAGAGAATATATGTTTTTAGGGATAAATAACTCGGCATTGAACAATGGTGTTACAGGCAATTCTGCAAAGGTCGTAGAGGCCAAGACTGTATCGTATTGAGAAACCTCAGCTTTTACAATCACCATTCCTATATCTGTCCCCTTTAGTTCTATTTGATAATCATCATACGGTACTCTTATCATTTTCATGGCATCAAAATCTCCATAATACCCTCCGGCAATATGATTTTCAAATGGTTCCAAATCCTTACCAGGAATAGGGTTTTCTATTGGTCCTGTATGATTCCCTTCTTTGTCATACACATGTATATCTACAGGTGAAAACACCTTAACTGTCAGCCACTTTTCATGATCTACAGGTTCTGTTTCTGTAATATACTTACTATAGACCTTTGTGCTTTCCCTATTTTTGATCTGATCATCTATGACATCTAGTACGTCAATAGATTCTAGTATATTTGCATGTTCTATTTCCTTTTTCGTATCCCTTTTGATTTGATCTAAATTAATAAATAACTGCCGATCAACTAGTCCAGCATTGCTATTTGTAAGTACAGTTCCATCTCCAGCATTTGAAACAATTGGGGAAAAATACACCGAGCATCCTTTACCCTTCTTGTCCTTACAATGCTCGTCTTTCTTGTATTCAATACCTGAAGAAGTGGGCATACCCCATCCGATCAAAGAAAGTATATTTGTACTTGTTGAGGCTCGCCACGTATCGATTATAGTATGCATTGATTCTGATTTTGCCAATAATTTAGCGTTCAACAATAACGGTGTATTTGTATCTGTTGTTGAAGTAACGGAAAAGGAATTTCCAAGTAAGAATCTTTTCATTCCATCATAAGTAAACTCCTTTATGCCTAGACCACTAGAAAACATGTCTGAAATAACGGTTAGTGGATTTCTGGCAAAGAATTCCTTTGTCGGTAATAGTCCATAAGCACTTGGCATATTTTGTGTCAGATTGCGGGCGGTCTTTTTTGAAAGAATCATTCCTCCTATTATTGATTGATTGTGTCCATGCAACATCGCCAGTATAGACTGTGGTGTGCCCAGCTCTGGTACAGCGATATTTATAACCTTTTCCACCAGATCAGCCTTTCCTTGTTCGGACAGTGCCTTTAATAATAATTTCGACACAAGTCCGCCATTGCTATGAGTGATTATGATGATTTTCCCTGTTTTTGAATTGCTTGCAAGTTTTTCTACTGACTCAATCAATGAAATAGTGGATGTTCCGACTTTTGTTTCTCCATATACTATTTCGTCTATATTCATTCGCCAATCATAAGGATAAGGCAGCCACTCGTTTATGACTTTGTCCGCAACCACGCCATTTATCATGGCGACAAAACTCTTGTATATTGATTTTACGCCATATGCAGACTCCATTATTTTTGTGGTGTATATATCTTTATCAATACTTTTTCCACTTTGATCCAAATATAGCTTTTCTACATCTGCATTGCGATTTGGCTCCCAAAGACGATTTGTACTAGTTCCAAACAATCCACCATGTTCCTTTTCTAAAATACTAGCTTCAAGACCGGGTATAAATAGCACATTTGAACAACACACTTGAATTCCGCCAGGATCTTTGTCTTTCCAAGGGCTAAAGTTTATTGGTCCAAAAATTCTATCACCAATCCCCACTTCTTCTGTTCTAGGACCGGTACCATGACCCCACCATATATCTACAGCGTCTACTGTGTTTGGTGTTTGATTTATTATTCCGTATTGAGAATTATTTGTAATACTTGAATTTGTTATTGATATTTGATTTTGTTCAGGATCAATAATGTCCAATGCATTTCCAATACCTCCATAACCGTTTAAAGTGTCGTTGTGCGCCTGATAAACCCCTTCATAAAGATATGAGGCAATACCTATAGTATTGTTGAATATTTGGCTTTTGCTAATGTTTACTGTACTACCTCGTGCCGATACTCCTTTTTGTGAATTCTTTATTTTTGTATCCAGTATAGTGCTAGTACTCAGCCAAAAGTCTAGTCCTGTATTATCAAATACCCCATTCTTTATATTCACATTACTATGTGAGAAATATAGTGAATAGAGGTTGTCAAAAATAACAGGGTCCTCCACCGTTCCCTCTACAGACAGATTTCCATCGAAAGTAAGTGTGTTTATCTCCCCATATTCATCCGTTGACGAAGCAGACATTACAGTTACTCCATCTTTGATAGATAATGTATATCCTCTGGGAATATATACTCCTTCATCCAAGATATATGGACTACCTTCCTTGGTCCAGCTACCACCCCGATCCAAATCCCCACTCTTTATATGAGTTTCTGCATTTGATATTAAAGGAACTACAAAAACGACTAGAAACAATACGGTAATTGAAAATATTCGCATAATTTATTTCAGTTAAAATAATAATGCGAATATGATACAAAAAAGTTATTAAGAAGTTATAAAGATTTTCGCAAAAAACGGCATTCAACAATACCTTTTAAAAAAGTAAATGCTATTTATCTAAAGATCCTGCTTTTTCAACAACTGCGTACTCTTGTTCCTCGAGATTGGCGCTGTATCTGCCGACGAAAAATAGGATGGCGAAACTGAAACTGAGTATAAGACTAAAACCGAGCATCAGTTGGAAGAATGTTCTGTCAAAAGGGTTTACCATATTGGGTTTATTATAGCACGGGATTATTTAAACAAAACAAAAAACCACCCGTTAAGGTGGCTTTTTGTTTCAACTTTTTAACCCGTTGATGGGGAGTGTTACGAAACGTTCATTATGGGAATGAAACGCCTGTTGTTCTCCAATCTGCCTCGCCAGCCATGAATGTAGCTGCGTAAGCTGCGTTTGGTTGAACACCCTCTAGACTAACTGAGTAAATACCGTCAGTAAGAGGTCCAAGTGCGCTTCGTCCAACAATTTTGAATGAAACTGGAATTTCAACTGTCTGTCCTTCTGGTAGAGTGAATGTCTCACTAGCTGTTGTCAAACCAGATGGTGCTGTGAAGTCTGTTGAAGTTGCATATGAACTGATGTCTGAATAAACAACACTGTTCTTGTATACCTTAAATGTTGAAGGTGTAGCAGTAAACATTGGTGTTGAAGATGCAGCTGTACCAAATCCTAATGGTCCTCCTACAGCCTTAACTCTTAGAACGAAAGTAGCTGTCAAAGATGATGTTGCAATGTTACTTGCACCACTTGTCTGTGGAGCACCATTTGTAACAATTGACTTAGAAACTAGTGCAATCTCTGCACCAACATTTCTAACACCAATAGTTTGACCTGTTGCTGAACCACTTTCTACTACTGAGTCACCTCTACTGTTCTCTGCAGCTAGATCAGCTGCAATTGTTGTAGAAGCTATTGCGTAGAATCTTGCTTCTGTAGCATTTGCACTAGCGATGTCTACCTTTACTGTGAATGTCTTTGTAGTATCACGAGCAATTGTATAATCGAAATCGTTGAATGTTGCCATTCCTCCTACAACTGAAGCATTGTCCAATTCTGTTGATCCATCGAATAGGTATGCTGTAGATGCAACAGCTGAACCAGAACCTGACTTAACAACTCCGATTCTGATGTCTGTAATCTTTACTGCATCCTTTTCTGCCTTAACATCGAATACTAGCAATGGAAGCTTGTCTAGTTCGTTCTCTGATGAACCTAGAGTAGCTACTACATCACTTTTCTTTGGACTTGATGTGTTTAGAGAAAGGTTTAATGTTGCATTGTCTGCAAGGTCAGAAGAGATGTTTGGTGTTCTTGTGATACTTGTACTACCAGCATATTGGTCAATACCTGCACCATCAATTCCTCTAAATCCACTTGCTGCTATAGCAACAGGATATGAGTCATCATCGATATCTGTTGAATCGATAGTTGGCTTAACATCGAATGCTACCATAACTGTTCTTGAACTGTTTCTTGGAACAACCAAGTTCATTCCTGTTACAGTTATGTAGTAGTTTGATCCATCCTTAACAACTGTTGAAGAATTTAGATCTGCTGATGCTAGAACATTTGATCCTTCAGTAATATAGACCTTTGAGAAGATCTTATTGTATATTCTTGAATCAGTTCCTAGATCAATCTTTACTCTCTGAACACTGATATCAGAAGTCTTTGCCTCTAGCTTTACGCCGAGTACAGAAGCCTGACGATCATTTTCATAGATTGTTGAAAGGATACCTGCATTTGACTGAGTTGCAGATAGTGTTCCTTCAACTCCTGGTGTTGTTATTACACCTGTTGATCCAGGTGTTGGTGTAACTGTTGCACCTGGTGTTCCTGGACATACCCATGGAGCTGGAGGAACGAATCCTGCTGGACATGGAAATGGAACCACCATTGCTGTTTGTACTGGTGTGTTACCTGTAACACCATCATTAGCATTTACTGAAGCCATTGTAAGTGGACCAAAGAAGCCTGTGTTTGGAATACCCTTTGCTGCTTGGTAAGCCATAACTGCTGTCTTTGTTTGTGAACCGAAGTATCCTGGAGCTGCTATACCTGAACTGATAGCTGGGATACTGTATCCCTTGCCGATCAAGTATGACTGAAGCTCAGCTACGTCTGTACCTGTTGAACCGATTGTAAGGTTTCTTGTGTATGCTGCGTTAACAGAAGCTGCTCCTACGAGTACAACTGTCAAAGCGACAACACTTGCGATTAAAAATTTCTTCATAATAATATTTATAATTTAAGATAAAAAATACTTCGTTTAATTAATAATGTTTGAAGTACCTCTACCTGTGCGAACTTAATAACTAATAAACTAACTGAACTAAACTATCACTATTTTCTCTACTCATATTATCGACACAAGCAGAGAAACTAGCTACGAGGGGAATAAGTCTGAATATCAAGCATTAACTAACCATTGTGGGAAAAGTAATTTCTGAAAGATACACTAAATATTCATTTGTCAAAGACCGTTACAGTGCATTATACCTTGATAGGTAAATAAACTGCAAAATGTTATGTGGATAACTGGCCTTCTATGACTAGAAACCACATTGCCATACTATACCAAATTGTCAGAAAAGTCAAAGAAATAGACAAAACTATGCTAGTGAATATGTGCTCCACCTTCTCTCTCCTTTCTTCTTTACTACACCTTTTTCTACAAGGTCTATGAGTTCCCTCTGAATAGTCTTTTCACTGCAGTCAGTGATCACTTTTACAAAGTCCTTTATGGTCAGATCCGAGCTCTTTCTCAACAAATTTATAATATCGTTCTTCCTATCACTTTTTCTGTCCTTTACGGCTGGAGAATGATTTTTATCCTTATTTACAGCGGTACTACCGATAGCCTGTCCCTTACCTGAACCTGCGATAATATCTGTAGCAAAGAAAGTGTCCGAAAGGATAAATCCAGCAGGATATGCAGTATACTTTGAATTGTGTTTCAAATAATCGATCAAGATGCCTATCTCATTTATAATAATAGATGAATTCATAACTGAAATTAAACCTGAATTTGCAGATATATTTAAGAATGAAATCAACTGAATAGATGAAGTAAAAAATGTTTGCAATAGTTTATTTCTATCCACAGAGTCAACACCGTTCAAGGCCATAGCAATAGATAACAAGGACATACACCCTTCTCTCAATTCCCATTTCATAGGTTCGTTGTCCTTTATTAAATTTGTGACTATGTAAATGGCTGATACAATCTTTTCTGTCTTTTTGAAGGAATACGAAAGATAATCACCGTTATTAAACAGTCCTATGTCCTTATGATTGTTGTATATATCTTGCATGTCTTTTATATAAAATACTGTCTTTTATTTAATATGTCCTATACAAAATCTGTCTTAAAATCTTGTGTCTATTATATAAAAGTCAATGTCCTTATGTAAAGCCATTTTGTGGTTATGACATCATCCCTGTGTATAAGCAATAGTATGGTATTATTATTTGATGGCAATTATTAAGAAGAAAAAAAATAAA
>Ga0172379_10011951_pt1 | contig 10243 bp, 7 predicted proteins | sample GrowelOW334metaG_FD_119756 | JGI IMG/M metagenome (GOLD analysis project Ga0172379, IMG submission 119756) | Groundwater microbial communities from an aquifer near a municipal landfill in Southern Ontario, Canada - Groundwater well OW334 metaG | ecosystem: Environmental > Aquatic > Deep...
GGATTCGACGTATTCAGTTTTAAAATGAAACTATGTTTAGTGCCGTTTGCAATTAATGATGTTGACGAAAATATTATTACGAACATTAAACAAATAGGTAGATACTTAATTGAATAGCGCATAAGAACCAAAACAAAAATGTAACAAATCCCACAAAATATTCATCAGAATATCAGTTGAGAAACGAAAGTAATTAAAACTTATTTGCGGTAAGAAATAAATAAATTTTTGATTTAATGAGAGTAAACTGCCTTAAGAATGCTCCAGGTATTTCCTAGAGTATCGTTCTGAATACTCTGGTCGTACCATTTGCCGATATGCCACAATCCGTTACTTCGTCTTAAAATAACAAATTGCAGAGTCCCGCTGTATTTGGATAGGGATGTATCAGGATTGAATTTAATTTTTAGTGTATAATCGGAAACATAAATTGCGGAATCAGGTAGCATCACATCAAATCGGGAGTTCGTCAGTTCTAACAATGGATTTTCATTCTTTTGAATGTTCGAAGTGATATTAATAAAGGCGGCTCGTTCCGAAGCTAAACTCCAACTCTGAAAAACAGCAGCAAATCTTGCATTTGCCTCGGCAGAGGGAATAAATGCGAAAGGAGTATCGAACGAGATACTTGAATCGCTGAGACATGAAATATAATTATCTACATTTTTTTCTTTAATTGAATTAGAAAGATTTGAGATAACTATATTGGCTGAAGTCGGCGGTTGGAAACTTGTTCTTCCGCTATCGGGGTTTTCCGGTTCACGGGTTGACAAAAGATTACAGCCAACAAACAACAAATTAATAAAAAGTATATAATAAATTTTAAGCATAAATAAATATTGTAATTGATATTTTATAATTTATGATTTTTTTTATAAATAAAAAAGCCGTATCTGTTGTAAGATACGGCTTAATTTTGGAAAATAAATTCTAATTATTTTTTATCATAAGTTTCGCGCATACTAATTAAAATTGAACGACTGATTTCTTCGGCAACTGTTTTATGAATATTATTATCAGAACTGAGATATTGAGAAACTGCCTGCTCGACTCTTGTTTTGATAATATCTGCCGTTTGACCGACCAATGCATTTGTTAACTGGTGAATATCTGCCGTTTGACCTTTCAACGTGTCTAACTGAATTCTGCTGGCATCTTCCATTTTCTTTAACATTCTGTCCATACGCTCTTCTTCTTCCGTATAGAATAAAGTAACAGCAAGCAAAACTAACAGAGAGAACTCAAGGAAGATAGCAAGTAAAATGAATGAAGGTTTAGTTGACGGAATGAACTTTAAACCGCGAATACCTACGGCAACAATTAGAAATGCCGCACCACCGTAAGCCATACCGGTAACATTGTTTGAATATTTCTCTGTAAAGTGGTGTGCCATGTAAATACGCAAACCTTTGCCAATCTGCCATTTCTGGCGGCGCCAAATTAAACCGTCTTTAGTATCTTCAACTTCTTTAACTACGAAATCGGAGAAAAACTCTTTGATTCTACCGAGAATGATTTCTTTTCTGAAAGCAACAATATCTGTATTTTCATTGAAGTAATCTTCGAACCTGTGAGTTTGTCTGGATATAGCTGATGTTTCTTCAGTATTTGTTCTGTCCCAGATTATTCTGTATGCTTTTTCTACTTCGGTCCAATCTTTTTCCCTAAGGATATCATCGGGCATACAAAGCAATTCTACGATTTCATCTACAAAACCGGTCTGAAGCCTGATTTTAGCTTTTGTATTGTCAATCTGCCTTTCAAAAAGGACTGATAAAAATCCCAGATTATACGGAAAAATAATAGTTATCAAACATGAAAAAACGACAGAAAGCACAAGGGCTAAAATCCAAAATCCAACCCATGGTTCCAGTATAATCGGATTCTCTCCCAGAATTTCAGTTTTTAAATACCACTCGGACGAACCTTTGACATAACCGTTCTCTTCGAAAGTTCTTTCTTTGAACGAAAAGTCGAAAATATAGTTTCCGTCAATATCTTTCTTTTTAATTTGAGTGCTTTTGCCTTTTAGTTCTTTTCCTTTTTCAAAATTGGTTGAAGCCCAAACCAAACCGTCGAATTGAACCCAACCGATTTTCGTTAATTTTTCACCGCTAGGCTGGAACAGCGGAACAACAAAACTTGCTGATACAAAAGGGATTAGTTTGAAGAAAAACAGTACGTACAGTGCAACGACTAATACTCCCCATATAATTATATGCTGGGCTGTTAACTTATATTTGTTATGACCATCCTGCTGTGAAAACATTGACTTTGCCATTTTTTATAAATCTCCTGATTTGTATTATAAAATATATTTCAAACTTAATACTGAGAAAACTCAATTTATAAAATTACAAAAAATTTGTTGAAAATATAACAAAAAAATTAAAAAAATAACAATAAATTGTTTTTTTTAGTTAAGTACCCAACAGCAATTAAGAACTAAATCCTTTTTTTGATACTTAAAGAAATACCACATTCTCTACAATTATACTATTTTTTTAAGAACTTTTCAACCTAATCCTTTTTTTATTTTAAGTATTGTTTTGTCGGTATAATAATTACAATTGCATCTTATCATGTCCGGTTCGATTTTTAATTCTGCAATTACCTGTTTAATTTTTGCCGGAGTAACACCGACTTCAATTGCAATTTTTGCCGCTGTTAATAAAACCGGTGATTTCTCGGTTAACAGCTTTGATTGGACTTTTGCGGAAGTTTGTTTTACTTCTTTTTTTGGGGTGGTCTTTTTGCTTATTGTCTTTGCCATAATAATACACGAATTTTTGAAATAATGTTTTTTAAAATATTATTTTTTCTAAAAAGAAAAGCTACGATAAAATGCTATTAATTACAAATTATTTTTTATAATTTCAATAATAATATTTTATTTATTAACTTAGTATCTTGTTTAACTTTTTTATTATCGAAAATGAATATTTTTCTTTACCGTTTAAGTTCAATCAGACTGCTGATAACAGCACTCGCTTTTTTGTTTTTATCAAATGCAACTAAAGCAAATGAAATTTCTGCTCCTCTGCTTTATAGCGAACAGGCATTTGATGTACTTCATTATGAAGCGGCTTTAGATTTTACAGAGGCTCCGTCTACTGCAATGAAGGGAGTTTGTACTATTACAGTTCTCTGGAAACAGTCTCCCGATTCGAATAAATTTTTCTTTCATCTTCGCGGACTTAAGATTGATACTATTACTTACGAAGGTGTTGCGGTTATTCCAGTAGAAAAGGAAACAGTAAGCTCTGCTACTTATCATTGGGAAATTACTCCTCCTGATGTTTCAAAAAAAGATACAGCCAAAATCAGAATTCGTTACAGCGGCTCTATGACAGGTGAGCCGGGTTCTCAGATTTGGGGCGGTGTTCAGACAAGGGACAGTATTCTGTTTGCAATGGGTGTAGGATTTTACAACAATTATATTTCTTCAACTCAGCACTGGTTGCCCTGCTATGACCTACCGTCAGATAAAGCTACTTTCGATTTGAAATTTGCAGTTAAGCCGGGTTATGTTGTTGCTTCAACCGGTATTCTGAATATTATTCATCCCGACAACGATACTGATGTTTATGAATGGAAAACAGATATTCCCTGTGCTACTTACCTGAATTGCTTTGCAGTGGCAAAATATGCAATATCTAATGACAAATATGGCGATTTGCCGATTCAGATTTTTTATTTACCTAAGGATTCAAACGCCACAAAATACGGATATAAGCTTGTGCCAAGAATGATTCAGGCATTCGAAAGCAGATTCGGTAAATATCCTTTCGAAAAGGTCGGATACGTTAATACTCCGATTGGCTCAATGGAGCATCAGACAATGGTTTCGTTTGATGTTGATTATCTGAAAAGAGTTTTCAATACAAAAGATTCTCTGAATATGGTTGCGGCGCACGAACTTGCCCACCAATGGTTCGGCGATATGGTTACCTGCCGTGATTTCCGCGATACCTGGCTGAATGAGGGTTTTGCCACATATTGCGAATCAATTTATAGAGAATATCTTTTCGGTTTTCCTGAATATTTGAGGTATCAAAGCATAAAAATAAATGATTATTTCAATATATATATTAGTTACGAAGGTGTACTGCCACTCTATGATTATTCCCGCAAACGGCCTTCTTCGAACTATCCGGGTACAATTTATAATAAAGGCAGTGCAGTACTCGGTATGCTAAGGTATGAACTCGGAGACAGTTTGTTCTTTGTTGCAATGAATGAGTACATTAAAAGCTATAAATATGGCGATGCAACAAGCGAGGATTTTCAAAAAAGCTGTGAGACCGTAAGCGGAAAAGACCTTGACTGGTTCTTTAAGCAATGGGTTTATGGTATCGGTGCGCCGAGTCTTAAAGTAGATGTATATAAAAAGCCCGCTTCTGTTTCAGGATTTGTGAATACTTTAATTAAAGTATCACAAGTGCAGAAAACTAATTACGGCATTTATACTAAATTACCCGTGGAATTCAGTTTTACATTGAATGACAATTCAATTCTGAACAAAACTTTTTCTATGATAAATAAAGATGATGAATTTATACTTGATTCTATCCCCGATTTTAAAGCGGTGAATATCAATCAGGGACCGACAGTAAGGGCGCTACTCGATATTTATTCAATATCTACGTCTGTTGCGGAAAATCCCGAAATACAGGTCAGTTCTGTAGAGCTTACTCCTAATCCCGCTGATGATACTATTAAGATTCGTTTTAATTCAATGCAGAATACAAAAGGTAATATAAATATATTTGATGTTGCAGGAAGAAAAGTATTGGAGAATAAGCTATTCTGCTATGTCGGAGATAATCAGGAATGTATTGATACATCTGAATTGGAAAGCGGTATGTATTTTTTAATGATTAATATCGGCAATTATTCTCAGTCAATTTCTTTCAGAATTATACATTAAAAAAATGCAGAACAAAGATTATATAAAACAAAACTGGGATTTAATCAGAAATGATGTGGAGCAGACCGCATTGAAATGCGGCAGAAATCCAGGTGAAATTAGAATTGTTGCGGTTGCTAAAACACATCCTGCAGAGTTTGTTGTTGCCGGAGTATTAGCCGGTATAAAAGTTATCGGTGAAAATTATGTGCAGGAGCTGACAGAGAAACATGCTCAAATAAGTGCGATGCCGGTTCCGCAACCGGAATGGCACTTTATAGGGCATTTGCAGACAAATAAAGTTAAATACATTGCTCCTTTTATTACAATGATTCATTCTGTGGATTCTTTGCATCTTGCTGAAGAAATCTCGAAAGCCGCACAAAAGAACGACAGAACGATTGATGTTTTGTTGCAGGTGAACACTTCGGGAGAAGAATCGAAGTTCGGATGCGAACCTGCGAAAGTCCCTGACCTTGCCGAATCCGCCCTGCAACTGCCGTATATAAAAGTTCATGGATTGATGACAATCGGCACTTTTACTGAACTTGAAGAGCAGTCAATAAAAGAATTCCGCTTACTCAGAAATTTGTGTGATGAAATAAACCGGAAGCTGTATGTGAATCTGACTCAGCTTTCTATGGGAATGACTCACGATTACAGACTTGCAATTGCCGAAGGTGCGACGTATGTGCGCATTGGAACGGCAATTTTCGGAGAAAGATGATTTTAATTATGAGTTATGAATTATGAGTTATGTTTTTTTATATAGAAATGTCATGCTGAATTTATTTCAGCATCTTCTTAAATAAAAGTAAACTGACGCCCTCGTCTGTTCAAAAAACATTTATTAGGAACGCAGAGCGGTGGGAACGAGTTGAAATTTTTAAAAAAAAATAATTGCCACTATCTTCAGATAGTGGGCTGAAGCCCGGGATGGTCGCTCAGATTCTGTACTCCACGAGCTAAAGCTCGTGGCTATTATAAAAAGACATTCCCAAGCGGGAGCTTGGGAATGAGGTTTAATAAACAATTCATAATTCATAATTCATAACTCATAACTCATAATTCATAATTAAAAAAGAGCTATTTTATTTTAATAAATTTCTTTGTTATTTTTCCGCTCTCTGAACTTAGCTGGAGCAGATACGCACCGTCAGGCAGTTTGGCAACATTGATTGACTGCACACCGTTCAAGTCTGCTGTTAATAACAACTGTCCGTCAAAGCTGAAAATCTGTGCTTTAGTATTTGAAACATTACCTTCGATAAAGAGCATATCTTTTGTAGGATTGGGGGAGATGCCGATTTTAAGAGATATGTCGTCATATGTAACACCGGTATTAATGTCGCGTTGTGAATGGTAATAAACAGTCTTTATTCCATTATCCCAGGCATTTTTATCTACATTCCAGATATACGAGCGGTCTTCAATCAAGTTGCTGTTAGCATCGTATGTATAATTATATTTCCAGAAATTATCCCATTGTTGTGTTGTTGTATTCCAAATATAGTTTTGGTCAACAGTATTCACATTATTAGCATCATACGTTTTTTCTGTTTTATACTGATTAATCCAGGTTTGTGTCGGTATATCCCAATTTTGAGAAGTAATAAGAGTAATATTGTTACCGGAATATTCATAAACCGACCTGGAACTTTCGACCCAATTTTGATTTGACCAGACATAGGTAGTTATTCCTGTATTTTGATTATTATTATCATAAGAATAAACTGATTTAGAATCTTTTACCCAATTAGAAGATGTTGAGTCCCACTGATAATACAGATATTCTGTTGTGTTTCCCTGTGCATTGTAAGAATATTCTGTTTTTGTGCTATTCTTCCATTGGCTTGCAATCTCATCCCAATGAAATTGTATACTTGATACCATTTCGTTGTTACTGCCATAAGTAAATTCAGTTTTACTTGAATTAGTCCATGCATTAGTCATGAAACCCCAACTGTAATTGATAGACCTTATATTTTGGTCATTCTGGTTGTATTCGTAGGTTGTTTTGTATGCGTTATACCATTGACCTGTTTCACTCATAAACCATGAATAAATATACTCGGAAGTGTTTCCTTTAGAATTGTATGAAAACACTGATCTTGTACTCAGCACCCAGTCATTAGCAGTTGTATCCCATTGATAGCTTAAACTTGAATCTTCAACTGTAATTAAAGTATTTGGAGAAAATTTCATTGTGTTGTGATTAGGAAACTCAACACCATTCCGGCTATTTAAGCCTTTGAACTGATGGTTTTCTTTTTGAAATAAATTTTGACCATGAGCAGTGTTTATTGAAAAAACTACTGCGAACAAGAAAAGTAAGAATACTTTCATTATTATTCTCTCTGTAAAATTAGACAACACTAAATTTGAATTTCAAATATATACAATCATATTATTAAAACAAAGAAAAATAAATTATTCTATTGATTATTTTCTTATGTCATTAAAACTATTTTTACTAAAAAACGTTTTTAATTCAATCTTGGAAATAAAAAGATTATATTTGATTTTTTCTTGAAGGAAGATTAAATGATTACTTTAAATGTTAACATTGACCATATTGCGACTCTTCGTCAGGCGCGTCTCGGTGTAGAGCCGGAGCCGGTATCTGCGGCGACTATCTGTGAACTCGCCGGTGCAAGCGGAATTGTGGCGCATCTGCGAGAGGACCGCAGACATATTAATGACCGAGATATCAGACTTCTGCGGGAAATTGTCCATTCTAAACTTGATTTGGAAATGGCTTGTGTAGAGGATATTATCCAAATAGCACTCGAAATAAAACCTGAATTAGTTACAATCGTTCCCGAGAAAAGAATGGAACTCACTACTGAAGGCGGATTGAATCTGCTTGCCGATATTGACAAATACAGGAAATTGGTTGAAAGAATGCACGAGCGTGAAATAGAAGTCAGCTTTTTTATTGAACCTGAACAGAAACAAATTGAAACAGCATTGAGTATTCACGCCGATATGGTCGAGCTTCATACGGGAGTATATGCAAATTTAAGAAATGAAATTCAGCTTAAAGAAGAATTTGAAAAAATCAAAACCGCTTCCGTTCTTGCGGCAAAGTCAGGTATGAAAGTAGCTGTCGGACACGGTTTGAATTATTTAAATGTGAAGCCTTTGTGCAAAATTCATGAAATTCACGAGATGAGTATAGGTCATTCGATTATTTCACGTGCTGTGCTTGTCGGGCTTGACAGAGCCGTAAGAGAGATGATTGATATAATTAACACATCCTATTTGCAACTGAAATAGATTTCTTATTCCACCTTATCAAAGGGGGTTAGGGGATTGTTGCCTTAGAATTTCGAATATCGAACATTGAATATTGAATTTAGAAGTGAAGAAAAATAAATGGAAAAAGAAAGACTAAAATAATAAACCTCTTCATTCCCCATTTTTCAATGGGGGCAGGGGGTTTCTCTTAAACTTTGCGAAACTCAATCCTGACTTTGCGTACTTTGCGGTTAAGTCTTTTTTTAGAACCTAACCTAAGAATGAAGAATGAAAAGTGAATAATGAAAGATTAATTTGCTCTTCATTCCACCTTATCAAGGGGGGATAAAAGGAGTTATTTTTACAGCAAAAAGTTCATAAAGTTTGTAAAGTTTAGTACAGTCTGAAAATTTAAAATATAACTAAGAAATTTGAGATAATATGTGCGGAATAGCCGGAATCGTTGACCGAAACTCGACTCTGCCCCAGGTAAACGGGCAAATACTGAAATCAATGAGCGATGTGATTACTCATCGCGGACCTGATGCAGACGGTCAATGGATTTCCGAAGAGCGTCAGTGCGGGCTTGCTTTCCGTCGTCTTGCTATTATTGATTTGAGTCCCGCAGGTAATCAGCCTATGTCAACTTCCGACGGACGCTTTACAATTGTCTTTAACGGTGAAATTTACAATCACGAATCTATACGCAAAGAGCTGATTGCAAAAGGCTATAAATACAATTCGAAAACCGATACCGAAACAATTCTTTACGGCTATCAGGAGTGGGGACCTGCAATTCTTGAAAAAATGCTTGGTATGTGGGGACTCGCAATCTGGGATGACCATAAAAAAGAATTATTCATTGCAAGAGACAGAATCGGAATAAAACCGCTTTATTACACATTTCAGCAAGGAAAATTTTTATTCGGCTCGGAAATAAAATCTATTCTGCGCCATCCTGCAATTGTTCCTGAACTGAATCTTGAGCAATTACCGAATTATCTGAACTTCGGAATGACAGGCTGTGAGAGCCTTTTTCAGGATATTCATAAACTTGCCCCGGGACATTATCTTATTTTAGATAAAAACAATCATATTAAATCAGAAAGATACTGGAGTCCGCTAAAACCTGAAATGCAATACTCCGACCTGACGGAAACCGAGATTCACGGTGAAGTTTTAAGGATGCTAAAGCAATCAATTAAAGACCGTATGATGAGTGATGTTCCGTTCGGTGTGTTTCTCAGCGGAGGCATTGATTCGAGTTTGAATGTAGCCTTAATGGCTGAACTGATGAACCGTCCCATTGATACATTTACTGTCGGATTCAAGGAATTGGAAAAATACAACGAACTTGATTATGCAAGAAAAATCGCAAAGTTGTATAAAACCAATCATCACGAAATATTAATTGACCACAAAGATGTTTTCCCGATACTAGAAGATTTGCCCTGGTACGAGGATGAGCCAAACGGTGACCCTGTATGTATGCCCTTGTATTTTCTGAGCAAGCTTACCCGCGATTCAGGAACAATTGTGATTCAGGTGGGCGAGGGGAGTGACGAACAATTCGTCGGATATAAATGGATGCTTCGTGAATACAATTTCTACAGAAGCTATTGGAAATTTTTCAAAGCACTGCCAAAGTCTGCTCGAAAAGCCTCATATAGCGCCTTGAAACCGTTTATGAAATCACCTTCTCAATTATTAGCTTTGGATTATTTCAGACGCGGTGCTAATGACAATGAGCTGTACTGGAGCGGAGTATCGCATTTTGCACCTACACAACAACAAAAACTTTTTAGTCCGAAATACAGATATCTTACTGATAATCCGGCTAAACATGCTCAGTTCCTGCACAGTGAAGCATTATCAATCAATGCCGATTCAGACTATCTGCAGAGAATCGCTTATGCCGAATTCCGCCAACGTCTTCCGGAACTGCTTTTAATGCGTGTTGATAAAATCGGAATGGCACACAGCATAGAGGCAAGAGTACCATTCCTTGACCACAGGCTTGTCGAATTCACGATGACATTGCCGCCTCACATAAAAGTACCTGATAAATCCATTACAAAATATGTACTGAAAAAA
>Ga0172379_10011954_pt1 | contig 10242 bp, 8 predicted proteins | sample GrowelOW334metaG_FD_119756 | JGI IMG/M metagenome (GOLD analysis project Ga0172379, IMG submission 119756) | Groundwater microbial communities from an aquifer near a municipal landfill in Southern Ontario, Canada - Groundwater well OW334 metaG | ecosystem: Environmental > Aquatic > Deep...
AGAAGGGAATCCGCGTTGAACTCCAGAGAATACACGTTCGGGCGTTTCCTGGAAATGACTGAGCCGGCTTTCCAGAGTTCCGCATCGAGGTGAATTTTCCTGTCCTGATATGAAGCGTATGAATTGAGAAGCGATATACGGTTCAGTGAAAACAGGATGCTGCCCGGTTTGTCTTTTTTTGATGGCGCGCCGGTTTTTTTTAGATGAGGAGTATCGATAACCCCTGATGAGTCCCTGACAATGTGTGCGGTCATACGATCGATGGCCAGAGAGTTTACGGTTAAGCGTTTATGTAACAATTCAAGAAGGCTGTATCGGGCTTCGGCCCGCCCTATCTCAAGGAAAGGAATTATTTTCCCCTGTCCTTCCCGATAGAGAGCGATATCGTTAAGCTGGATTCTGGTTAATATGTTTGTTTTGAGAGAACCGATTCGTACTCTGCAATCGAGATATTTCTCTGCCTGCGATTGTATCAAATTTTTTATATAGCGTTCGCCGGAAGGCCTGTTCGCAGCCAGCGGGAGAACCACTAATAGGATGGCAATAAAACCGAAGATGATAGCAAGTACGTAAAAAAATAACCGTGTCACTGTATGATACATTTTGCATCTCCCGTGCTTTCGACACGAAATATACAAAAAATATCAATCCTAAGCGACATAATTTCATTGATATATCTTATTACTTAAAGATACTGATGGGATTGGGGAGATGAAAAACGGGAACAAAATAAAATTATATGGCTTATCGATATGACTCTGCTCAGTGTTTTTATATTCAGTAAAGATAATCCCTTTCCTGCCTTTCAGGCCACCTTCCCCCCTTACGGGGGGCAGAATGGCGCCTCAAGTTCCCTTGCACCCATTTATGGGGGTAAACAGAGTTCCCGCGGAGCGGCAAGGGATCGAGGGAAAAGGGGTTTGAATAGGTTTGCTGAGTCAACTAAATAAACGATTTGGATCATAATCTCGGAGAAGCCGGTAAGGTTTCACAATGCTGCGCCCCAGAGCCTTAGAAAATCTATTTTTCTTGCTCTTTTAACCGCGTGATGGCTTTCTTGGCTTCTTCTCTAATAACATAAAAACCAGTTTCCGTTTTGTACGTATCATTTGTCATAACTTTTTCTAATAGCGGAATAACTGATTTATCTCCAAAATAACCCATTGCCTTAACAGATCGTCTTTTTATATGTCTATTATTATCATTTATAAGGCTTAAAAGTTTTTCATTTATATTTATTCGATCTTTTTCAGAAAAATATGTGCCTGCGCTATCAATCTCAGCCATCTCATATAAAGTTGAAATAGTATTCATTTTTATTCTGTTATCATCACTATCCAGATATTTTACAATGTCAGGTAAAACTTGAGGGCCAAGTCTTAACAAACCCTTTGAAATTATCGTTCCGCAAACCTGAGAAGTCATGGCTCTCAATAAAGCTTCTTTTGCTCGTATATCGCCTGCGACAGAAAGAATCCGCAATAAATCTCCTAAAAATTCACCTTCTTCTCCCAATCCCTCTTTATAAATATCTAAGACTTTTATAATTCTCAGTGAAATGGTCGGAATATATGGTGCTAAAGGTTTTTCTCCTTCTGCCTTGTATAACTTTTGTAATTTTATTAAAACAATTTCTGCTGAATAACTATCACCATCTTGAATAGTTTTCAAATCATTATCATTTATCTCATCAGAAATACATGGTGAGGCAAATATTATAAAGAATATTATTACATATATATATTTCATTGTTTCTCCTTCTCAATTTAATCTATAGTATTATTCCGACCCAGGATGAAAAAGGATGCCGGTTGCGGGAATGCCGAAGGTGAAGGAAGGGATGGGAAAGAGGTAAGCTTCCTAAAAACTATATGTATGATGTTTTCTCATAAGGTACTCATTTTTTTACCATGATTGTTAATGGTATTTTCAATTCAGGTACTTTTTTATTATCAAAATTTACAAACAATGTATCTAACAAATCAGTTTCCATATTTTGAATTTTTAAATTTACTGTAATAATGTTTTTTGCAAGGTCTTTATCTGAATTTATTTTAGTTTGTATAAAATTATACTTAGTTGTAATATTTTTTATTTTGTTTCTTTTTTTTGTATTTTGTTTGATAACAATATTTCTAGAATAAGAACTATCTGGTTTTACATCTTTGAATAATATTGACGGAGGATATACAGAATAATCATCAATGACTTTGCCATAAATCAAATATTTTAATTCTTTTTGTTTATTTTCATTTGTAATAAGATTAATTGTTTTATTAAAATTTCCAAGATCAGCACCAACATTTAATAATAATTTAATTGGTATTTCTTTTCCCATAGGATAGTAATGTATAGGTTTTATTTCTGTATTTATTCCATAAGGTGCCTCGATAGATTTAATTGTTATATCATTTTTGCCTAATATTCTTACTAAAATTTCACGTTCAATATTTTCATTTCGTGTTACTTCTCCTACCCATATTTTCTCGGGTTCAAGTTCTATTGTCCCATTAATAGTTGCTGAAACTGACAATATTACTAAATTATTTTTTGGATCATTAGTTCTAATCAAAATATCATTTTTAAAATGACCAGATTTTCCTTTTGTATTTAATTCCACATTAATGAAGCTTACTTTACCTGGATAATTAATATTATCGGATGCATATGATTTTACACAACTACAACTACTTCTTGCATATATTTTTAATGTGTCATTACCCGTATTTTCAAATAAAAATGAGTGATAAAGCTTTACACCCTCTTTTACTATACCGAAATCATAAGACAATTCATCGAATCTTATCTTTGGCATATTGTCATGTTCTGTTATTGCCATTGCATTATTTATGCTAATCACCATTATTATTATGCATATTTTCAATTTATTTTTCATTTATCTTCCATGTTTTAGCCCCGTTTGGCTATGAAAATATGTGTTCACTTTACAAACACTCGGTGCACATTCATAAACATTCCATCCTTCACTAGGACTATATACAGGACCAATTATTATCGCGATATGCCCCATTACATAAGGAGGTGTTGGATTACCTGGCCAATATACACATGTTGCTTCTGCCCAATCATCACCATTATCTGGATGATTTGAACACCACCAACCATAATCATTGGTATATGCACATCCGTAATGGTGACATGCGAGATTTGCGCAATCTGAAGCGCAATTTGGATTATTAGAACAATCATTACAATCATCACGGCCATTAACATTATACGCTAATGGTCCATTATTTAAATATGAACAATATACAAATGTATAGGCTGAAGTACCCCCACACGCATATATTGTATTGACCATTATTAAAAATAATGTTATTATAATTGTTGTGATTTTCATTATCATTTCAAACCTCCTGAAATTTTGTTAATTTTAATTCCTTCTTCACTCATCATCATTATAAATATCATTCCATTCTCATCTATAGATATTTCTTTTGTATAAAAATAATTAGATGGTAATACAGTATCAATAATTGTAATTAGTTTAAAATTAACATCATATTTATAAATTTTTGAATCTCTTTTTAATTCTTCATAAGTAGCCAAAAAATAAATATTTTTATCTTTATCTTCGCTTAAATAACGTAAAGAATATAATGGATCTATATCTTTTATTTCATACTCTTTAATATTTCCATCTTCTTCTTGTGTACTTATTTTGGGACATAACAAACCCTCTCTTCTTGTAAATCTATTATCTTCTATTTTATAAAATCTTTTCGAATATTTTCCAAAAATACCAAGAGTACCTTTTAACTTACTATTAGTATTCAAACATTTAAGATTTGCATTATATACTGTCTCATCATTTACTCCTTTTTTTGATGATATACCAGAAATTTCAAATATAGAATTCCCTATTAAAATATTATTATCATAAAAGGTAAAATTTGAAGGTGCTTTCGCTAAAGACGAGCCATAGAAAATACTTTTAATTAACTTCCCTTGATTTGACCATTCAGAAAAAGTTTGATTTAATGGATCATGTACCCATATATTCAAATTATTATCCACTGATATGGAACCTTCTGTCTCGCCTGAATTATATATTGAAAAATTATTTAAATAATTTCCAATTTGATCAAATATTTTGATTTCATTATTAACAGTGTCCAGTATATAAATATTATTATTTTTATCTATGTCGAACGATGAAGCTCCACAATGAAAATCCATATTCCATTTACGTATTTTATCAATATATCCTATTTCATTATACCCTTTTCCCCAAGGTGCTTTCATAATATCCTTTTTGTTATAACTAATTGTCTCATTTTGCATAGGCTGCTCAACATCTATTTTTAATTTGCGTTTTATCGCAATAAGATGCAAAATAGAATTCGCTGTATTTTTATTTATTTTATCAGAATCAGTATCAATTATATCATTGCATATTTTTTCAGATTTATCGTAGTCCTCTTCTTGTAGATATACTTTAGCAATTTCTAATAAGGATTTAAATATAACTTTTTGATCTATTGTATTATTATTCAACAATTCGAGCATTTGAATTGCTTTGTCATAATTTTTATTTATAGTTAAATATGATAAGTAATAATTTAAATATTTATCAAATAATCCATCTTTAGAACATGAATTCTGATTTTTAATACATGCTTCTAAAAAATGCTCAAGGATTACATCTGCTTTATTTGAAACAATGGAATTATTAGATTCATTTTTCAGAAGCTCTGGAACGGATTCCCCAAGCATGTTAAATACAACAAATCCTAATCCTCCTTGGTGCTCCATAGTCGATGTCAAAACTTCTTCAAAAATATCAAGTGCTTTCATTTTATCGCCTGCTCTCATAAATGCTCTCCCGGCTTTATAAATCGCGAGGCGCGATAAACACAAATCAGGAGAATCATTTGCAAGCTGAAGCATTATTTGGGCGCTCTCAAGGTATTTTTTTGTATCGAACCGGATATTCCCAAGAAAAAATTGTTTCCAATATTTATTATTTGAACAAGAATTCAGCAGTCGTTCTGTTTCGATATAATCCTTTTGTGAATATGCACGATAAATTGCCTTTACATTATCGAAAGATTGAGTCTTATCTGGATTATCTAAAACTGCAATTATGTTTTTTGTTTCACTTCCCGAATTAGAAACAGGTTGTGAATCTTTCGATACTAAAACTGGAGTATCAAAAGACACAAGATTATGCCATTGATTTTCATTCTCATTTAAGTCCTGCGCCCATACCAAGGCGCAATCCTTATCTCCAATCTCGTCTTTATCATTAATTTTTATGTTCAGACCTATTAGGCGATTTGCTTTAAATGCCGACCATCCCAAAATATTGGTTGGAATTGCGACTTCAACAGTATATCCCTGCTCGTTTCGTTTGAGATTAGCTTTTACACCTAAATCTTCCCATATATATGGATAAATTTGCCAGGGTGGAAACAATCCCCGCATCTCTATATGAGTCTTCCCTATCCTTTCATCTGCAAATACTCGTATCTGTCCGTAATTTCCGGTTTCAAACCATTTATCACTATCGCCGTTAAAAGAGATTTCAACGCAGTCGTCATAAAGATTAAAAGCAAAAGGCTCGCGACCAGACATAAATTTATCATCATTAACTTTAACTGAAAAATACAGGTTATATGCATCGTAAAAACACTGGAATGAACCTGACAAATCCTCCAGGCTCTTTATGGGTATTTCTGAATTAGTATTATTATTCCACCAACTCAACATCGTATTCGTAATGGGAACTGGCCCGGAGGTTACAAATGCCCAGTCCGAAAGGTCGCCGTCAACAACAATCGGAGCAGCGCCCTCGAAATACACGGAATTAACTGTCTCCACAGCCTGAGTGGACAATGGTATAAAAGAGAAAACCGCCGCAAGGAAAATTACTTTTCTCATTTTCATTTCCTTTTTTTATTTATTTTCTAAAATATTTTCACGTCCTTATCATCCCTCGCCCATTTATGGGAGAGGGACGGGGTGTGGGCTATTCTAACATCATCATCCTTTTTGTCTGTGTGAACTTCCCTGCCGATAACTTCATAAAATACATCCCGCTCGCAGCCTGCTGCCCCCTGTCGTTCTTACCGTTCCATATCAGTGTATGCAACCCCGGAGCCTGAGGTGTATCGACAAGAGTTCTTATCTTCTGCCCGAGGGAATTATAGATGACAAGGGATGTTTTCGAATTTTCTTTCAGGGAATACTTTATTGTCGTTGTCGGGTTGAACGGATTCGGGTAATTTCCATAAAGCGCATTCTGAAGCGGCAGGCCGGAGGTAAGCACGTGGACGGATGAATTCCAGACATTGCCGTACGAATCGCGAAGTGTGAGAGGAGCGATCATTTCCGCGCCGGCAGGAGAATCGGTTACGGTGAATTGGAGCAGGATTTTATCCTGGCCGTTTGCGCCTTTCGGGATATTCACCGTTTGAGGAGTGTTCTGTATGGAAAGCCATGCCGGCAGTTTTGTCTGATCGATGGAGACTGCTACAGTGGAAAGATCGGTATTGCTGTGGTTGACCAGGGAAAGAGTTACCGGAGTGGTTCCCTCGTCGAGCACGATTGTGGAACTATCAGCGGCGTTTGAAACAAAAGGCAGCGCGAAAAATGACAGGAGCATGAGACTTAACATTGAGTTTTTCATTTTTTCGATTCTCCTTTCGGAGCAATATTTTTTACTGAATTATTCCATGACTCTCCCTTAACAAATCGATTATCAGAACTTACGATATAACATAAACCTATATTTTTTAATATGTCAATACCCAAAAGGATGATTTTTTCTAATCCAAAAGATTAGTTTTACTCATCTAAAAGATTAGTTTTTATACTACTTTTTATGATAAGGCAGGGGAATTTATTGATCAAAATCAGAATAGATCAGCATAATATTTAACTCTTGCAGGTCATTAACTCCCAATTTGTCCTTGATATTTCTCACATGTGTCTTGGCTGTATGGAGGCTGATATTGAGGTACGAGGCAATTTCTTTTAGAGTTTTCCTCTCTATTAAAAGCCGGAGAACATCTTTTTCACGGTTGGAAAGCTTGTCTAAACTTGTTTTGTCAGGAGGGGGAGGCGTAGAGACGCTGAATTCATGTATTACTTTTCCTGCAAGACGGGAACAAACAAAAAAATCTTTTTGATATACAAACCGTATCGCTTTTACTATCTCTTCCTTTTCGCAGTCTTTTGTTAAAAAACCATATCCGCCAAAATATAAGAAATTATGGAGCGTCGATCTTCTCGCAGTATCCGTAAAAGCGATCGTGCGTACTTTATCCCCATAATCCTTTACGATCTTTTTGAGCATTTCAAAATCAAAACGCCCATCCTTATTAAAATCAGAAATGAGGATATCGGGAACATGGAGATTCAATAATTCAAAAATTGAATCGTTTGTAGCAGTATCTCCAACCAAAACGATGTCTTTCTCGCTTTCTATCCGCGATAAAAGCCATTCTCTCAGCATGGATTGATTTTCGGAAATGAGAACCTTGATTTTCATTTCATCCCTCTCCGCCACATTTTGCTATTTTGTATATGTTTAATAAAAAACACATTATATTTCATCTTGTCAAGCAATATTTGATAATTCAATAAATATATTTTACAGCGTAGTATTAATATTATTTATTAGTACAAATTATGTTTTGCTGCACAGATAAGAATAAATATAATACCCTCTTTTCTTTGTCGAACAAAGGGATTTCCTGAACCCGTCTTTATAAGTAAAACAGAAGGTTTTCTTTCGATTTTTTTCCAAGACATACGTTCATTCACCAAAAGTAGTTGACTTATTTATCCGATTCAATCATGTTATTTATTCATCGTGTTGAGATACCAACAAAAATAACTGAATAAACAGTTCAAAACAAAAACCCTAACCGAAAGGATCAATGTTTATGCATGGTTTCAAAACAACCGCCAAACTGTTATTGACTGTCTCTCTTTTTCTCGTTATCGGGAGTACAGCGCAGGCTCAGAAAAAATCACTCGTTGTAACTCCGAACGACCCGGTGGGAGTGCCGAAACTCCTTGCGGAGGGATTGGGATATGCGGAAGGCCCCTCGGTTGATAAAGACGGAAATATATTCGTTTGTGACAGCATCGCAAAATTTATCAGAAAGGTAACCCCCTTCGGCGAAGTCAGCACTTTTGTCCAGATAGGAAGCGGAAGCTGCGGCTCGACATTGGACAAGGACGGGAATCTCTTTCTCTGTAATTATGCTTCGCATCATATAGTAAAAGTTGATACGAAGACTTTGGAATGTAAAGTTGCAGCGGAAAGAACCCCTGATGGCGAAACGCTCCGCGGGCCTAATGATATAACCTGGGATAATAAAGGAAGGTTATATTTCAGCGATCCCTCCGGCTCCGGTGTTGCAACGATAGGAAATGTCTGCTATATCGATCTCGACGGAAAATGCAAGAAATTTGCTACCGGTTTTGGTTATCCCAACGGCGTAGCTTTCTCCAAAAATTACAAATTCCTCTACCTGGCTGATTTTTACAGCGAAGTTATCTGGAAAATCGAGGTGAATGATGACGGTACCGCCGGGAGGAGACACTTCTTCTTCTACATGGGTTATGATGGCAGTGCGGATGGCATAAGAATTGACGCCGAAGACCATCTCTGGATCGCCAACTGTTATACCAACGAATTGTGGCGCGTTTCTCCCGAAGGTAAACTCGTGTACACGATAAAAATGCCGGGAGAAGCCGGAAAATCGCTGACTACAAATATGTGCTTTGGCGGCCCCGATATGCGTACTGCCTATGTAACGCAGCTTAATGAAAAGAATAACGGCAAATTATATACAATCCGTATGCCGGCGGCAGGTATGCCGCAGGTTCCGGATGAGCTGAAAAACAAATAATAAGTTGTAATATTACCCGGTTGCGAGTAATTATACTTCTATCTTTTTAATATGCTGTGTTGCACAAAATCGAGAGGGGAGCTTTCCCCTCTCTTTTATTTGAGCGCTGCTAATAGTATACATTAGTAGATTTATTATGAGCAAGGAAACCGGAAGGAAAGTTTATTAAAAATGCAGGAGAAATAAACTGTAAAAAGAAAACGAACAATCGGGATTAATTCCCCATAAAGACTGTTTTGGCGATCTTTACCGCGGGATCGAATATCGGATTCAGTAAAACGCTTATAACCGGTATATGAAACAGCCATTCTACGGTTATCATTCCGATAAAAACAAGCGGAACAACTTTCATCGCAGCGAGATAGTTTCGGTAATGATTGCCGTTGAGAAAGGCCATGAGTATCCTTGAGCCGTCAAGGGGATAGACAGGCAGAAGGTTGAACACCGCCAATCCTATATTGATCATGAATGAGATGTAGAGAAACGCTGCAAATACACTTCCCGGTGAAACGAGTCCGAATCGAAAAAATAAACCGGACACCGCGGCGAGAAAAACGTTCGAAAGAGGTCCCGCAAAAGCCACTAACGCCATGTCTCTTTTTGGATCTGCAAAATACGCAGGATTAACCGGAACCGGTTTTGCCCAGCCAAAAGGGCCGAAAAACAGCATGAGAGTCCCCAGAACATCAAGGTGAGATAGAGGATTAAGTGTAAGCCGTCCTTCCTGCTCAGCAGTAATATCCCCGTAGTATTTTGCCACAAGCCCATGTGCAAGTTCATGCACAGTGAGTGCAATCAGAATAGCCGGAACTCGTATCAGAATCAATATATCCATAAAGAATGTTTCCCTTCTCACTTGCCAGACCGAGAATACTTTTGAACCGTGATTATCTGTTTAACCGTTGTAAATGCGATCCGTTACGTTGAGCCGCTTCGTTTTATCAAGTAAAATAGTATATTTACACCCAAAATTCATAATCCTTTCGACTGCTGATAGCAGGACTTGTCCTTTTTAACTTTTTTCATCATTACCTGTCCTCAGATTCATGCCTGTTAAAAATCATCTTGCATCTTAAAAATTTCAAGATATACTTTCCCCATCACCTCTTGCGCTTCAGCAAAATATATCTTTTTAAAGAATTACAAAATACACCTATAAGGAGAAACCGTTCAATGGCTGAAGAAATCTTCCAGAGCAGATCGAGACGCAAATTCCTCAAGGTCGGCGCATCAATGGCGCTTGCATCAACGGTTTCACCCGCGGGAGCGAAGGTACTATTTAAACGCACATCTCCCGGAGCGCGGGATCTTTTGAAAGTGGGTCTTCTCCTGGGAGAGGGCGGCCACTCGAACG
>Ga0172379_10011955_pt1 | contig 10242 bp, 7 predicted proteins | sample GrowelOW334metaG_FD_119756 | JGI IMG/M metagenome (GOLD analysis project Ga0172379, IMG submission 119756) | Groundwater microbial communities from an aquifer near a municipal landfill in Southern Ontario, Canada - Groundwater well OW334 metaG | ecosystem: Environmental > Aquatic > Deep...
GGGGTAAATTCTTCTTTATCGGAAATATAAGAAACCTTCCCCATAAAGACCTTGCCGGGGAAAGAATCAACAGTAACTTTTACCTGGTCGCCCAATTTCAGCTTACCAACAACAGACTCAGCAACATACAAGTAAAGTTTAACTGTATCTAAATTGGCCATAGTTACAATCGGCGATCCAGGGACAACCAGCTCTCCCATTTCCACCGCTTTGGACAAGATTGAGGCTTTAATAGGAGAAGTAATCGTCGTGTAAGACAATTGGTTTTGAGCCAGTGTCAGGGCCGCGGCGGCAACTTCAAAATTATTGCTGGCAGTATCTAGTTGGTCCGCACTAATTGAACGGTCTGCATACATTTCTGTGTTGCGGGCCAGCTCTTTTTTCGCTAAATTATATTTGGCGGTGGCATTATCAAGAGAGGCTTGATAATCTTGTTTTTCAACTTCAGCTAAAACCTCACCGGTGTTAACATTTGACCCTTCATCAACATTTAATTGGATAATACGGCCGGTAACTTTACTGCTGATTACCACTTCAGTCACTTCAATGGTCCCGCTCCCATAGATCCCCTTGTCTAAGGCCCGAAGCGTAAAGAAAGCCCCATATCCAGCCGCTATTAAAACCGCTAAGACAATCCCAATAATTAGCAATCGTTTATTCATGTTCGTCCCTCCTTAAATTTGCAACTCGGAAACCGGCGAATAAACTTCGCGGTTTCCTCGTAATTGTTAGGAACCGCGACGTTCAGTCGCAGGTTCCTAACCAAACTCATTACTAAGCCTCTCTCAAATATTTTGCCGCCATTTCCGGGACAACCGTGTTAATCATAACGCCGGAACCGACTTCAAATCCGGCAGCCATCGCCACTCGAGGAAAAATCTTCAAGTTCCAATGGAAGTACGATACATCATGCTCTTTCACCGGGGCTGAATATATTGCGTAATTGAAGCTGGGATTCCCCACCGCCCGATACAATTTTTCCAAAGTTTTTTTGACAATCGCTGCCAGCTCCAGACACTGTTCGGTCGTAATTTCTTGGAAATTTGGATTATGGAACTTCGGCATGACCCACATTTCAAACGGCATTCGCGCCGCGAAAGGGACAAAAACAACAAAATTGGCACTCTCTTCTATAATCCTCTCCCCTTCGGATTTTTCCATCTTGATCAAGTCGCAGTAAAGGCAGCATTTCGTTTCGGCAGTATGCTCCCGGCAAGTATTGAGCCTGTTCCTTAAAACATCCGGGACAATCGGCAAAGCGATGATCTGTGAATGGGGATGAGATAAAGAGGTCCCAGCGCCGCGGCCATGGTTTTTAAAAAGAATTACTGATTGAAAACGGGGATCACGGGCAAGAGAGGAAAACCTCTCCTTGTAGGCTAAAAAAATCTTATCAACCTGGGCTTGCTCCATCGTCGCGATGACCTTATCATGTTCCGGGGTCTCAATGATAACTTCGTGGGCGCCGACTCCGTTCATCTTGAAAAAGCCGGCCGGGGTTTTTGTCTTCGTCAATTCTCCCTCTGGCGCCAGAGCGGGAAAAGCATTGCGAGTAACGCGAACTTGCCAGCCAGGAGTATTAGGTTGTGTCCCGGGATCACGGAAGGCAAAAATTTCCGGCGGGGTTTTAGCCTCGCGGCCGGGACAGAAAGGGCAATTGGCAGCGCTGGCGTCGGCCACTGGGGCTGGTTTGCCGGCAAAATCTTCCGGCCGCTTCGCTCGATCGGTGGCGATGATAATCCAATCTCTGGTCAACAGGTTATATCTTAACTCGGGCATACTTTGTGGATAATAATATATCGCTATATTGATGTCAAACGGTTTGGATCTTGTGCTTATCCATAAAGTCATAGTATAATCTCCAGCATATGAGATATGGACTGCAAATAATTCTCGGTTTAGCGCTGTTACTTTTTGTCACCGGCTGTTCACAGGTCCAAACACCAATTGAAGCAAAATATTATATGCCGCTAACTGCCGGCACAAATCAGAGAACTTTTACCCTAGATAAAGAGATATACGTTTCTGCCGAAGCCAAAAGCGGCAACATCACCTTAAAACTTTTTGAGTATAACAGCGCGCTGGCCTTGTCCATGAGCATTCAGAATAAAACTTTCCAAGACATTGAACCAAATGAATATTCGTTTGAATTGTTCGATGGCCGGGATTTAAAGCCGGTAAAAATGCTCTCCCGGGAAGACCTGATTAAAATTAAAGCGAAACTCAGCGGCGGCGGCAGCAACGCCATCCAAGACCAGGTTATTAACGTCGCCATGACCAATGCCATGAACGCGGTTAATATGCCGACTAAAGATAAGTTGATTAAGTTAATGGATGAAGCCATAAGCAAAAGTTTCGCCTTCCGCCCCATCTACCACCGTGAGATCCGCGAAGGGGTTATCTGTTTCCTGCCGAATTTTGCGCTGGAATATCCTTTAACTTTGATAGTAAAAATCAACGAAGAAAAGACCACCTTTAAATTCCTGCCGCTCCCTAAAACCTAGAGATCAGCTTTGAGGTGCCCGGCCGTAAGTTCTGGTATCATCAGCCAGGTGATGTAAAACAACTGCAGATAATTGCTCCGGCAGGAGCCGCCAACCCCAGTTGCCGTAAGTTGATGAAGGGCGGTTCATCCGCGCTTTTTCACCCAGGCCCAGAATGTCCTGCATGGGAATAATCACCAGATCAGCCACCGACTCAATCGCCAGATGGATTAATTCCCAGGCAACTTCTTCGGCTTTAACCTCTTTTTCCAAGTAACGGCAGAGCCGCTGGCGTTCTTCATCGCTGGCTTCTTTTTCAAACCAGCCGCGGGCGGTGTTCGTATCATGGGTCCCTGTGTAGACTGCGCAATTAGCCGGATAATTATGCGGCAAATATGGGTGCTGGGGATTATCTTCACCAAAAGCAAACAACAAAACCTTCATTCCGGGGATTTGAAAATGGTTCATCAGGTCGGTCACATCCTGGGTGATAACGCCTAAATCCTCGGCAATGATGGGAAAATGCTCGAAGCGCTGTTTCACTGCGCCAAAAAATTCATACGCCGGAGCCTTAACCCAGGCACCTTTGACCGCGGTTTTCTCTCCGGCTTTAACCTGCCAGTAACCGACAAATCCCCGAAAATGGTCGAGCCGCAAAACATCGTATAATTTAAAATTATAAGTCAACCGGTCCAACCACCAGGCAAAACCAGTCTGGAAAAGCCGCTCCCAGTCATAGACCGGATGGCCCCAAAGCTGGCCAGTCGAGCTAAAATAATCCGGCGGGACCCCGGAGATAAATAACGGTTGTTTGTTTTCATCCAGCTTAAAAACTTCCGGATTTTTCCAAACATCGACACTATCAAGCTCGACATAAATCGCCATGTCGCCAAAAATCTCGACCCCTTGATGGTTCGCATAAGCCTTGAGGGCGCCCCATTGTTTGTAAAAAACATATTGGAGAAATTTTTCTTTTTCCATCGGTCGGACCAGGGCCCCGCGGCTGTTGGCTAAAGCGGCTGGTTGTCGGTCGCGCAATTCGACCGGCCACACATGCCAGGGCTGTTCGCTAAATTGTGCTTTGAGCGCTTTGTAAAGGGCAAAATCATCAAGCCAACCAGCCTGGGCTGAACAAAAATTTAAATAATCGGTCGAAGGTGGTTTGCCCTGCCAGCGATTAAAAGCTTTTTCAAAAAGCTCGGCTTTGTAACGGCGCACGGCGGCAAAATCAACCTGATCATTGATGCCAACCGGCAAAGGACGAAGATCTTCCGCTGTCAGCCAGCCGTTAATAACCAGCAGTTCCGGACTGATCATTAAAGTGTTGCCGGAAAAAGCGGAACAAGTGTGGTAAGGTGAATTGCCTCCGGTAGCACTGGTATCATTGAGCGGCAAAACCTGCCAACAGCTCTGCCCCGCCTGGGCTAATAAATCAACAAATTTGTAGGCCGCCGGACCTAAATCGCCGATACCAAAAGAGGAAGGGAGAGAAGTTGGGTGAAGGAGGATCCCGCTCTGCCGCTTCATTCAAGTCTCACCTTGAGGGCTTGCCCCAAACGTTTGAATAATACCAGCCATTCACTGGCCACGCCATTATCAGCCGCTTTGCTTTTCATTGCCGGGTAGATATCACGGCTCAGGGAAAAATAAAGGTTTTGCGCCTGCCAGAAATCAAGTTCCAGGCTTAGCGGCGGATCAGAAAAAACTTTTAGCGCGTCGTCAATCACCGCCAGCAGGTTGATATCTTCGGGTTTCTGGAAAAATCTATCGATTAATTTGCTCAATTGCTGGCTGGCGGCAAAGCTCAAGGTCTTGCGGTCAAGCTTGAAAGACCAGCCCACAACATCGGCCGCTATCTGTTTCAGACGGCCTAAGTTTAAAACCTCTTTTTCCATCTCCCGGCGCAAATCAATGTTATAGACAAATTTAGCGGTACTATGGAGGACCCGCGGGAGCGGCGCCCGCAGTTCGTTCATCGCCAGCATCACCGGCTTATGCTGTTCAAACATCTGTCGAAAGTTTTTTTCCATCATCTCCACATCGGGCGCGACAATTTTATCAAGGACAATACGCTGTTCATCACGGAAGAGGTGCCAGAGCGAGTAACTATATTCCGCAAAATATTTATTTATCAGCGGCAAAGCCCCCACCGTCCCTTGGCCGGCAAAAACCTTTTTAATCTCACTAAACCACGACTCCACTTCCTGCGGCTGGCCATTCTGGTAGCGCAAACCGCCGCTGATATCCTGGCCGCCGGCGTGCAAGACGGCAAAATTAACCACCGCCTCCTCCCCCGTTAATTCCGATAATATCTTTACTCGTCCCAGGGCTAATTTTTGTCCGCCATTAATCACCAGTTCATATTTTTCTTGAAAAAACTGGTAGCAGACGTGACGCTTGACCCCCGGTTGTGGATCAAATAAAGAGAGGACAGCATAATGGGCCGCTACCCGCAGGAAGCTTAAAATAGTTGGGCGGACAAATTTCTCATAAATTGCCCGGCCATTACCCAACGTTGGTTGGTTGCTCTCGGCCTGCTCAAGTAAATTTAAATATCCCGGCTCAAAATCAACGCCAGCCACTTCACGGGCTAGTTGGATCGCCTGCGCGGCGTAAAGCATAACCTGGATGGTCTCAATACCGGAGAGGTCGTCAAAAAACCAGCCGCAGCTGGTGTACATCAACATCGCCCCGCGCTGCATCTCCAAAAGTTTTAGGACCTGCGCCTGATCAAAATTGGTCAACGGTTGTGTTGTCTGTTCCTGGAAAAACTGCGCCTTTTTTTCCGGTGAGCGGTCGAGGACCAAGTTAATGTAAGCATCCCTGGCCCGCCACGGGTCAAGGCCATATTTGGCCATGGCCTGCTCATACAGCGGGATCAACTGGTCCCTTAGCCAATCCATAGCCAGGCGCAGGTGCTTGCGCCATTCTTGCTGCCAGCCGGGGTTTGCCCCACTATTACAGCCGCAATTGGCTCGCCAGCGCTCCACCCCATGGACACAGCTCCAGGAAGAATTTTCAAAAATTTCCACTTCATAAACCGGTGGATGTTTAGCCAGGTAATCAGCATAAATTGTCAGCTGGGCAATTTTACTTTTCTCAATATAATTCAGGCAATATGATAAAGCCATGTCACCAAAGCGGTGATGATGGCCGTACGTTTCTCCATCGGTCGCGATATGGACCAGTTGGTCAGCTCCGCCATTATCAGAAAAGCCGCTGTTGAGCCGGGCAGCCAAGGTTTTCCCGCTCTCCAACAAACGTTCAAAAGCCACCGCCTGGGAAATAGGCCCATCATAAAAGAAGAGATTTATTATTTTTCCTGATGGTAAAGTTATACGATAAGTCTGCTTGGGATCTATTCCGCCATTACTAACGTCCTGCCAGCGGTCTTCCCCTAAACGGCGGAACCGTCGGGCTTGACGAGGAGCTAAAATTGTAAAAGTGATGCCAAATTCAGCTAGCAATTCTAGCGTTTGCAGGTCGACCGCCGTCTCCGGCAGCCACATCCCCTCCGGCTGGCGGCCAAAACGGTGGACAAAATCGGCCATCCCCCAGAGAACCTGCGTCCGTTTATCACGGCTATTAGCCAGGGGCATGATCATGTGGTTGTAAGCCTGGGCCAAGGCACTGCCGTGGCCGGAAAAATAGCGCTGGCTCTCTTTGTCGGCCGCTAAAATTTGACGATACGTCTCCGGAGCATTCTGTTCCAAGTATGAAAGAAGGGTTGGCCCAAAATTAAAACTGATCTTACTGTAGTTATTAACTATATCAATAATATGCCGCTGGCTGTCGAGGATGCGGGACGCGGTGTTGGGAGCGTAGCATTCGGCAGTGATCCGCTCGTTCCAGTCGTGATGAGGATAAGCGGAATCCTGCTGTTCAATAATACCTAGCCAGGGATTTTCCCGCGGCGGCTGGTAAAAATGTCCGTGGATACAAACAAATTTATTCAACTAAATTAATGGATGGTACGAAAAGCTTCCCGCTCCGGTGCTGTCAAAGAGACATAATTGCGGTTAGATTTTTTGCTGTAAACGAGCTTCCCTTCATGCGCCAGCCAACCCAGCGCCTGGAAAACCATATCTTCTTTTTCGTTTACCACTTTGGGCAAGGTCGTTAGACTAACCTCTCCCTGCTGACCCAGAGCCCGCCAAACTTTTCCCGCTGTTTCGCCAATTCTTTCCTGCATCATAACTGCCTCCTTAATAACTTACTAATTTACGCGAACTGAAATAAATTTTAGCCTTCAGCCACCCCAAAGTCAAGCCGCGTTATTTCTTCCCCCATTTAGCGATGTAATTGGCGGCATTCCCTCCGGCGGCAGTAAAATTACCGGCCGCGTATATGTTTCCCAAGCTGTCACGATTTAAGGCGGAAACATAACCACTCATTCCGGTTCCCAGCGCAGACCATGTTGTGCCGTTCCATTTAGCAATGTAATTGGCGGCATTCCCTCCGGCAGTAGTAAAATTACCGGCCGCGTATAAATTTCCGTTACTATCTAAAGTCACTGCCAGGACAGAACTACTTAATCCGGTTCCCAGCGTGGACCATGTTGTGCCGTTCCATTTAGCAATGTAATTGACGGTATTTCCTCCGGCGGTCGTAAAATATCCGCCCGCGTATATATTTCCCGAACTGTCAGCAATTAAAGAGGTTACAAGCCCATTCAGACCGCTGCCAAGGGCAGACCAGCTTGAGCCATCCCATTTGGCAATGCGGCTGGCGGAAATTCCTCCGGCAGTGGTAAAAGAGCCGCCGGCGTATAAATTCCCCGCACTGTCAAAAACTAAAGCATCTACGCCCCCATTCATGCCGCTGCCAAGAGTAGACCAGCTTGAGCCATCCCATTCGGCAATGCGGTTAGCGGAAATTCCTCCGGCAGTGGTAAAAGAGCCGCCGACGTAAACATTATTTCCTGAACTATCGACAGCTAGCGTGTAGACATAATTGCCCGTACCGACTGATCCGCTGCCGAGAGCAGACCAGGTGGTGCCATTCCATTTAGCAATAAAGTTGGCGGTAGTTCCGCCGGCAGTCGTTAAAGCGCCGCCGGCATATAAATTGCTGGATCCATCGCAGACTAAAGTGTAAACATTGTCGTCCATACCGGTGCCCAATGCTGTAAAACTGGAGCCGTTCCATTTAGCAGCATGATTGGCAGAAGTTCCTCCGACAGTAGTAAAATTTCCCCCCAAATATAAATTCCCGATGCTGTCAAAAACCAAAGCATCTACGTAGGCACTGGCGCCGCCACCTATAGCCTGCCACCAGTAGAGGTCATATTGGGCTTCGGCGGTCGCGCTGGTGTTCATCCCGGATTTGGCAGCAATCGCCTCGATCGTTTTGGACGCTTCAATGGTAAATGACCCCGTATATATCGAAGATGAGGCTGAAGGACCGGAGCCGTCAGTCGTGTAATAAATTGCCGCTCCAGATGTGCCGCATTCAATTGTCACCGTCAAGACATTGACTTCGTAAGAACCGGAAGCCAGGGTAAAAGATGGAGTGGCAACGGTTAGCAGGGTAGTTGTTGTGGTCGAGGTTGTAGTCGTGGTCGTTGTTTCCGGAGTCACTTGGCCGCAGCCAGTAATAAGTTCCAGGCTCAAGGCGCAAAGCGTAAAAACAATAAATAAAGCAAAGAATTTAAATTTTTGCATTTTTTGACTCCTTAGAATTTATAGACAGCACTGTCAGATCGGCGCTTAATCTTAATACAATCAGGCTTCTTTGCGCAAGAGCCCAATTCTTTGAACATATTTATCAAGCAATAACTCGGCGCGGCGCGGAGTTTTAGCTTCTGCAAATAAGTGAATAACCGGCCGCGCCGCATCAGGCAAAACCAGCGCCCAATCTTCATCGTGCCAGAATTTCAGGCCGTCAATTGTCTCTAGCCTCCCGCTATCCCGACCCGCGTCAATCATCCGCCGCAGGACCCGGCCTTTATCTTCAACCGAACAGGGAACTTCCACCTGAAGTAAGGCGATGCGGGGGATCTCCGCCACCAGGTCAGATAGTTTAATTTTATGTTTAGCCAGATAACCGACTAAGTTGAAAATAGAGAGCATGCCGTCAAACGAGGGCATAAAGTCAGGGAAAATATAGCCGCCATCACCCTCCCCTACAAAAGAGACTTCTTTGCTCTGCGCCAGTTCCATCATCCCCCGAAAACTGTTGCGGGTGCGGATAACTTTCCCATGATAGCGTTTCGCAATCTGTTCAATGATCGTCGATTCTTTGACCGGGACAGCAATGGTTGTGCCGCGTTTTGATTCCAGGGCAATTAACGCCATAATCGCCAGCGCCACATGGCCATTAAGGACGCGGCCCTTCTCGTCGCACAAGAAAATCTTCTCTCCGCCGGTATCCATCATCACGCCAAAATCAGCGTTGACACTGCAGACAATATTGGTCATCTGGTTCAAGGAGTGATCAAAGGCGTGTTTATCTTTGGTAATTTTACCGGCATCGATATAGGCGCCCAGAGCAATGATATTTAAGCCCCGCTCGCCGAGGATATAAGGGAAGATTTGCGCCGCGGCGCCAAAAGAATAATCGATAACAACTTTAAAGTTTGCTTCAGGCGCCGCCCGTTTATTGAGGTAGCCCAGGATCCCCGCCCGATACTCTTCTACCACCCGATGGAAAGGATAAGAGAGCTCCCCCGTCTCTTCTACTTTGGTCCGCCCAAAATCTTCGGCAAAAAAGAGGCGCTCGATTTTTTTCTCGGCCGATGAAGTCAGGTCAATGCCGGCGGCATCAAAAAATTTAATATCTATCACTTCCGGGTCAAAAGGTGATTTACGGACATGAAAACCGCCGGCACCATTGAGCGAGCGGATGCCGTAACGGCTGACCGGGATCGGGACCATCTCCAGATTAGCAATATTTACCCCGGCCGCCAGAGCACCGGAAACCAGGGCTCGGTAGATCATCCGGGAGGCTTTATGGCTATCACGACTGCAAGCCACCAGGGCATTTTTACCAAGTGTTGAACCGTAAGCCATTCCCAGGGCCGAAGCAAATTGCGGCGTTATCTCCACATTGCAGATCCCCGTCACCCCAAAGTTGCCAAAGATCGATCGTGTCCAGCGCTCCCGCCAGATCATTGAGCGGGAAACCGAGGCGCCCGCTTCAACAGTTTTGCGCGGCCAAATTTTTATAAATGGCCTGATCGCCGCCTCTTCCCCAATCTCCGTCTCCGCCCCCACCACCACCCCTTCGCCCAGGTCAGCCCGAGCCCCGACTTTTACATTATTAGTTATTATTGTCCGTTCTAAATGGGCTTCTGGCCCAATCTCCACCTGGTCCCAAATGATACATTCACGCAAGAAAGCCCCACTGCCAATTTTGCAATCACGGCCAATTACACAATTATGTATCCGTGCTTGTTTGGCAACAGTTGACCCGTCTCCCAAGAGAGAAGAATCTTCCACTCTTTTACCAACAACCGGGAAATTTACCCGGCCGGCCAGGAGGTCCCCCTGACAGCGGCTGTAATCTTCCAGCTGGCCAATATCACACCAGTAACCGGAGCTGACAACCCCGTATAATGGTTGATGTTCTTTAAGCAAACGAGGAAACAGATCGTGGCTAAAATCAAAAGGACGCTGACTGGGAATTGGCGCCAGCGCCTCCGGCTCCAGCAAATAAATGCCGGCGTTAACTGTGTCGGAAAAAACTTCTCCCCAGGAGGGTTTTTCCAGGAAATTTTTGATCCGTTGATTTTGGCCGGTAATGACAATGCCGTAAGGAA
>Ga0172379_10011956_pt1 | contig 10241 bp, 9 predicted proteins | sample GrowelOW334metaG_FD_119756 | JGI IMG/M metagenome (GOLD analysis project Ga0172379, IMG submission 119756) | Groundwater microbial communities from an aquifer near a municipal landfill in Southern Ontario, Canada - Groundwater well OW334 metaG | ecosystem: Environmental > Aquatic > Deep...
ACTCCGTGATACACCGGATGAGAGACGATACCATAAGCCCGGTAAATGGACTCCATGGAAGAAACCGAGTTGGAGATTATCTCCGTGGCGTGTTTGGCGTTTTCGATTTCGATTCCTTTTTTTAACCAACGCTTTAACAATTCATAGACCCGATTTATCCACGGAAGATTTGGGTTGATTCTCAAAAAATACTCAAAGTAGGCTCTGGTAGGTTCTTGACATAAAAAGACGGTGGGTGTTTTTAGAAAGCGTAATGCCCACGGAGCTTGAGTATGACGGTCGTGCGATACAAAAACCAAATCGTATTTTTTTGAATCAATTTCCCTAGCTTGAATGTATTGTTTTATCCTTTGAACCACTATCGATTCAAAGTCGGCAAATACATGTTTCAAAAACGGTGGGTTTATCGTTTGGGGAAGGTTGTGATAAACGGTCAACCGGTGCTCATTCTTTTCCAGCCGTTTCATGATTTCCACCATGGTCAAATATGCGCCGCCAAAAGGAAGATCGTAATACACGGCTATTTTCATTGTGGTTATTTTACATCAGAGTCCCCAAGTCGATTGACTTCTTTAGAAAAAATGATCCAGGACACCGAAAGGAACGACGGCACCGAAACTATTACTCCCAGTAAAAAGGCATAAGCGACTCCGAAAATACCGAGTTTCGGAACTAAAATCAATGAGGCGATTATTTCCACCACAACGGTTATGACAGCAAACATCGAAGGAATTTGTGGTTTGTTTAGTCCTTGAATCAAGGCGGTGGGTACCGGAGTTAGAGAAACGAGAAGAAAATAGAAACTAAGAATTTTTAAGACCGGAAAAGCGGTTTGAACGACAACCGGATCTTTCAGCCACCAAAGCAAAAATGGTTGGCCAACGGTAAAGGCGAGAATCACCGCCACAATACCACACATCAAAGTAAAACCCTCCACCGCAAAGACCAAAGTCCTGAGTTTTTTGATTCTGTCTTTTTCCAACAAGGAGGTGCTCAGAGGAAAAAACACTTGAGCAAACTGAGATATTACTCCGGCTCCTTTAGTAACGATGCTTTGAGGGATACTAAACGCGGTTATGGCTCTGGCGGAAACCATGGCCCCCAAAACAAAATTGCTAAATTGGCTTTCAATTTGACCGGCAAGGGTGCCGATGAAATTCCTTAGACCGTAGGAGAAAAGATCTTTGCCGGTTTCTTTATCATAGTAAGGAATAAAATTCATGCCGGTAAATTGCTTGCGAGTATAAAAAATCATGTATCCGAAAGTTAGCAGATGAAAAATTAACTGGACAAGAAAGAGAACTGCCAGGTGTGGATAAAACCCGGATACCAAGGCCGAAATAATTGTATTGGCAGAACCGACCAGTAATGTTTTGGAATTAAAAATATCAAATCGCTGTTCTGCCTGAGGAAGACTGAGAAAGTGAATGTTAAGGTGATTAATGAAGACAATTGTCGCAAGAATCATAGTGGAGATATTTATCGTATTACGATCCAACAGAGCAAAGATGGGCATGATTCGTGATAAATATTGAAGAAGGGCAATAAGAATCACGAATAAGACAAAGGCCAAAAAAATAAAAACGGCAAAAGATGTTTTCCAGGTTTTGACTTTTTCTTCGGCGGATATTCCCGGCAAGGATAATTTTCTTACGACAGCATTTGATATCCCAAAATCGAATACCGCCGATAAAGAAATAAATGAAACCATAAAAATATAGACACCAAAGACATCTCTTCCCAGGTTATTGAGTAAGATGGAGACGGAAAAAAAGCTGGCAACCAGTAAATAAAAATAGCCGGCAAGATTGAAGCCGGTGTTTTTTATTAAACTTTTTTTGATAGACATAATTTGTTGTAAAGACCTTCGATTTTTTTGGAAATTTTTTCCCGGTCGTATTTGGCCACAGCCATTTCGCGGGATCTTTTTCCCATTGCCAGTCTCAAGTTTTTATTATAGATGAGTTTCTCAAGTGAGGTTTTTAGATCTTGGTAATTGGCCGGTTTGGCATAAACGGCAACATCGCCACAGACTTCGGGTATTCCACCGGAGGTAGTAGTGACGATAGGCAAGCCACTGGCCATGGCTTCGGTTAGGACCGTACCAAATTGTTCTTCCCACTCTTTTTCCGACCGGCTGGGTAAACAAAAAATGTCTGCGTGATGATATTCGCGGTGGATTTTTCCATATGGCGATTGTTTGATATGCACGTTTTTAAAGCCTTTTAGATCATGCTTTAATGAACCGTTACCAATAAATGTTAAATGAATATTTTTATTGTTGACGTAAATCTCCAAAAAAGCTTTCAAAAGATCTTCGACACCTTTTTCCGGAACGAGTCTGGCGACACATAATATATTTAGGTCCCGCTTTGTTTTTTGACCGGACATTGGCTTGAATCTTTTGATATCAATCCCCGCGTTGATGACCGTGATCTTGTCTTCTTTGACACCTTCTTTCATCAAAGCCCTTTTTGCCCTTTCGGTAACGGCGATAAAGTGATCGATGTTTTCTCTGGCCATTCTTTTGTATTCTTTCCTACCCTTGATGCCTTCGTTGTTCCCCGGTATTGTCTCCCAAACGGTGCTGACGATTTTTCTTATCAGACCTCTTCTTTTGGCCATAACGGCTTGGTTGGTGTAGCCGTAATATGTTTCGGCCACATGAACCAAATCGGCGCCTTTTATTTTGTTTCTTAATCCTAATAGTTGGTGCGCATCCGTAAACAGACGATTTAGTATCGGATATTTAAAAGGAATATTGGGGATGTCTGTCGGAGACCAGAGTTTGATCAACGGTAAATCTATTTTGTCCGAGATTGGGTGCTTTGAAGATATGGCTGTGATGTCAAACTTTTCCTTTAGGGGAGAATAATTCTGTAATTCAAAAGGATTCAAGAACGCTCCCCTGACTATAAATATTTTCATTGTTTGAGATATTTATTTGCCAAAATTAGAAAATCATCAAGTAAAAATATTGGTTGAATAATGAGGTTTCCAAGAATACTAAAATGTTTCAAATAATAATATTTTCTTGATAACATCCATGATGAATGTCTTATTCTATCTTTGTTTCGACTACTTCCTCCACTATAGTGGATTATCCTTGAATCAGCACAGTGAACAATTTTTAACCCTTCTTTGTTTGCTCGTAAACAGTAATCAACATCTTCTAGATACATAAAATATTTTTCATCTAACAATCCGATTTTTGCGATAGTTTCCGAAGATATTAACATATATCCCCCGGTCACAACATTGACTTCCTTTGTTTCAGATTCTCGGTTCTTTGTATCAAGATAGTAGAAATAATTATGCCACCTATCTGATGGATCGAGTTTCCTTATATTAGTAAAATCAAATATTCCAACATAGAGTGTGGGAAATCTGAAATAACTTCCATTTCTTTTTCCATTTTTTCCGTAAGTTGTACCTCCAACAATCCCAGCAGAATATTTTTTTGCACACTTGATCAGATTAATAATTGATGTTTTATTTAATTCGGTGTCTGGATTGAGAAGGAGATAATAATCTTGACGGGAAGCCGTTTTTATTCCTATATTGATTGCTTTTGCAAAACCCAAATTGGTCTTGTTTTTTACAAATACGATTTTGCATTGTTTCGTTTTGAGTGAATCAATGATTTCCCTCGTGCCATCAGAGGAATTATTGTCGACAATAACAATTTTCAGATCTACACCTTCAGATTTTGAAGGAATCAATGATCTGATACATTTGCTTATATATTTTGCTGAATTAAAAGTTACAATGATTACAGCAACGTGTATTTTTGTCATTTAGATTCAGATTGATTTAACAATTATCTAATGAAAATGAAAAGGTCTGCCCACCTGCGCCTGTTCGCTCTCTTCCTGGTTATATTATCATTTTTATGTTTTCCACTGTCTTCTCGCGCTAGTAATACATTGTTTGTTGATGATTTTCTAAACATTGATGATGTCCATTGGATTATTGAAAATAATGGCGGATCCACGAGTGTCGACGGCGGTCAATTATCTCTCTCCTCTCCACTTATTAGATCGTACCCATATGTAGTGTTACGGAACGTAATATTTCCCGAAAAATATGAGGTTAAAATTAAATTTAGAATCTCTGGAAATGTAAATTATGGATCAGGGATAATATTTTCTGATCGACTTATACCAAATCAAACTCATTCTGATCTTTTGGATAGTGAATTTATTTTTCAAATTTGGCCAATCGGAAGAGATCTTTCTTTTATAAGGACTCGGTTGTGTCCTGACGACTCTTCAATTTGTTCCGAAACCTCTACTCCAACAATTATTACTACTTTTAATTCATCTAATTGGAATGAAGTGTCTATAGTATTTGACGGTTCAAAATATTCATTAGCGTTTAATGATACTGTTTTGTTTCAATCGAGATCATCTTCGTTATTAATTTCCAAGGTATGGTTTGGTAATCCTCAATTGACTGAGTCAAATAACACTTGGATGAACATTGATATCGATTATTTTTATATTTTTAACTCATCAGTAAAAACATCCACTATTGTGATTCCGGGGTTTGGGGGGAGCTGGGATATTGGAGCGATCTTGTCGGGATCGGAAGGAACCAATTGGCAAGTACCTTCGTTTGTAATTAATTATGACGGCATTCTAAAATCATTAAGAAATGCCGGCTATGAAGACGGCAAGAATTTATTTGTCTTTCCTTACGATTGGAGGAAGCCGCTCGACCAGTTAGCGAATGACCTCGATTCGTTTATCTCCAGTCATGATCTATCCAAAGTAAACCTGATTGGACATAGTATGGGTGGTCTTGTATCTCGAGCTTATGCTCAAAAATACGGTATAGCCAAAATTGAAAATATATTGTCCGTCGGTTCTCCTCATCAGGGCGTAGTAGATGCTTACGGTCTTTGGGAAGGAGCCAAAATCTGGAATGGAGTGTGGTGGGAAAATGTATTACTGGAAATTGCGTCCGAAATTAATAGAGCAAAAGATGAGTTAAAGGTAAACGCGGTCAGACGCGTTTCGCCTTCGATTATCGATCTTTTTCCAACCTATCCTTTTCTTGAATCCAATAATGTACTAATTGGTATCGACGGAATGTATGAAAAAAATACCTACCTAAAGAACTTAAATTCCGATATTTCTGTTCTGAGTAACAAGTTAACGGCTTTTTGGAGTGATCAGATATCCGAGACGAAAAATACCATTAATGTCGGCGCGAGAAGCAAAGAAGACAGAAAGAATAATATGTGGGTGGATGGAAAACCGGTGGGAGATTATCCCTTCGAAAACGCGGTTGGTGACGGAACGGTAACCAAACAAAGTGCTATTGGTCCTTTTGGCGATAACGTTGAACTTTCGGGATGGCACGGTGATTTACTCTCCAGCCAAAGCAACAATCAAAAGATTTTTGAAAAATTGGGCCTTGATACTAGCTTAGCCTTATCATCCGCATCGGATAATCGAAAAAATTCTTTCGTGGCGATACTAAGATCTCCAGGGGAACTTCAGGTGTGTGATGTCCTCTTGTTACACTGTAATGACGAATTGGGGCTCTATTTTCAGGAGTTTAAGTTGTTTATTCTTCCGGGGTATGACGGAGAAGAGCTGATAATAAAAGTGAAGGAATTGGGGTCCGGTGGTTACAAATTGCATCTTGGTAATATTGATGAATCTCCGGACTGGCTGGTGTTTAGCGGTTTATTAAAATATCCGGGACAAGAAGATGCCTATCGGATTAAATACGATGGCAATTCGATTTCGGCTACTTTTTTACCGACAAATAAGGAGGTTTGCAAGAAAAACGGGTGGAGTGCCTTTCGATTACTGGGTTTTAGAAATCAGGGAGATTGTGTAAGTTTTGTGGAGAGGCATCGCCAGGGTGCAATTTTGTGGTCGCGACTGGATTCGAACCAGTGACCCCCGCAATGTGAATGCGGTGCGCTAACCGGCTGCGCTACGCGACCTTAGGCTTGAATAATTATACCAGTCAGTCTAAACTAAACTGATGTCTTTCTTTCGAAAGTTTGTTCATGTAGTGTATGAATTCGTTGAAGCGTTTGTAATTTCTGCCTCTGTTTTTGTGGTCGTCTACCTGTTCCTGATGCAACCCCATCAAGTAAAAGGTAGCTCGATGTTCCCAACTTTTAAGGACAAAGAATATCTTTTAACGGATAAGGTTACTTATAAAACCAGAGATCCGATGGATGGAGACGTTATTGTGTTTAAGGCTCCGATTAACGAAGATTATGACTTTATCAAACGCGTTATCGCCACTCCGGGGCAAACCGTCATGGTTAAGGACGGGAGAGTATTTGTCGACGATCAAATGATTGATGAATTTTATCTGCCCAAGGCCTATACCACCGCTCCCGGACAGTTTCTTCACGAAGGTGAGTCTTATTCCGTGCAGTCAAACGAGGTGATGGCTTTTGGTGATAACCGCGATCACTCATCCGATAGCCGTGATTGGGGACCGGTGCCTTTTAAAAACATCATTGGGAAGGTGTTTTTCCGCTATTGGCCAACAAACGTTGTTGGTCTTGTCATGAGTCCGACAGTGGTGCTTGAAGAACCGGCAAAATAAATATTGTTAATACTCCCGGGGATTGTTTGGAAGATCTTCCGTTTCTGCCGATGGAGTGTTTTCCGGATTAGAAAATGGTTCGAAAGGATTGGCAAAAGTATTGGTGACTTCTTGTGGTTCGTCGACTTCGACGACCGGCTCAACAGGGGAGTCAGTCATAATATTTTGAGTAGTGGGGGAAGAGGTAACTAATGAATCGTGAATTTTCTGAATTTGTTTTTCGGTTTCCTCCGGATTGCCTCTTAAGACGATATGAATTGCGGTTTCAACTCTCGAACGGCGCATTTTGACCCGGGCGTTCTCCCCTATCGACTTCTCTATTTCACTGGCCATTCTATCGATTGATTCGTTGACCGTTTTGGTATTAAACCCGTCTTGGGGTTTCGACTTGTGCATGGTTTTCTTGAACCTGCGCGACAGCTCTTCGGCGCGTCTAACCGAGCCTCCCTCCCGAAGGATAATCTTATACGCCTCAATCATCAGCTGGGTGTCGGGGATGGCTGCAAGGGCTCTTGCGTGGCCTTCAGTGATCACTCCCGAGATCAGGCCATCTTTTAGGGCATCGGGCAGCTCCAGAAGACGGAGGGTATTACTTACGAAAGCCGGACTTTTGCCTATTCTCTGACTGATATCCGAGTTTCCCAAATTAAACTCGCGGATCAGGCGGTCAAAGGAATTGGCTCGATCAACAGGGTTTAAATCGGTTCTCTGAACGTTTTCGACAATGGCCATCTCCAACATTCCCTGAGGCGAGGTTTCGATGATGCGAACGGGAACATCCTTAAGACCGGCCAATTTTGAGGCTCGCCAACGGCGTTCTCCGGCAATAATTTGATAGCCGGCCGGTGTGTGTGCCACCACCAAAGGTTGAATTACTCCATGAGTTTTTATGGAATCCACGAGTTCCGAGAGAGATTCCGGGGTGATGACTCCTCTGGGCTGAAGAGGGTTCGGTTGTAAATAGTCTAAAGGAAGGATGGCAACCGGTTGATCGTCCATTTATTTTGCAATTACATCAACGTAATTAACTCCTCCAAGCTTCCGGAACTTGACAGTGCCTTCAACCAGTGAAAACAAGGTAAAATCACGACCTAATTCGGTATTTAGTCCGGCATGAAAATCCGCGCCTCTTTGTCTGACGATTATCTGACCGGTTTTGACGGCTTGACTGCCAAATATTTTGACTCCTAGTCGTTTTCCCGCTCTTTGAGCATGTTGTCTGGTTGCTCCACCCGATTTAACGTGTGCCATAGATTTTTTTGATTACTTATTATTTCTTTTGTAGGACAACGATCTCTCGTTTTACATCCGCATCCGGACGTGAATAAATGATATCGCGTTTGAGGAGATTGTAACCCAATTCCAGCTTTCCGTCAATCACACTACTTGTCTTATAGAGATGTTTACCGTCATCAAAGCGCGGGAAAACCATGACGATATAACCTCCGGGTTTTAATACTTTTAGCCAGTCTTTTAGACAGCCTAGATATAATTTTTGCAGGCCTGGAACCAAATACCTAATTTCGTCCGGCCTAAAATTTGGCTTTCCCAGAAAGGGTTCCGTAACTATGGCGTCAATCATATTGAATTTATCGGAGAGATGGGTGGCGTCCAGTACTTCTAGTCTTGCCTCTATACCCAGGTAATCCAGATTGGCCTTGGTCTCTCGAATTTGGTCGGCCAGTATATCCGAGCCCCCAACACGGAAGCCAATTTCCGCTGCTTCAACCAAAACGCGTCCCGACCCACAAAAAGGGTCTATCAAAGTGTTTCCTTCCGGCGCAAGAGGGACCAAATTGACCATACTTCTGGCAATTTTAGGTGGAAGTATGCCCGCTTTGGCGTTTGCAAAAGGCATGTGGCGGTCTTTTTTGATCCAATGCTCAAAGTCATGCACCCAGATAGTTTTCCAGACTGTTTCTTGTTTTTGATCCAAAAATAGTTCGTCTATCTTGTGTTTTCGAAGCAATACCGGAGAAAGGCCAAAGTGATCTTTTGAAAGAATAAATCTCCCTTTGGTTAAAATATTTTTAATATCTTGGCTGATTTGGGCGGAATCTTTGTAGTTATCCAACGAAGTAACCGAAAAATTCTTGTTTTTGATTAGATCGGCCATTGACTCCGGTTCCGGGATAACCCCAACCACTTCTTGAGCCAGTTTGATACTGCAACCCAAACGCTGAACTGCCGTTATGGCATCCGTCTCGTTACCGGACTCAAAAAGATAAATATTGGGCCGTAATTGGACCGATCCTTTGATCTGAACATCAATTTCGGATTCGGCCAGGGTGTTGCTGGCGCCTGCGAAGAGTATGAAACGCATGGGTTTTAAAGATTGATAGCCTTGACGATGAAGTGGCTTTCCGTCTGTCTGTGCCCGGTAACCTTGCGATATCTGGATTTGGCCTTGAACTTGGCAACGCGGATCTTTTCACCTTTTTTGTCGCCTTCCATCAGTAAATCTACAGTGACTTTGTCCAGATATGGAGCTCCGATCAGGGTTTTTTCCCCATCGTACCCAAGCAAAACCTCTTTGACTTTAAGTGTTTCCCCCTCTTTGATATCAATTTTTTCAGCCACGACCTTGTCGCCAACCTTAACCAAATATTGTTTTGCTCCCAGTAGGATGACTGCGTATGTAATTTTGTTTGCCATGGGCGCTATTATATCTCAAATGGCGTGAGTAAATCAATCTGGGCCCAGAGTAGCCCGATCAAAATCGCGTAGCTAAGTAAAGAACTACCGCCATAAGAAAATAGGGGCAAGGTAATTCCGGTTACCGGCATAATCCCCAGATTCATACCGACATTCACAAAAAACTGAAAGAAAATAAGCACAAAAATGGAGAACGATAGTAGGACATGCCGGTTGTCGTGTAGGCGCTTGATGGTTTTTAAACAAAACAGAAAAATCACGGAATAGCAGGCAAATAAGACCGTGGATCCCAAAAGCCCAAACTCTTCGACAAAAGAAGCAAAAATAAAATCGGTGTGTCTTTCGGGCAGAAAATTCAAGTGAGACTGGGTCCCCAGCTTTACCCCCTTGCCAAATATCTTCCCGGAACCGACGGCGATGGTGGATTGAATTACATTGTAGCCGGCACCTTTTGGATCCGAATATGGATTGACAAATGTCTCCAGCCTTTGACGTTGATAGGGCTTAAGCAGTTTTGATTCCAAAGGAATAACAATTGAAAACAGAACTATTCCCAAAAGGATAAGTTTGGAAATTTGTCCGGAAACCACCAGAAGAGCCACGGGTAAAAAAACCAGTGTCATGGCCGAACCCAAGTCCGGCTGAATGGCAACCAGAACAACCGGAATGGATGCCAGCCCAAGAAAAATCAGAATTTCTTTCCAAGAGATTTTTTTTAGACCAATGAGGTATGAAGAATAATAGATAGCCAATAACGGCTTGACTATTTCCGAGGTTTGGAGATTGAAAAAACCTAAATCAATCCACCTAACGGAACCTCGGATATTTTTTCCGATAAATAAAGTGATGACTAACAAAATCAAACTGACAATATAAAACGTTTTGCCCGTACTGAGTAAGAGGGTAATGTCCGATTTGCCCAAAACATACACAATAATGGCACCGGTAATAACAAAAGCCAGTTGAGACAAAAATAAATCGGGGGCGGTGCTCCAGATGGTAAC
>Ga0172379_10011957_pt1 | contig 10239 bp, 12 predicted proteins | sample GrowelOW334metaG_FD_119756 | JGI IMG/M metagenome (GOLD analysis project Ga0172379, IMG submission 119756) | Groundwater microbial communities from an aquifer near a municipal landfill in Southern Ontario, Canada - Groundwater well OW334 metaG | ecosystem: Environmental > Aquatic > Deep...
TCGCGTTCAAGCATCAGCGGGATTATAAGGAGGGTTATAAGCGATGCGATTGCCGGGCCGGATTTTTCGCTTGAGAGTTTAAAGAATATAAACAGAGTCGCGAGGCTTATCAATATGAAAAACAGATGCACGCCCAAAAATCCGAAAGCTTTCCATACTAGAAAAAATATTATACCGCCGAGCCAGTGGTGGTTAAGTACGGGGTATCCGGGGAATGTATAAGAATAGAAGTTTGTTTTTAATACTCCGAAATTTCCGCTAAGAATCTCTCCGCCGTTTTTTATGTGGCGTCCAAGATCGGCTGTTACAAGATTTATCGGGTGAGAAAGCAAAATGGCGTACGACAAAAAAACAAGAAACATCAGTATAATCCCTGTAATTTGATTTGTTTTGCCCATAGGTCTTTGATTACAGCTTAAATGCTAAAGTTTTATTGACCAACAGCAAGAAGTGTGGATAACTTTAAACCAAAATTAGTGTAAAATTAAACTATAAAAAGAGAAAGGTCGTTTCTCTCGCCGCTGTCCGATTAAAACGGGCGAGCTGGCGTTCCCGATTATTTAGTAATAGGGTTAACCTGGATTAGGTCGATCAGGTTTTTCTTCAGCTTTTAGTTGAAGAAGTAAAATCCGCAATTAAAAATTTAAAAACAAATGTTTGTACAAACTTGGGGCGACACAATCGTTGCATCACTGCAAAATTTGTGGGCGTTGGTATTATTATTCCTTCCGAGCTTGATAGTTGCTTTGATTGTTATCATAGTTGGCTGGGTAGTTGCTGCTGCTTTGGGAAGGGTTGTTTGGCAGATTGTGGCGGCTGTACACGTTGATCAGCTTTTTGAGAGGTTGAATTTTAAGAAGCCTCTTGAAAGAGCCGGATTGAAGCTTAACACAGGAAAGTTTTTGGGCGAATTGGTGAAATGGTTCTTGATCTTGGTTTTCTTTATGGCTGCTGCTGATATATTAGGATTAACAGAAGTTACGAGTTTCTTGCAATTGGTGATTTCCTACATTCCAAACATAATCGTTGCTGTTTTGATTCTTTTGGCCGGCGCGGCTTTTGCGAATTTTATGCAAAAGTTAGTGCGAGCGGCTTCGGATACTGCTGAATTGGCGCATGCAGGATTTGTCGGATCAGTTGCTAAGTGGTCAATTTTGATTTTTGCCCTTTTTGCCGCTTTAGATCAGCTAGGCGTGGCGAGGACTTTCATAATAACAATGCTTCAAGGCTTTGTTGCTATGGTTGCTATCGCTGGTGGCTTGGCTTTTGGCTTGGGCGGACAGAACGCAGCAAGATCATTCATAGACAAGCTTCGCGACGAAATCAGCGACAAATAGTCAGTTACCAACTACAAGTAATTTTATCAGGAAACAAGAAATCCCTCCGTGATGAACGGGGGGATTTTGTTTTTGTATCTTTATGCTATAGTAGCCATGGGAATAAAGAGGTCAGAAAACCGAGCCGCGAGACCTTCTTGCGGATTTCAAAACGCAAGAGTTGAGTGTCCCGTTAAGCCATATATCACCCAGATATGTGGTCAGACTGGTGGAAAGGTCAGGCGCAAATCCGAAGATGTGTTGTTGTGCGAGTGGTGTGTGCAAATATTGGGATCGGACCTGCCGAATTGGGAGGCAAAAAAGCCACACCCTCTGGGCGGAAACGTCCCAATGACTATGGACAAGTTCAAAACAGGCGTTGCCTGGTCCTAAAGGGGTATTGTTCCTCACTAAGGAACAATTATGGTGTCCGTCCCCATAAAGGATGGATTTACCAGACACGCTGCCATCGGCTGTCGCTCCTCTCTTTGTTTCCCAAAGGCGGATACTAATCCGCCTTTTTAATTCCTTACAGGAAACCCCGCACTGAGTCGGCGTCGTGGATTCCTAGTAGCCGACGAAAGTGCGGGGATGAATGCGCTTAGCACCGAACAGGTGCTAAGCTGTTATCATGAGAATCCGCAGTCTAAGTCATAGTAATATGGAAAACCTTCCCAAACAGCCTAATATTGGATTCTCATGAAACCAAAAGGAAACCCCGCACGAGAGTGCGGGGAGGAGGTCATTTTTATTCTCCCTTTTTTAAAGGGAGTGTCTTGTAAAGACGAGGGATTTAAATCCTCCGATTCACTTTGTGAACCACCTCCTTTAGGAAAGGAGGAATTTTAATCTCGTAAATATTTTTTGCCCTTAAGTTTTTCTGGCAGATAGCTTTCATCCGAATATTTTTCATAACCTTTTCCATAGCCGAGCTCTTTCATTAATTTTGTTGGCGCGTTTCTAACATTAAATGGAATCGGCAGGTTGCCGTGTTTTTTAACATCAGCGAGCGCGGCCTGATATGCATCATACGAACGCCTGTCTTTTTTGCATTGGCATAAGTAAGAAACTCCGTGCGCAAGATTTATTCCGCATTCCGGGTATCCGATTGTTTCGCACGCGCGAAAAACGGAATTGGCAACAACAAGCGCAGTCGGCATTGCAAGACCAATATCTTCGCTTGCAAAAATAACCATGCGCCTCGCAATGAAAAGCGGATCTTCTCCGGAATCAACCATTCTCGCTAAATAATATAAAGCGGAATCGGCCTGCGAAGCGCGCATGCTTTTTATGAACGCACTTATAGTATTGTAGTGTTCTTCTCCTTTTTTGTCGTATCGCAAATGTTTTGACTGAAGCGTTTGGATTAAAGTTTCAACCGTGATTTTTTTATCCCTCGACTTTGCTCGGGATGGTGAACCTGTCGAACCATCCCTCGACTCCCTCGATTTTTCTCGGGACAGGTCTGCTCGGGATGGTGAGCTTGTCGAACCATAAAGCGCATTAGTGTTTTCCAGCATCGTAATTGCTTGGCGCGCGTCTCCGTTTGCCATTGCCACAAGCCAGTCTTTGGCGTCAGAATCCATTTTAAATCCGGTGTGGTTTATTATTGAAAGCATCTCATCGCTTTTTAATTCGTTTAAAACAAAAACCCTGCATCGCGAAAGCAGGGGAGAAATAATTTCAAAACTTGGATTCTCGGTTGTCGCTCCAATTAAAGCCATTTCTCCGCTTTCAACATAAGGCAATAAAAAATCCTGCTGGCTTTTGTTGAAGCGATGAATCTCGTCAAGCAACAAAACTTTCGGCTGGCCGTTGGAATCGTCTTTTAAAACTTTTCTGATTTCGTCCTTGCCGGCAGCGACCGCAGAAAGTTCGTAAAGTTTTGCGTTTAAGCTTTTTGAATAAATTTTTGCGAGCGTGGTTTTTCCGACTCCGGGAGGCCCCCACAATATAAAAGAAAAAAGATGCTTCTTTTCTATCGCAATAGCAAGCGGTTTTCCTTTACCGACCAAATGTTCTTGGCCGACAAATTCATTCAAGTTTTTTGGCCTGATTCTTGATGCCAAAGGTTCGTTGGTCATAATACATAAAAAGTAACTCTTTAAACTAATTTTCTCAACTGTTTGACCCAGCACATAGATATCTATGTGCTTGGTTTGACGTATATTTATTTATTCCATATGATATACCAGTTCTTTAAATCGGCTGGCGCTGTGCCACTGAACAGCGCAAATCAGGCGGTCGTGTGCCTAGATGTTAGTAAAACACGGCAATAGAGCCCAAGGAGGCTAGATATGAAGATCTCCGTGGAGTGGATAGCTGAAAAACCAACAGCAGAGGAAGTCGCGGACATGATGTCGAAATCTTGTGCTGGAGGACTTCTTGCGGTAACACCAAATACTTTCAAAGCGAATATATTGGGTAATGACAGCGTATGCTATAGAGTTGATTTTGAGTGTGTTTCATTAAAATGTTTTTCAAATGTGCCTATCAACGACAGAAGCTTGCCACGTAATAATGGACTATTCGTTGGAAATCAGATTCTTAAGTGGTTGTACAGAAATTACCAAGTCCACGGCAAAATTTTGGTAGAAGGGATTTCCGTCGGTGATTATGCGGCGCGTCTCGAGGAAGCGATGCGACAAGCTGTCGAAGATCTTAAGCGAACCCGCTCGTGGTTTAAGGATAGGAGATTGGCCGAAATCCGTCGCCGTTTAGAAATCGCACTTGTGAGTAAGTGTTAATAATGTACTAATACCGGTCGGGAGGAACATCTCGACCGGTTTTATTTTTTATAAACGTGTGGTATAGTATTTTGCGTTAGGTCGTTTAGCTCAGCTGGTTAGAGGATAAATTGTATAACATACAATTTATCCGTTTACATCAAAAACAATGTGGACGGTTAGCTCAGTTGGTAGAGCGACTCGTTTACACCGAGTAGGCCACAGGTTCGAGTCCTGTACCGTCCACATTGTTTTGGATAAACCGAGTAAGGGACAACGTGCTTAAGCACATCGTCCGTTTACACCGAGTAAGGGACAAACATGCCGTTTCTCCGCCCTCAAAAGTTTATTTGCGTTAAATAAAATTAAATACGCCATCCGGTTGGCGCATTTAAAATAGTTAGAATCTACTCACTATAGAGGTTAAACCTCTATAGTTTTTTAGCGATTGAAAAATATTTATTAAAAGCTTTTTTGCATAATTCGAAACAAGCAAAATGGGTATGCGTGATAGCTTCTAGTAATTCCTGTTCACTTTTTATTGGGCTAAATCTATAAAGTTTCATAAAATTATAATTTTCCAGTCTGAATAATTTTCAATAGTTCATCATGTAGTATTCCATTAGAAACTAAACATCCGATCCCGTCTTCGTCATATCTTCTTTCATTTCCATTTAAATCAGTGACTTTTCCACCAGCTTCTTCGGTGATAATTTTTAAGGCAGCAACATCATGGCCATGTTCTTTAAAAAAAGCAGCCCCAATATATTTACCATTAGCAACTTGAATACCACCATAAATAAAAGAAGGGAATTTCATTACTGCACATTTCATTTCGCTTAATGTTTTAATAAGTGGTAAATTTGAAAAACCAATAGATCTTCCAGAAGCAGCAACATTAAAATATGTATTTTTTAAAGTAGTATTATTTTGAACAAATATTTTTTTACCGTTTCTGTAAGCGCCACTACCCTTATAAGCCCAATACATATTTTTCATAACCGGATCATTTACTATTCCCAATACTGGCAAACCATTAGATTGATCAACTAAGGCTATAGAAAAAACAAATGTTGGTAATCCAACTGAAAATGCCATAGTCCCGTCTATTGGATCACAAACCCAAACATATGTTGAATTTTCTTTTATCTCACTTTTTTCTTCTCCGTAAATACTATGCTCGGGATAAGTTTCATTAATTCTTTTTATAACTGAATCGTTAATTTCTGTATCGGCCAGAGTTAGCGGAGTATTATCTTCTTTCCAAGTGTTTTCAACTTCAAAATTAAAATATTTTAAAGCTATTACTTCGGCTTCCTTAGCCAACTTTTTTGCAAATTCCAAATATTGTTCCATAAAATGATTTTATCATTTTATGAGGTATTTTTCTAGCTATCCGCCCCGCCAAAAAACAAAATGCCGAAGCCCGCGCGGATTCCTCCCCAGACCCCTCCTCCGCGCGGGGAAACGCTAGTTCTTCATTTTTTCTTGAAAGTAGGTTCGCGCGAATGCTATAATGACACCACATTGTTTTGGATAAACCGAGTAGGTCTGGGGTTCGAATCCTCAAACGCCCACAATAAAGTTAGCTCAGTAATAAAGAATAGCCTTGATTAAGTTGGGCTTTTTATACCCGAATTTATGCCATTTTTATGCCTATTGACAAACTAATATACTATAGTGTATAATATAAGTATACAGTAGTGGGTAGTTCTCTAAAGAAAAGAGGTTAAAGATGAAAAAGCTCGTGTTGTTCGCCAGCCTCGTTTTCGCCAGTATGGCGATGGCCGCCGATCTGGAGAATCTCTCCGAGGTTCTTCAGAACTCCAACTGGGAGAAGAATACCCAGATGGAAGCGAAGCAGAAGTGGGAGAAGAAGATCGGCGAGGTCTGGACGTCTGCCGACGGCAAAGTCACGTTTGCTGTCGGAGCTACCAAGAGCCGTCTCGCGAACTTGGCCAGAAGCATGGCTGAGATGGACGCGAGAGTTCTTCTTCTGACTCGGGGCCGTCCCGTCGATGGGGCGATCTCGGGTGAGTTGGTCTACTCCGTTCCGTTGATGTGGAAGTCCGACAAGAAGAAGGGATGCATCGTCTTGATGGCGATCCCAACGGAGCTTCTGCCTGAACTTCCCAAGGAGGAATGACCTCCTGAAAATCAAAAGCCCTAGTGGAAAGAAATTTCTATTAGGGCTTTATTATTTTATTTGCCGATATATTTGATTTCAATTCCTGCTTTCTTGGCAAGGTTTAAAATGGCGGGCGACATTCCGTATCTTGAATCGTAATATTGTCCAAAAACAACTCGTTTTATTCCCGCGTTTATTAAAAGCTTAAAGCAGTCGTAACAAGGAGAGGCGGTTGTGTAAATTGTTGCTCCTTCTATCGCTACACCGTTTCTTGCGGCGTGCGCGATTGCATTTGCTTCGGCGTGAACAGTGCGTACGCAATGGCCTTCAACCATTTCGTGGCCGATTTCGTCGCAGTGTTTCATTCCTCTTGGAGATCCGTTATATCCGGTTGAAAGTATTGATTTGTTTTTTACAATCACAGCGCCAACACCTTTAAAACCTTCTTTGTATTTTAAATCAGAACCACGGTTGCACGTGGCTCTTGTTGCCGCTATATGGGCGATTTCCATAAAATAAAAATCCCAATCCGGACGGATATTTTTGGCCGGTAATTTTTTCATAAGTTCGGGACGAGCTAAAATTCTTTCCTTTCTTTGCTGTCTTTGATGATAGCATAAGCCTCCTCGGCGCTGTCCACAAGCATAAAGAGTTCTAAATCCTCCTTATCTATTGCCTCAAATTTTTTCAAAACAACTTCATTCATCCATTCTACAATCCCGCTCCAAAATTCTTTTCCGACAAGTATAATAGGAATCCCGTCGGAGATTTTTTTTGTTTGAACCAAAGTTACGATTTCAAAAAATTCATCAAGCGTTCCGTATCCGCCAGGAAAGTAAACATAAGCCCACGCGGAGTAGGAAAGCATTACTTTTCGAGTAAAGAAATAATGAAACCCCTCGCTTTTTGTTACGTATGGATTTATTCGCTGTTCCTGTTCAAGCTGGATATTCAACCCGACTGATTCTCCTCCTTTCTCAAAAGCTCCTTTGTTTCCAGCTTCCATAATTCCAGGGCCTCCGCCGGTAATTAATGTGAATCCGGATTTTGCCAGAAGCTGGCCAAGCTTTTCGGCTTCCTGGTACCAGTGATTATCCGGAGTCAGTCTTGCGGATCCGAAAAATGTGACTGTTTTTTTAAAATCGAAAATAAATTGGAATCCTTCTATAAATTCGGAAAGAATTCTAAACACTCTCCAATGAAAACTTTCGCGGAAGTCTTTTTTATCTCCGTGTTTATGCTGAGGGAGTTTTGAAGCCGGAACATTTAACTTTGGTTCTCTATGGTCCATAAAATTTAAAAAGATACGATTTTATTTAATTGTATCATAAAAACAAGGCGCTCAAGTTTTTTGCCCAGTAACGCGTACGAACGTACGTTACTGGGTTTGCTTGGCACCTCTTTACACACTACTCCCAGCAGACTCATCCACAGATTTCATCTGCTTTTCCCTCCCGTCCAGAGGTTCGCCAACCTTTCCAGGTTAGCCTGTAGTTGATTTCTATCCGGTCTCCATCCATGTGGTGTTTGGATTTTGTTACAAGGCTTCTTGAAGCCATATCTTCAAGAATCTCGATCATTATCCTCCATTTCTCTGGATGTTGTGGAGATGGATCCATAACGCCTTGGAATATTTCGTTGGCGCTGCGGATTCCGCTTCTTCGCCTTGCCATAAAATCAATTATGGCAAGAATGAGATCGTTTTCGGCCACTTTTCATCATCTCCTTTCGACTTAGCTCAAGGCAAGTTTTTCTGGTGGAATTTAAAGAGCTTTTAATAATTAAAGCTTATATTGTTTGAGGCTTTATATCAATAAAAAAAGTGGCCTCGGTTATTCGCCTTAGCCACCTTATGTACGGGAGTTTTGAGACTGAGTCACCGGTTCTTTTCACGATGCCGGCCTGTGTAGTAGCAACCGCTGTTGCCAACGACTTGGTCGTTTTCGTAGTAGTAGTCACAAGCATACTCGTACTCGTAGTTGCCAAGCGACTGCCATGAGGTCAACGTTAAAGTTTGGCGCATTGTCTCTTCCTCCTGCTAGATTTGAAGGTTCTAAAACACTAACTATAAGTATATAGCATAAGTCATACACTTGTCAAGTCCTCCGTGATTCAAACAAAAAACCGGCGGAGTTGCTGGTTTTGATGTACAATGGCATTACAAAATGTAAAACAGTTGGCTTATCTCAATTCAATTCTATGAAACAGGATTAAGACCGACTTTCCTTTCCACTATTTCTACTCTATCCTTTAACCTTTTTATTTCTTTGTCATGTCTTGAATAACTATTGGTTTGCATAGTTTGTTCAGTCAGAATTTTATCCATCTTATTAGCTAGTTTATCATTGCTGATTAATATCTCATCTTTTATCTTAATAAACTCTGATTTAGTAGCAAGATTTTTCATGTCCGTTTTTGTGGCGAACACCTCGCTTGCCATTTCAATATATTCTTGAAAATCTTTGTGAGTTACTCTTTTATTGAGTTGTTTTGGCATGGAGGTTAATTAAGATTGATTATGTGATGGTTTTATTGTACCACTTCGGTTTAAACACAATCAATTTTCTTTCTTGTGCGCGGGAGAGGATTCGAACCTCCACACCCTTACGGGCGCCACCACCTCAAGGTGGTGCGTCTACCAGTTTCGCCACCCGCGCATATTATCTCGGCATAGCCTCGATCAAAAAACTGTTGTCGGGCGGCGATCCCGAGTAGCTTTTGCTACTCGTTGGAAACTTATCGTTTCCAACCCACCCGCGCATATTGTTTTGCTTTAGCCAATTATAGATAAAGCTTCGCTTATTTTCAATGCTTGATAAAAACCAAAAACCCGCCTTTTGCGTCGGCGGGTTTTTATTCAGATTGAGTTTCTTCTTTTTCTTCTATTTTTTCTTTAGCCGGTTCAACCGCGATTCCAAGTCCGAGGCGTTTTGCGGCTTTACCCACGCGTTTTCTTAAGAAATAAAGTTTTGCTTTTCTGACCTTAGGTCTTGAGACCACTTCAATCTTTTTTATTGTTGGTGAATAGAGAGGATATATTTTTTCAACAGCGACTCCTGCAGCGGCTATTTTTCTTACTGTAAAAGTGGCTCCCGGTTCGTTGCCATGGTTTCTTGCAATCACAACTCCCTCAAAAATCTGTATTCTTTCAACCGGTCCCTTGTCTGCTCCGCCTGATTTTTCCAAAGCCTTTTTAGCGGTTTTTGATACATTCTTTTTTGTAGTGGTTATTTCCTTAATCAATTGATGCACTTTAACCACATCGCCAACATGAAAATCTGCCTTAAAGACAGGGTTGTTCTTTAAGGCTTTATATTCAGACTTGATAAATTCTTGTAGCTTTGAATTATTCATTTGATAACATAATCCGAAAAATCCTAATATATCCTAATGCTCCGAATAAGATCTTAATTCATTAGGATAATTCCCGCCCTTGGCGAGGCTCGCCTCTGGCGGCGGATAAATTCGTAGTTTGGGATTATTTTATCTATCGAAACACTATTTTATCACATATATAAGATTACGCAAGCAGTTGGCTAAATCGCTAGGCAAGGGGGCTGAAAAAGACATTTTCTCGCCGTTTGAGTTTTCAAAGCTAAGATATTCTGCGTGCAGGAACATTCTTCCAAGGTGCTTTGGATCTTTGCCTTTTATGCCATATTTTTTATCTCCGGACACAGGCAGACCGATTGATTTTAGATGCACCCTTATCTGATGCATTCTGCCTGTTTTTGGAGCTGCTTCAAGAAGCGTATGATCTGGATATTTTTTAACTACCTTCCAGTATGTAAGGGCGTATCTGCCCTCAGTCTTTGATTTCGTGGCAACATTTTTAGTCGGATCTGTTTTTGATCTTGCAATATTCAAATCTATTTTGCCCGAATCTTCTTTTGGAGTTCCGTTTACAAGAACCGAGTATTTTTTTGTTACTGTATGCGCCTGAAATTGTTTTTTTAGCATCAGGAACGTCTTTTGATTTTTTGCTATAACCATAACTCCTGAAGTTCCCTTATCCAGTCTATGGACTATTCCCGGGCGAATATTTCCGTTTTCCAGCGAATCTCCAACA
>Ga0172379_10011958_pt1 | contig 10239 bp, 10 predicted proteins | sample GrowelOW334metaG_FD_119756 | JGI IMG/M metagenome (GOLD analysis project Ga0172379, IMG submission 119756) | Groundwater microbial communities from an aquifer near a municipal landfill in Southern Ontario, Canada - Groundwater well OW334 metaG | ecosystem: Environmental > Aquatic > Deep...
ACGAAATAACAAACGGCACTAAACCAGTTTTTATTTTTTTCAAATCACCACTCTGTTTTTTATTTTCCAACCAAGCGGCTAAATAAATTAAAAAGAAAAGTTTAACGAACTCGGCTGGTTGAAAATTAAATGGTCCGATTTTTAACCAACTCGACGCCTTACCCCAACCAGCACCAAGTCCGGGTACAAAAACAGCTACCAATAAAGCAACGGAAAAAATCAATAACCACGGGGCATATTTTTTTAATTTTTTATAATCAAAAGACGCTGCCAAACAAAAAAATATTATTCCCGGTAAAATGCCTTTTAAAATTTGATTTTTGATAAAATAATACGCGTCGCCGAATTTATTAAACGCCGCTGCTGAGCCGGCTGAAGATAAAAAAATTACGCCCAACACAACCAATAAAGCGATTACAATTAAAACCGCGTAATCAGGTGCGTGATAACGATAATTGTAATTAAACGGCGTTGCTATGGAACGCTTGATTGTTTTAGTCAGCGAACGAGAATGAAACATTTTTTATTTTTTATTTTTTTGAACTTATTTTTCGAGAAATCTTTTTGAATTCGGAAATAAACTTAGCGGATCGTTCGCGATAATCCTTGATCTCTCCGAAGCTTTCACAGGCAGGAGAAAGTAAAACTACATCGCCTGTCTTTGCTTTTTTAGTTGCTGCCGCAAAAGAATCGGCTAAGCTCGGCAACAAAAAAGTATCGTCAATTTCTTTTTTTACCAAAGGATAAAGCTTGGGCGCGATCAAACCGCTCAGAAAAACCGCTTTAACCTGATATTTGGTAAGATTTAAAAGTAAGCGATCGAATTCTTTGGGTAACCAAACTTTTCTCGATCCTTCCAAAATTAAAATAACTTTGCCTTTCGGCTCCATGGCAATAGCAGAGGCGGTAGCTTCTGGTCTGGTCGCTGCTGAATCATTAATAAATGTCACACCTTTAACCTTACCTAAAATCTGCATTCGGCCTTCCCGAGCGGAAAAACTTTTTAAAACTTTTTTTATTTCTTGGTCGGTGCAATCAAAAAATTTAGCGACTTTAATTGCCGCAATCGCGTCGCTTAACAAATGACCAGTGGAAAAATATGAGGTTTTGGGAATGTCTTTGGCTTCCGCATCGTTAATTGAATAAAAAATCGTTTGTTTGGGAAAGCGCAGGGAAGATAAAACCGGGTCATCGGCATTGATCAAAAGTCTATCCCCTGTTTTTTGATATTTTCCCAGCTCTAATTTGGTTTGCAGATATTCCGCAAAGCTGTGATTATGATCATCAAGATGGTTGGAAAAAACATTGGTAATAATAGCTGTTTGTGGTGATTTTTGACTGAATGGCGCGAATTTAAGGGTGCGATTATTGATTTCCGCGACTATTAATGCCTGTTTGCCGAGCTTGAAAATCTTTTCAAAATCATAAGCGCACCAACTATCACCGATCAAAATACAGTTTTTATTTTTAGTCAAAAGTAAACGAGATAATAAATTAGTAACGGTGCCTTTGCCGGCCGTACCGGTTACGCCGATCAAGGTTCCAGGAAAAAATTCCAATAATAAATTATACCAATTCCAAAAATTAAGTCGCCCATTATTAGCTTTAGCGGCGTATAATTCCAATGCTTTATTTTCCGGATAACGAAACCAAGACGAGGCGGTAAAAATAATCTCCGCTTTATCTAAACCGGCTAAATAATCCGTTTTATAATTTATTTTTCTCAAACCCGTTAAAATTTTTTGCAGGGCTAATTTCTTGGCAGTTGGTTTTAGATTTTCACGATAATGAAAAAAACTGGCAGTAAATTCTTCCGCTGATTTAAAATCATGGCCGGTTATGTTTTTGGCTCCAAGCGACAATAAAAATAATGCGATACTTCCCCCTTCCGCCCCGGAAAGACCGACGATGTGAATGTTTTTATTTTTTAAATCGCTTAAATTCATAAACTTTTATCAAGTAAAAAAATAATTAGGCCAATAACCGCCGAAACCCCGGAAATAACCCAAAAACGCATCACGATTTTCGGCTCCGACCAACCGATTGCTTCGAAGTGATGATGAATCGGTGTGGATAAAAAGATTTTTTTGCCGTGACGTAATTTTTTACTGGTTAATTGAATAATAACGGAAACCGATTCAAAAACAAAAACAAAACCGATAATTAATAATAATAAAGCAGTGTTGGTAAGCATAGCCACCACGCCCAAAGTAATACCCAAAGACATAGCGCCGGTATCGCCCATGATAAATCTGGCCGGATTGATATTGAACCACAAAAATGCAAGTAGCGCGCCGACGATGACTGCACAAAAGGCTGCTAAATTATATTTTCCAGAAGCAAAAGCCATGACTGCAACTGCCGAAAAAGAAGTGAGCAAAACACCACCAGCCAAACCATCTAAACCATCTGTTTCATTGACGGAAAACGCGGTAGCAACTATCACAAAAATAAAAACCGGAATATACCACCAGCCAAGATCAAAATTACCCAAAAACGGTATATGAAAAATATCCCAATCAAGTTTAAAATAAAACCATAAAGCACCGATTGCCGCGATAAAAGTGTAGATTAATAAGCGGTGCCCAATATTTAAACCGCCGCCATTTTTACCAATTCTTTTGATCCCTAAAAAATCATCAACCAAACCGACTAAAGCACAGGCAACCATAACTCCGAGCGGTAATAGCGTCTCTGGCCGAGTTAAAAAATTAAATTGTCCGAGCGAGCTATCGCCTCCAAAAACTTTCGCAAAAATAAAGAAAATTACTGCTAAAAGCAAAACCGATAACCAAATAATAATTCCGCCCATAGTCGGAGTGCCGGCCTTTTTCTGATGTAATTGATAAAAAATTGGCGCTGATGCTGCATCACGAATTTGTTTACCAAGTTTATATTTATATAAAAAATGTGTTAAAGGTGGGGTTAAAAATATAGCCACTACAAACGACATGGCTGTCAAAAAAAAGATTTTAATGATGAGAAAATTTTCCAACATAATTTACCCTGTTTTAATAATTTTATTTAAAGATTTAAGATGCGTAATTAATAACAATCATAATCACGTTCAGTAAAACTAAAAATTGCGCTAAAACGCTCGTCCACAATAACCAGCGCTTTAATCCCCCACTTAGAATCAAAGTTCCAGCTAAGAAATTAAGCAAAGTAATAAGTAAAGCGCCTAACGGATAATAAAAAACTTCGAAATTCTGCTGACTAATCCAGTCAATTCCGAAGTACACATTATAATGCAAAATTAGCCAAGAGCCAGAAGCCTTCAACCGCCAAGCACTCAAACCCCAAATAATCGCGTTTAAAAACAAAGCTAAAACTAAAGGTGTGGATAAACGTGGGTCACTAATACATTCTTTAAAAAAAATCTTGATTTTCATCATAAAAAATCAGCTGTTAATATGTTTTATTATAACAGAAATTCCTGGTAGGGGCAATTCATGAATTGCCCCTACCAGGAATTTCATCTATCCTAATATTCTTGACATTCTCATTAAAATTTGCTTAGATTATATGATTATCTTGGTTCTTTTAAAATTTATTAAAAATGAGGCGAGCATTCAGGAAATTATTGTTGGTTTCTTGAATACTCGTCTCATTAATGAAGATCGAGGCTGTGCCGAACAGATTTTCGGTAATTAAATTAGAGAGGTGTGCGATGAATTCTCATTGCGAACCAATTGTAGTAGACCCAATAAAAGCCATCACTCGTGCCAGCGAATGCACGCGCAGGTTGATGGAAAAGGGTGTCACGCTCGACGACATGCAGGCAGTGATCGATGATCCAGTCTTGCGAGCCAAAGTTGTACGTTTTTGGAAATTCGGCGGGATAGAACCGGTCACGACTCAAAGTATTGCCCGTGAAATTATGGGCGAAAATTATTTTGGGATTGAAGAGGCTATTAAGCATTATCAGATAACCCCCTCAGCCGATCAGCTCGAAAGATTACGTGAGGTTCCTTTCACAGCCGAACAACTGCGCAAGCGGAATAATACCCACATTTTAATCGCTGTATTTCCAAACGATCCAATCAGCGTTATTCGTGATGATTTTCCGGAACTTTTTAACCCAGCATGCGATGCTTCTTTTTCGGCCCCGCTCTCCTCTTCCAATCGCTTTCTTGTAAATTACGGAGATCTTGGTTGGCATTTGATCAGTAGATGTTCAATGCTAAATTCACAGTCGCCGATTTACGAAGATCAATTAAAAATGCCGAGGGAAAAAGAAAGGCTCCCCAGCGCACGAACGTTGGTCTATATGCTTGTTGGATATTTCCTATCCACGCATAAACGACTATTCGAAAGCGTTTTGCTGAGCACTTCTGATTGGAGCGGACAACATGACCAGGTCATGGTTGGCAATTTTAATCAACAAGGCATGTGGGTCCGTAATTTTTCGAAAATCTTCGGAACACCCAATCTCTCCATGACATATAATTTAGAAACGCCACATATTGCAACTGAATGCGATTTTGGCCAAGAGTTGAACATTTAGCCTCGATCGCCTAACTGTTCGTTTTCAAACTATCCCCCGGTGTGATTTATCATGCCGGGGGTTTTTCTTTTTGACGCGAATTAATCGCTAATTTTTTTAAAAAATAAAAACCCCCAAACATTTTACTGTTTGGGGGCAAGGACAAAGCATCTGGTTTTAAGGCGTTTGACTGGTTGCTTCTGTTGCTTCTATAACCACTTTTACTTCTTCAACCGCTTTCGTTTCTTTGACTTCTTCTACTTTTTTAGGCGGATGACGATAGACCGTATTATCTGTATCAAAGTAAGCGCCGGTCCATGCCCAACGAATAACCAGGTCGGCGTTAGTTTCTTCATCTAATACATAAGGAACAAAGATGAGCCGATCGATACTTCTTTCTTGACCAACTGATTTCCAAAGATACAATTTTTTGCATCCTGGAAAATTCTTGTGAAATGCTTCGCGACCCATTGCAATTATTGCGGCTCCGTCTTGCAGGTTTAGACACGAGGCAAGAATGTCGTTGTCCTTTACCTTTTGATAAATCACCCCGCCCTTAACCGGTATTTTCAGGTCTCGATCGTGTACATAACGATCAAGCAAAGAAAAATCGGGGTCAGTTGGACCAGTAATGTCCAATTCCGGATGCAACGCATGATCTATCCAATGCGGATATTTAGCGCGGATTTTCCGATTAATGTGCGTAGTACTGCTGAGCAAATTAGTTTCGCTCATTGTTTTTCTCCTTTTTATTTTTTAGTTTAAAAGAACAATAAGACAATATACGCCATACAATCAATTATGTCAATGGTCATTTTTGTATTAGCCCCACGCAGTGGTCGTGTCGGGGTGGGAGGTTATAGGATAGGCGGAACGCCTGGTAGGGGCAATTCATGAATTGCCCCTACAATTCTCGCCCTTCCCTCCTATGAATTATGCCTACAAAACAATTTAAAATTATGTTATAATAATTACAGGTTTTGAATCATTTCATTCCGCCTTCGTCATTCGCTACCGCTCACGACTTCGGCGAAACGAGAAGGCATGGATAAAGCAAAAGTTTATTTTAGAAAATATAGTCTAAAACCTGCGCGGAATTTAATACCACAATTAAAACAAAAATATTATGATTATCGATGATGAAAAATTAGGAAAAGTTCTTTTAGATAACGACATTTTTACCAAAGAAAAACTGGAATTAACGCAAAAAAACGCCAAAACCGATAATTTATCTCTATTTGATTATCTTTTGCAAACAAAACTCATCAGCCAGGAAATTTTATTTAATCTTTTGGCTAATTTTTTAAAAATTCCGTTAATTAATTTAAAAACGGAGACGATTAAAAAGGAAATCTTTAATTTGATTCCGGAAACCATCGCCGCTACTCACGAAATAATCGCTTTTAATGAAACGCCAGAAGGCATCAAAATCGCCACGACCGATCCGACCGATTTGGAAATTTTGGAATTTATCAAAAAACGTTTAGGCAAAAATTTAATTCTTCACTTGGCCACTTCAACGGATATTCAAGATTCACTCAAACAATATCATCATGGCTTGGAAGCCGAATTTGAAAATATTAGCAAACAACAAGCAGAAAACAAAACTGATGCTGAGTTAGCTACCGATTTGCCAATTGTCCGAGTAGTCGATACGCTTTTGGAATACGCGATTTTTTCCGGAGCAAGCGATATTCATATTGAACCGACGGATAGTGCGGTCAGCATTCGTTATCGTGTTGATGGAATGTTGAAGGAAGTTATGTCGTTGCCAAAAAATTTACAAGCCGGTTTAATCGCCAGGATCAAGGTTTTGTCCAATTTAAAGTTAGACGAACATCGCCTACCTCAGGACGGACGTTTTAAACTTTCCGACTCACAATATAATATCGCTTTTCGTGTCTCCACTATTCCTGTTTTTGACGGAGAAAAAATTGCTTTACGTTTATTGGACGAATCAGCTAAAAAATTCGACCTGAACGATTTAGGCCTTGAAAAAAAACCCCTGGAAATCCTCACTAATTCCTTTAAAAAACCGCATGGCATTATTTTTGTAACTGGCCCGACTGGTTCTGGTAAAACCACTACCCTTTATACCATCATGCAGATTTTAAATAAACCGGAATTAAATATCGCAACTATTGAGGACCCAATTGAATATCGCCTACAAGGCATCAATCAAAGCCAGGTAAATCCTAAAATCGATTTCACTTTTGCTAAGGGTTTAAGGGCGCTACTTCGTCAAGATCCAGATATTATTATGGTCGGCGAAATTCGTGATAAAGAAACAGCTGATATAGCAATTCATGCTGCTATGACCGGACACTTGGTTTTGTCCACAATCCATACTAATGACACCGTCAGCACTCCACAAAGATTGATCAATATGGGCGTGCAGCCATTCCTGATTTCCTCCACTACCAATTTAATTATGGCGCAACGCTTGGTGCGCAAAGTCTGTAAAAATTGTCTGTCCAGTTACAATCTGGATAAAAAAACAATGGACGATTTGACTAAAAATTTCAATCTGGAAAAGATTATGGGCTTCTTGTCAGCCGAAGGCTTGGTCGCAAAGGGTCAAAATTCTCTCGATTCCTTGTTGTTTTACAGAGGTAAGGGTTGCAAAAAATGCGGCGGCACCGGCTATAAAGGCCGCGTCGGTATTTATGAAATCTTGGAAATAACGCCTGCTATCAGCGATTTAATCATCAATAAGCAAGGCACAGAACCATTGATTAAAGCGGCCGAAGCTCAAGGCATGATCACTATGGCTCAAGACGGTTTTATAAAAGCGCTGAAAGGCATTACCAGCATCGAAGAAATTATTCGCGTCACTCAAGAATAAAATAAATTTATGATAGATTTAGCGAACTATCAAAAAGAAAAAGAAATTAAAAAACCAACGGACGCTTTGGCCTCAACCAAAAAAAGCGGTTTTAGTTTTGATAGAATAACCATCAAAGATCAATTATTTTTCGCCCAAAATTTACAAGCAATGGTTAAAAGCGGCTTAGCCTTGGATAAAGCCTTGAAAACTTTAAGCGAACAAGCGACCAATAAAAAATTAAAAAGTACTTTAGCGGAATTAGCAGATAACACCGAACACGGAAAACCCCTGGCGGACGGCTTGGTAAAATATGAAGATATTTTTGGAAATTTCTTTATTAATATGGTTAAAGCCGGCGAGCTATCCGGCAGTTTAGAAAGCGCACTGGAACAGATTTATCATCACTTAAAAAAGATTCATGACCTAAAAAGCAAGGTTGTTTCGGCTATGATTTATCCGATAGTTGTCATTGTCGCCATGATTCTGATCGGCATCGGTTTGGTGGTTTTTATCGTGCCGAAAATTACGGCGATTTTTAAAGATAGCGGCGTAGAATTACCAATGACCACTAAATTTATTATTGGTTTATCGGATTTTGTTATTTTGCACTGGCTAATCATTATAATCTGCTTTTTCATTATACTATTTTTAGCATTTATCGCTCTTAAAAATAAAAACGGTCGAAAGAGGTTTTATCGTCTATTGTTCGAACTGCCGGTGCTCGGTCAAATTTTAAAAAACTTCAATTTAGCTAAATTTTGCCGAACATTGAGCGCTTTACTCAAAACCGATATTCAAATAATTCAAGCCTTAGTGGTTACGGCAGAAATTCTTGATGCTGGCCCTTATCGCGATTCTTTGAACGAATCGGTTGATGAGCTGAAAAGCGGTAAGCCGATTAGCGCTGTTTTAGTAAAATATCCTAAAATTTATCCGCCGATTATCCTGCAAATGATCGCAACGGGCGAAGAAACCGGTACGCTCGATAAAATTTTAGCTGAAATGGCAGAGTTTTATGAAGACGATGTTGAACAAACTATGAAAAATTTACCAGCCATTATTGAACCAGTTTTGATTCTAGTTTTGGGCGCTGGAGTAGCTTTTATCGCCCTTGCTATCATCACCCCGATGTATTCCCTGACCAACACGATGTAAATAAAATGTGCTATAATAATAACAAGTTAGGCTAAAAATAAAAAAATGCTATTAAAATTTAATCCAGAATATTTTGGTCTGGATATCAGTAAAAATTTTTGGCGCTTTGTCGCTTGCAAAAAAATAGGCGGGAAAATAGTCCTGACTTCTTTTAATGAAATAAATGTACCGGAAGGTGTTGCTACCGACGATCAGATTATCAAAACCAAAGAAGGCGTCGAGATAATGAAAAAGCTGGTCAATAAAGCAATCGGTAAAAAAAATAAAACGCCTTATATCTCCGTTTGTTTGCCGGAATCAAAAACCTTTATTAAACTTATCACTATTCCAAATAATCCTACTAATTTAAATGAAGCGATCGTCGAGGAGGCCAAAAAACACATCCCCTACCCTTTGGAAAAAACTTATTTGGATTTTCAAATCACCGATCCAACTGAAAAAAACAAAGTTTTAATCGGTGTGGTACCGAAGGAAATAGTAGCTAATTTTGAAAACTTTTTAAATCAGGCAGGGTTTTCGCCTTTAGTTTTGGAAATCGAAGCCATGGCAATTGCACGCGCCGTTTTACCACTCAAAACTACACTACAAGAACCGATCATGGTAATCGATCTTGGCGCTTCTCGCAGCGGTTTATTCGTAGCGGAAAAGAATCACATTGCTTTTAATTTATCGCTTAATGTTTCCGGTGAAGATATTACAAATGCCCTGATGAAAGGCCTACAACTTGATAAACAAGCGGCCGAGCAACTGAAAATCAATAACGGCTTGATCAGCTCGGAAAATACCAGTGGCGGTCAAATCTTAAAACCGTTAATGGAAAAATTCAACTCGGAAATTTTAGCGGCGCTCGAATTTTATAAGACTCATTTTTCAGCCGAGCATAAAATCACCAAATTATTATTAACCGGCAGCGGCGCCAATTTGAAAGGCCTACCAGAATTTATCAGTGCTGGTACCGGTTTAAATACTGAAATTGCCAAGCCCGATTTAAACATAGTTCAAACCAAGGTTAAAATACCGCCGGAAAAACTTCTATCCTACACTACCGCGATCGGCCTCGCTTTAAGGCAATTCAATTAATTTTATGAAACTGCTATTAAATTTCATTTCGCCACAACAAGAAAAAAACCTGAATTTAGGCCATCTTTGTCTATTATTAAAAAACATTTTTGGCGTTATTTTGTTATTAAGTCTAATTATTTCGATTATCGCAATTCCTTTGAATATCCGAAATGAGCACTTGAATAAACTTTATAATTTAAAAAACGAAGCGGCGGCTCAAATAGACGACCAAACGGTCACGGACGATAACGGTTTGAATAAAAAAATAGAAACTTTCAATAAAATTCAAAATGAATATTACGATTTATCCGAAATTTTAAAAACAATTACAACTTTAGTGCCTGAGGGCATTACCATCAACAGATTAAAAATCGATCAGGAAAATCTTATAATTTTCGGCAAAGCGGACACGCGCCAACAATTATTATCATTTAAAGAACTTTTGGAAAAATCCGGAATTTTTAGCGAGATTAAATCGCCGATCAATAACTATTTGGCTGAAAATAACGTTAATTTTGAAATCAGCGGTAAAATCAAACAATAAATTATGCTGCAAAGCCATTATTTTAAACAATTCATACTCGTCGGCATATTCGCTCTGCTTTTGGTTTTGACCGCCACTTTCATAAATGTTCCGTTGTTTTTTAATGTCCGAGAAACCAATCAAATTATCAAAAACAAATTAGCGGAATCAGAACAACAGTCGACC
>Ga0172379_10011959_pt1 | contig 10239 bp, 11 predicted proteins | sample GrowelOW334metaG_FD_119756 | JGI IMG/M metagenome (GOLD analysis project Ga0172379, IMG submission 119756) | Groundwater microbial communities from an aquifer near a municipal landfill in Southern Ontario, Canada - Groundwater well OW334 metaG | ecosystem: Environmental > Aquatic > Deep...
AAGGCAATGTGGGAAGCAGATATGTCGAAGTTTCTATAAATCAGGACTACAGCGGCCCGCCTACGCCTACTCCTATTGATACTCCGACTCCGTAATTGCGGCAATCAATCTCATAATGAAAAAAGGTTTTTAGAATAATCTGAGGATTTGATCACGAAGAGGTGCAATTTCATTTGTAGAAAGCTGTTCATTGTTTGAATGAAAGGTAATCCGGACAGTAAGTTTGTCTCCAAATTTGTCGATTAGTTCTAACTTCTTTATCAAAGGACTTACAGATTTTATTTGTTTAACTATAGTTATGTAATTGCCTTTATGGGGAATATTCATGTCTTCAATAATCGGGGTAAACTTTGAGATAGGAACATACGGCTTTATGTTTGTAGCTTCGGAAGAGAGTTCTGAAAAAGGGATTTCCCAATAAAGAATATTATCAATATGACTAATTTCCGGTTCAAGATCAATTATTCCGATGTCAAAGATCAGTGCTTCTATGCGGCCTTTGAATATATGAAAATCAGTGTTTGAAGCAGTAACAATAAGCCGTGATTGTTCTTCCGGTAGTTTGCCTGTTTGCGGAAGGTAGACATTGGCGATTTCAAATAAATGAAGTGCCTCTACCCTACCGCTGTTTTCGGAAATGATTTTTTGATGAGAAGGCAGTAAAGATGTACGGAGGTAAGCCCAATCTAACGTGAGAGCGTTTTTGAGTTTTAGTCCATGATCTTTATCTACTAAAGAATACGAATATACTTCCGTAAAGCCGAGGTACTTCAATGCCGTCTTGACGTAATTTTCCCAGTAAAAAGTACGATCCAGGTTCGGTGGCGGGAGAGGTCCATCCATGATTACGGGCGGGATGTTGTGGTAGCCATATATTCTGGCTACTTCTTCAACCAAATCGTCTGAAATCAGGACATCGAATTTACGATAAAAAGGAACTTGAATTGTTGAATCGGACTTGAATCTGAATCCAAGCGAAGTGAGATATGTTTTTGTCTGTTGCTTTGTGATCTCTGTACCAATTTTTTCGGTTGCAAGAATATGAAGCGGCTTGTCCAAATGCACAATCTTTTCGGATTCGTCGCTTTTGAGAATATCCAAAATAATTTCTTCCGGTTTACCCCCGCTGAGTTTGGTAATAAGTTTGGCTGCTTGTTCCAAGGTCGGAAGCACTGATTCTGTGGGAAGATCTTTTTCAAACAGCACTGCTGCGGATGTGCGGTGAGCAAGGGCCATAGAGGTACGGCGAATGCGTGGGCCATCGTACGTCTGAACAAAAAGTAAGACATTTTTAGTCTCAGGTGTGACAGAGGAGTTTAAACCGCCCATAATACCGCAAAGATCAATAAGCTCTTCCGATCCATCTTCTATAACTATGTCTCCTCCGGGAAGGATGTGGGTTTTTCCATCAAGTGTAGTTATAGTTTCTCCTTTGCGACTTTCGCGAAGCGTCATCCGGTGATTTTTAATTTTGTCGTAATCAAAGACGTGGATGGGTTGACCCAGTTCGTGCATCAGGAGGTTTGAAACATCAATGACATTATTGATACCTCGCATACCGACTTTTTCTAACTTGGATATTTCCTCTGCGGGAGAATCTTTTACAGTCACGTTTTTTATCAAATTAGCTGAAAAACGCATACATAAAGCCGGATCTACCTTCACCTGTAAATAATCAACAACGGGTGCTGTTTGCAATTTGGTCCTTTTAGCAAAAGGATCAGTAATGAGTTTTGCCGGGATATCGAAGCGGGGCAGAATCGCTGCAGCTTCTCTTGCAATTCCTACAACCGATAAACAATCAGCGCGATTTGTTGTCACTTCTATGTCATATATAGTATCTTCCATTTCCTGGTGCGATCTTTCTACTGACGGGCCGCATAGAGAAAGATATCTTTGGACTTCACCCGGAGTTGCCCCGGTATCCAGGTATTTGCGAAGCCATGAATCAGGAATCAGAATATTCATATTTAAAATTGATTAAGGAATCTAATGTCGTTGTCGTATAACAGGCGGATATCATCGATTTTGGTTCCCGATTTCATCATGTAACATCTTTCTACTCCCCAGCCAAAAGCGAATCCGGAGTAGACATTAGGATCAATGTGACCAGATTTAAGGACTTCTGGATGGACCATGCCGGCTCCGCCAAGTTCCAGCCAGCCTTCTTTGCATACTTTGCAGCCCTGTCCCTCGCAGATGCCGCAACTAATATCTACCTCAAATGACGGTTCAGTAAACTGAAAGTGATAGGGCCGCAGCCTTGAAGTGCGATTTTCACCAAAAAAAGTTTTGACAAAATATTCTATGGTTCCGCGAAGATTGGCGACTGTGATGTTTTTGTCGATAACCAAGCCTTCGAATTGATGAAACATAACAGTGTGTGATACGTCGGATTGACGCCTGTAGCATTTGGCTATATTGATCATACGAATCGGAGGACTTTTTACGCGTTCCATTTCCCGGAGCTGACCACTGGAAGTGTGAGGAGTTAAAAGCATTTTACCCAGTTTTTCATCTTCAGGAGCTTCTACAAAGAATGTTTCCCAGTCATCTCTTGCCGGATGGTTATCCGGAAAATTCAGACCTCCGAATGCGTACCAATCCCATTCAATTTCCGGGTATCTAGTACGGGTAAAGCTAATTTTTTCGAATATGGAACTTATTTCGGTGATGGCGAGAGTTATCGGATGCAGGTGACCGATCTGCGGTCTTTTCCCCGGGAGGGTGGTGTCAACCGCTTCTGTTGACAGCCGGGGACTTGGAGCTGAATTCGATGAGGAATCTATCGCAGTTGTAATTGCGATTTTTACGTCATTGAAAAGTTTTCCGACTTCAGTCTTTTCTTCCGGTGTAAGAGTTTTGAATTGTTTCGCAATTTCATTAAGGGCTCCGTTTTTACCCAGATACTGGATTCTGATCCTCTCCAATTCTTCAGGAGAACTGGCGCTGATTATTTGAGCAAGACTTTCGTTTTTAAGATTTTGCAGTTTTTGCTGCATATGCTTTTATTATTATATATGAAACTCTGCGGTCTTTCGGCGGCTGTTTTTTTTGGAATAAAAAACTCCCCTTCTTTTTGGGGAGTATATTGGAATAATCCAGTTTATGCTCCCCTATTTTTGGAGTTTAAAACCGGTAAATTTGACTATTTCTTTGAAAACTTCAGGTTGACGTGTGGCCAGTTCGGAAAGTATCTTGCGATCGATTTGTACAGAGGATTTTTTCAAAGAAGATATGAATTCATGATATTTGATCCCGAGTTCTGAGAGAGCGGCGTTAATACGGGTAATCCAGACTGCACGAAGATCACGCCGTCTTAACTTTCTGCCGGCAAAAGCGTATTGGCCAGCATGAACGACTGCCTCACGAGCGGTCCTATACAATCGGTGGCGGCTCATGCGGTATCCGCGGGCTAACTTTAGAACCTTGTTATGACGCTGTCTTCGTGGGGATTTAACTCTCATAGAAGTATAAAAATTAGGCTATAGCCATTAATCTTTTGACTCGTCTGGCGATTTTACCAGTTACCTGCTTGTTTTGTCGATAACCGCGAATTTGGGCGGCTGATTTTTTGCGACGCAAATGGCGGCCAAAGGCTACCCTACGGATAACTTTGCCTGTTCCAGAGATTTTGAAACGTCGGGAAACTGACTTTCGTGTCTTTTGTTTATTGGCCATGTCGGAAATTATACTAGAAATTACTTCTTTTTGGTAGGACTTAGGGTGGCGAGGTACTGGCGACCTACCCACTTGGGTTCGGAATCCAGTGAAGCCAGGTCTGAAAGTGAAGAATTGGCCTTTTGCATAAGTTGGGGTCCAAACTCCCTGCGTGAGAGCTGGCGGCCGACAAATTTTACTGTGATTCTGACTTTGTGGCCTTCAGTCAGGAATTCCCGACAACGATTGATCCGGGTTTGAAAATCATTTTCAGCCATAAACGGAGTGAGCCGGACTTCTTTGAGATCGACTTTTTTAGCTCCGGCCTTGCTCGCTCTTTCCTTTTTTGCCATCTGGTACAACAGTTTTTTGTAATCAATGAGTTTGACTACGGGCGGAACTGCCAGGGGGGCGATTTCCACAGCGTCTACGCCTGCTTCTCTTGCCTGTACTAAGGCATCGGTCAACGGAAAAACTCCTATTTGGGATCCATCTGCGCGTAAAAGTCTGACTTCCTTGGCACGGATTTGTTGATTGATTCTAAAGTTTTGTTCGCTCACTAGACTGACTGAAATTATATCAGACGATCAATTTATCGTCTATTTCCTTTTTAATGTTGCTTATAAACTCTTCCAGAGAAAATGGTCCTGATTGTTTGCCGTTTCTACCTCTTTGCATAACAGTTTGTGCTGTCATTTCTTTTTCACCCAGGATGAGCATGTAAGGAATTTTTTCCATTTGGGCATCCCGGATTTTTGAATTTAGACTTTCGTTTCGATCATCCAGTTCAGTTCGAATTCCGGCTGAGCGAAGTTTGGTTACAATTTCCATGGCATATTGCTGATGTTTTTCTGAAATTGGCAATACCTTAACCTGGATCGGAGAAAGCCAAGTTGGGAATGCCCCGGCAAATTTTTCAATCAGAAAGGCCATGGTTCTTTCAAACGCTCCAATCGATGAACGGTGGATGACAATGGGTTGAGATTCCTTTCCGTCCGCATCAATAAATTTTAGATCGAACCGTGTGGGCATGACGAAATCATATTGGACGGTGAAAGCTGTTTCCTCGTGGCCGTTGGCTTTTTTAACCTGTACGTCTATTTTGGGACCGTAGAATGCGGCCTCACCAAGTCCATCAAAGAACGGCTCTGCTCTTTCTGTCAGTACGTTCCTAAGAACATCTTCTGCGTATTCCCATGCTGCATCGTCCTTGTAGAATTTTTTGCTGTCACTTCTGTCGCCAAGAGATAAACGATATCTATAGTCCTGGCCTTTGGTCATACCAAAAATAGAATTTACATCCTGAATGAGATCCAGAACTTCAGATATTACCTGTTTTGCCTGCTCTTTGGTGGCAAAAATGTGTGCATCTGCGAGTGTAAACATGCGAACCCGCATAAGCCCTGTCAGCTCACCACTTTTTTCGTATCTATACTGCGGTGAAAGCTCAGCATAGCGAAGCGGAAGTTCTTTGTAACTATGGAGAGATGACTTGTAAAGCATGAAATGGTGCGGACAAGTCATCGGGCGGAGGATGAGTTCCTCATCGTCAATCTTCATAACCGGATACATGGTGTCTTTGTAATAGGGATAATGTCCTGAGGTTTTATAAAGATCAGTTTTGGCTAAAGGCGGTGTAAGGACATGTTGGTAACCCCGTTTCAATTCTTCATCTACAACAAATCGTTCCAGTTCCCTCCTGATAGTGGCTCCTTTTGGAGTAAGAAGAGGAAGGCCTTTACCTACCAGATCGGAAAAAACAAACAGATTTAAATCCTTGCCTATTGTACGATGATCGCGTTTTTTAGATTCTTCGATCATTGTAAGGTGGGAATCTAATTCTTTTTGTGATGACCAACAAGTGCCATAGATTCTTGTGAGCATGCGATTTTTTTCACTACCCCGCCAATATGCTCCGGCAAGTGAGAGGAGTTTGAAATATTTAATAGGAATTAAGGATGGATCTATGTGTCCGCCGCGACAAAGATCAGAAAAATTTCCGGATTTGTAAATAGTAATGGTTTCGCCTTCGCCGGAGTGTTCTGCAATAAGTTCAAGCTTGTAGGGATTATTTTTATATATTTCCTGAGCTTTTTTGGGTTCTATTTCCTCTCGTTCGAAATTTGTCCAAGTAAGGGAAATCTCATGCATTTTATCTTCAATTATCTGCAGGTCGTCGTCTGAAACTTTTTTGTTACCGAAATCGAAATCGTAATAGAAGCCGTTTTCAATTGCCGGACCTAATGTAGGAAGGACATCGGGCCATAATTCTAAGACGGCTGCAGCCAGCAAGTGTGAACAGGAATGATTTAATTTTTCGTTTTTCATGTCTTGTTTTTTTGTAATAAAAAAACCTCCGTTTTGTCAGACCCAGGGTTCCATCTGACTACTATGGTGGCTTAATTTGTTTTTTAGCTTTGAGGTTGGTGAGGTCTCATGCAAACGCCTTCTAATCAATTAATCGTATTGTCCTCTACTCTCAGGTGCTTGTCAACAGAAAAGGAATTAAGATGAAATTTTATTTAATTCACCCGGACCGTAAGTCCGTGTAACATTGAGAGTAATGTTTTTGCCTGTGCTAAGAAGGCTGATTTCTTCATTCGGGCCCTGGGGAAAACGATCGTCTTCTAGATATGTCTCTGCAAGCTGCTGCATGGCGGTATTTGCAGCCTGCGGACCAGATACTCTCCAAGCTGCAATCGTTTCTGTTATTTTAGAACAGTTTGGTTCAGTGTCCTTCATTTTTCGTTAACTAAAGATTTGAGAAGATCCACATCAACTTTTCTGGGTCCGGATTGATTTTCCCCGGGAGTTTCCAGAATAACGGGAATATTTTTGAGATGCTGGTCATTAATAAATTCCTTAAGAACGTCTAAACCTATATGTCCTTCACCCAAATTTTCGTGACGATCTACATGAGAGTTGAATTCAGTCTTTGAGTCATTTAGATGAATGACTGACAGATGTTTAATTCCGATGATTTTGTCGAATTTCTCGATTATTTTAGGTAATTCGTAACCAGCGGCAAAAGAATGTTGAGTGTCGAGGCAGATACCGATTTTTGGTTTGTCGCCGATTCTGGAAATAATCTCAGCCAGTTCTTCAAGATTTTGTCCAACAGTATTGGCCTGTCCGGCTGCGTTTTCCAGTATTAGTTTTGTTCCTTTGGGTGAACTATCGAGAATACAATTTACGGAAGCTACGATTTGATCCAGATTCTCTTCCAGTCCCCTACCTTTGTGGCTGCCGATATGGAATATTGTTCCTACAGCTCCGATTTCACCTGCCAGTCTTTGGTAAAAAATTAGGGAATCCATACTGGCTTTGAGATAACTTTTGCTCTCTGAAGCTAAGTTGACCAAATAGACGCCATGAAAAAAGTGAGGACCAATGTTGTGGTCGGCTTTTTTCTGCAGATAGAGATCCAACTCGCGCTGGGGAAAATTCCGGGTTTGTAATGATCTGGGAGAAGATGCAAAAGTCATGAGGGTATTTGCACCGAGTTCTACTGCTCTGTCGATTGCTCTATCAAATCCTCCCGCGATAGAAACGTGTGCGCCTAGGTACATTATTTACTCATTCTATATTTTTTCTCCACTTGGGACTTAACCCAAGCGTAGTGAATTTTAATTCCGTCTTCTAATTTGAATTTGGGATGCCAATCTGTTTTTTTGATACGGTCATCATTGAAATTCCGGGCATGGACACCAACGGGACCATCGACATGCTTGATGGTAAGCTTTTTGCCGGACACTTTGATCACGGTCTCAGCTAATTCATTTACTGAAACGTATTGGTCGCTGCCCAGATTCGTCGGTTGGTTGATATCAGATTTTACCAGATGACGTATTCCGTCAATAAGATCATCAACATAAGTAAAGACCCGAATGGCTTTGCCGTCTCCCCAGATTTCTATCGCTTCTCCGTCTTTGGCCAGAGCCACTTTTCGACATATGGCGTCGGCAGCCTTTTCGCGGCCGCCATCCCAATTGGATTCCGGACCGTAGGTGGTGTGGAATCTGGCAATTCTTGATGGCATGCGGAACTTGCGGCTGAAGGCCAGTAGCATCCGTTCGGAATAGAGTTTTTCCCAACCGTATTCATTTTCAGGAAAGGCCGGATAAACTTGTTCTTCAGTAATCTGTTGTTCACCCGGCATCATATCCTTGTAGACACAGACAGAAGATGAGAAGAAATAGGTGGGCTTTTTTTCTAATTTTACGGCTTCGGAGATCATGTAAACATTAATCAAAACATTGTTTTCCATCATGTCGCATTCCCCGGGGATCATATATCCCGCACCGCCCCGATCTGCAGCTAATTGATAGACTTCGTCAAATCCCCCATCTACTGTCAGTGCTGTGGAACAATTCTGACGGATACGCAGATCAAGAATTTGGAAATTGTCAGCGGCTGACGGACTGTATTCCGGTTTTTTCAGATCAACTCCTCTGACCCAATAACCTTCTGTTTTTAGTTTTTTGGAAAGGTGACTACCTAAGAAACCTCCTGCTCCGCATATAAGGGCTTTTTTCATAGTGGAGCTGACAGGACTTGAACCTGTGACCTCCTCAATGTCAATGAGGCGCTCTAGCCAACTGAGCTACAACTCCCGGCTTTGATTTGACCAAATTATATCAGAGAGTGAGTAAAAAGTCGGTTAGGATCTGATAATACTTATCCAGGCTGTCGATGTCACACCATTCATCGTCGGAGTGTAATCCGTCTCCTATCGGTCCAAAACATACGCCCGGTATTTTTTTTCGGTCGTAGTGACGGACATCGGAAGCTCCGTGTTTTGAAATGAAGCCTGTATAGTGGCCCAATACCTTTAGAATGCTTTCAGAGAGTTTGTTTAAAATTGGATTTGTCGAATCAGTGAATTGTGCTGGTTCCAGTGATTGGACTTCTACTTTAAATCCTGCAGGGATCAATGCTCTTAGTTTTTTTTCAATAGTAGAAGAATCTTCAGGTATATAACGAATATCAAGGCTGACAGTACAGTCGTCCGGAACTTTATTAAAAGTGGTATTAGTTGTTTCAATTTTTGCCAGATTTGCAGTAGTAGTCCAATTTTCATCCGTAGGAACTGGAAACGTCTGTTCCACCCGATCCAGAAAAGTTTTCATTGCCCAGATTGCGTTTTTCCCGTTCCATAAATAGGCGGCATGAGCAGGATTGCCTTTGGAGGAAATTTTTATCCAAAAAACACCTTTTGCTTTGTTGTTAAGCTGTAAGTTAGTAGATTCACCTGCAATTACAAATTCTGCCTTGACACCTTGATCAATCTGATATTTTGTTCCTAAAAATCCTCCAATCTCTTCATCTGTGACAAGTTGTAATCCTAAGGGATATTTGACCATAGAGGCAACTTCTTTAAAGGCGAGTATTTCTGCAGCTGCTCCCGATTTCATATCACAGGCTCCGCGGCCAAAAAGTTTGCCGTTTTTAATCTTAGCTTTGTATTGTTCCGGCTGGCCCGGGACGACGTCCAAATGAGCATTGAGAATAACTTTGTAACTATCCGGAACCAAGGCTGTATTGTAAAAGATTAAACTGGGGATTCCGGCGCTTGTGAATTCCTTACATTCAAAATCTTTTAGTTCGTTTTTGGCGATTTCCAGAACGTTTTTGAGTTCGGAAAAGTTCTCCCTGGTAGAGGGAGAAGAAATAAGTTTTTTGGTCAGTTCAAGAACTTGTGACATATCGGAAATTTATTTTAGCTGATTTAGCTGCTTGTTCATCGTGAGGACTATCACCTATAAACAGATAATCAGTTTCAGACGGATTTTCGATGCTTATCAAGTCGAATCCCTGAGGATCAGGTTTTATGTATGTAACATCATCACGAGTTATCAGTTTAGAAAATGCATGTTCCAAGCCAAGGAGAGGAAGATATTTTTCAATAGTTTTTTTCGAATTGGCTGTCCAGAGGTATTTTTTTGTGTCTGACATGTTTGTAATAACTTCGATAATACCAGTATGCGGATGATAATCGGTAATCATTCTGGATTCATACTCGGCATTATAATCAGCTATTTTTTTCCTTAATATTTCTCCGAACTGTTTGATATAGATGTTTTGAAAATCATGGACCTTCTGTCCTTTTAAATCCAGGTCAAAATCAGGAACAAATTCGCGATAGATATTCCCCAATCCTTTGTGCCATTCGGTCCAATCGATTATTAAATCACAAATTGTGCCATCAAAATCATATATGTAGACCCGGTTTTTCATATTAAATTTCGTAATAGAATGGTTTTTTTTCCGGATCGGAGTTCCACATGACCGGAGTTATTTCTGTCTTCATACGTTTGATATCTATCAAATATTCGATTGTAAAATTATGATTTGCTTTGTGAAAAACGGGTACTCCATGGTAAGGAAGCTTGGTGATATCCGTGGATATGGGCTGGATACCCAAACGAAATTTTTTGGGCGAAACAGTAAGACTCAGACCATGAGGAACAGTTCTTTCCAAGAACTGAATGTCGTCTCTTACTGAGAGATAAGACAAATAGTTAAATATGACATTTTGGGCTGATCGATTAATATATTCCCTGGTTGTGCTTATCTCTG
>Ga0172379_10011960_pt1 | contig 10238 bp, 2 predicted proteins | sample GrowelOW334metaG_FD_119756 | JGI IMG/M metagenome (GOLD analysis project Ga0172379, IMG submission 119756) | Groundwater microbial communities from an aquifer near a municipal landfill in Southern Ontario, Canada - Groundwater well OW334 metaG | ecosystem: Environmental > Aquatic > Deep...
AAAATTTAATCGTAGTAAAAAAATGGATCGAATGGTATATTTCCCATCTGAATACAACGGCAACAGACTACAACGGGCTTCAGGGAACCGTGTATGTTTACCAGGTTTATGCCACAGACCAGACACGTGAGGTCGCACAAAAAAAGTATGATTCAACAGATTCATATGCTGCAACATTCATATCACTACTAAAAAAGTACATTGAAAAAGGCGGGGACATTACTTATGTTAAGAACCTTGAACCAAAAATAAAAATTATTGCAGATGTTATAATTGCAACTCAGGACACTGATGGATTAACCTGGGCCAAACCTGATTACAAAGTGAAATATCTTATGGATAACTGCGAAGTATTCGAGGGACTTACAAGTTATGTTTGGCTTATTGAGAATATCTTGTCAGACAAAAGCGGTTTTTCTTTTTATAAAAACAGGGCTGAACAGTGTCTGAATGCTATTGAGACACGTTTGTGGAATGAATCTAATCAAACATATAATTGGCACTTAACCGGTGAAAGCAAATGGTTAAAGCTTTATCCCGAAACAATTGCACAATCGTTTCCTATCTTTTTCAACATCATCTCTCCGACATCGACAAGGGCTAAAATGCTTTACAATAGTATTTGTGAGAGATATCCAAATTTATTTGATAATGGGTTATGGACATTACAAGCCTATGTTTCTACTAAAATGGAAGATTATGAAAGAGCAAACAATTACATAAAAGAAGTCAACAGCTTATACACAGTTACCAGAAAGTATCCCTGGCGAGCTTCCGAATCAGGTTTTTTATTAAGAACTGCATATGAAATGAGAGAAAAACTAAATATAGCTTTCCCTGCTGTAATTAAAAGTTCCGACAATGCAAATACTACTACGAATCTACTAAAAGATGGACAATTAGACCAACACTATTCTTTATCAAATGTACTTGAAAAGTGGATTGAATTAGATTTACAGGAAATAAAAAATATCGGTGAATTAAAAGTTGTTTTTTCTTCTGGTTACACCAATAAATTCACATTAAATGTTTCAAATAATGGCATTGACTACCAAAACATTACAGTAAAACAGAAAGTAAACAATAAAACCAGGTATGTGGTAGATAATTACATAAATGCCCGGTACGTCAGACTTAATTTCGCAAGCACTTCCGAACCAATTGAAATAAAGGAAATAGAAATTTATAGTAATGAACAACTAATGTATGATCTTGTAGTTTACGGAGGAACCTCTTCCGGCGTAATTGCTGCAACCGCTGCTGCGAAACAGGGTCTTTCTGTTTTGCTGATTGAACCTGGCAAACACATCGGTGGCATGACTGCCGGGGGGCTTGGTTTTGTGGACGCCGGAAAAACAGCAACGATTGGCGGATTAACCCGTTCATTCTTTGAGCGAAATGCAACTTACTTTGGAGTTACGAATACAATCTTATTTAGAACACTTCCTACTGCTACAGAAAATATTTTTTATCAAATGCTGAACGAACAAGGGGTAAAAGTTTTGCTAAACTCCAGATTGAAAGAAGATAGCACACCTCAAATTTTAAACGGCCGGATTAAATCAATAGAATTAGAAAATAATACTAAAATTAATGCAAACTACTTTATTGATGCTTCTTACGAAGGTGATCTGATGGCAGCTTCAAAGGTATCTTATATAGTAGGCAGAGAATCAAAAAGCACCTACAACGAATCAGCTGCAGGGGTTCAAAAACTATACACCTTCTCACCACTGAATCCATACGACTCGGAGGGGAAATTACTACCAGATATTGTTGAAGAGGCATATGGAGCACTTGGCGATGGAGACAACAAAACGCAGGCATATAACTTCAGACTATGTATGACCAAAAGTACTACAAACGCTATTAAGGTTTCCATGCCGGAAAACTATAATCCGCTTCGGTATGATTTAATACTACAAGTAATAAAAAGAGCTTCTGAACCATTAACCATTGAAAGTTTTGTTTCAATCGGGTATTTACTGGATGGTAAAGTCGATTTTAATAATATCGGACAGTTCTCAACAGATCTGGTGAATGGTAGCTGGAATTACCCGGAAGCTACCTATGCTCAGCGTGATTCCATATGGAGGAATCACAAAAATTATCTACAGGGATTGTTTTATTTTCTTGGAAATGATCCACGAGTACCTTTATCGTTAAGAGAAGATGTATCAAGTTGGGGACTCGCAAAAGATGAATTTATCGAAACGGATAACTGGCCCCATCAATTATATATCAGAGAAGGCCGCAGAATGATTGGTGAATATGTAATGAAGCAAACAGATGCATGGGAAAATCCAAAGAAAACTGAAAGCGTCGGTGTAGGATCTTATATGATAGATTCACATTACGTAAGACGTTTTGTTGAAAACGGGGTATTGAAGATGGAAGGTCTTACCGGTCATGTACCCGTGAGACCTTACGAAATCTCATATTACTCCCTCACACCTAAAAAGACTGAATGTCAAAACCTGCTGGTTCCGGTATGCCTTTCTGCATCACATGTAATATATGGTTCCCTTCGTATGGAACCAATATATATGATCCTAGGTGAATCGGCAGGAACAGCAGTCGCACAAGCTTTTAAAAACGGGTTGCAGGCAGTGCAGGATATAGACATTCAGAAATTGCAAACAACATTGACGAATAACAAACAAATACTTTCCTTTGATGAAGGTGTTTATGTGAAAACCGATTTTGAAGGCTTGGTAATCGATGACGCAGATGCAACATTTACAGGTACCTGGAGAGCCTCCTCAAGCTCACTGCCTTTTATGGAGGCTGGTGGTTATAAATATGCCGATAATGAAAACTTAGCAACTGCCATATATAAAACCACGACAAATTATGCCGGAGTTTATAACATATTTTACATGTACTCACCGTATACAAATCGCGCAACAAATGCAAAAATCACCCTGACTTATCCTTTCACAGAATTTACAATAAATATGCAGGATTCTATATCATCAGAACATTATCCATTTATTAAATTAGGCACATTTGAATACAAAGCAAATGAAGTCATAGAATTGAAAATAAGCAATAATGGAGCTGATGGGCTTGTTGTTGCAGATGCTTTTTTAATCACTCTACCAGACACAATTTATAATGGTGGTGAAACCCTTGTACTTAACAATATATGGGAATACAGTGCAAGCAACAACAATATACCCGATTATGTTTCATCGTATGCTAATGGAGCAAGGGGCATGGCTATAGGGCAATTCGAATCCACACCCAGCCTTGTCGTTCCAACCCGGAATCCTAAAATAGCCGTTCATGTGCTTAATCCGCATGACGGAACAATCAGAAATTCTTTAAAAGCCGACAACGTGTCAGGAGGAACTCTGAGCGTCAGTGATGCTGGGATTACTGAGGATGGAAAAATTTTAGTATCCAATTTAGCCTTGAATGCAGGAGCTACGTTCAAAGTTTATCGTTGGGATAATTCAATCTCTGCTCCTTCTATAGCAATATCGTATTTACTTCCTGAAGCAGGACGTTATGGAGACGAAATTACTGTAACAGGAAATATAAACAATGGAACCGCAAAAGTGTATGCTGCAAGTTCTGTTTCTGTTGGAGGAACTTTTAAAATTTTATGTTTCGGTATGAAGGAAAGTTCAACAACCTCTGGAACATATGTATTTGATCAAATTCCAACAGTTTTTTCTTCTGCTATCAAATCATCTCATTATATGCCCTCTTTATCTTTTTTGCCGAGTGGCAGTGTAATTTACAAAGGGAACCTAGGTAGTTTAATTGAGTTATCATCGGATGGCGCCTTAACCGGCAATAGCATTAGTGAGTCAATTGTAGCAAGTATTGGTTGTAGTCCACAATACATAAATGAATCAGAAGCAAACACCTACGTAGGGTATTACCGCGGTGAATCGGGACATGAATGTGCCGAAATAATAAATCTCTATCACGGAAATTGGAGCAATGCACATTTTAGTGCTAAAACTCCTTTATTGGGGAATAATTCGAATCCAAACAGAACAGGACGCTTGTTGGCAGAAAGAGTTGGTGACCATACTTATTTGTATGTTATGGGCACTAATAATGGAATTGCAAAATATCAGATGTCTATAATAAAAGCTGGTGAAACAGCTACTGATTATATCTCAGATGGAGTGAACAATCATTTCAAGATTAATCGTGAGGGAGATTATTTAAACGTTCATGGAAATCAAATAACCGGCGTAGGTATATTTGATATAACGGGTAGAAATGTTATGTCTGTTCAACCCGCCAGTAAAATCCATATTGGAAATCTCAAGGGGGTATTTATTGTAAAGATAAACAGTTCCAATGGTTCAGAAGCTATTAAACTTCATTTATAAAGCAATCAAACAAGCATAATTTAATTAAAGAAAATATGAAAAAAGACTTTCAACAAATTGCATTAGTTTTATTATTCATAATGAATAATATTATTTCTGTTAATGCTGAAACAATAGGCAAAGAGAATGAAAACACTAATAAAACAGCGTTATCTGAACAATCATCAATATTGAAACTAGATGAAGTAAATAATAGTTACGACGTGATTGTTTATGGCGGGACATCCGGTGGCGTGATGGCTGCAGTTGCATCGGCTAAAGAAGGAGCTTCTGTTTTGCTTATTGAACCCGGGAATCATATTGGAGGAATGACTTCAAGTGGTTTGGGCTATGTTGACATTGGCAAATCATTTACTACTGGAGGATTAACCAATGATTTTTTTCAAAGAAATGCCAGGTTTCATAACAAAAAAGGAGTATTTTATAAAACGACACCTGCTGCTGCGGAAAAACTGTTTTATGAAATGATGGAGGAAAATAAAGTAAATATTTTACTTAATGCCAGATTAAAAGAAAATACTTCTCCGAAAATGCAGGGAAAAAGAATAACTTCCATTGTATTGGAGAGCAACCAGACAATTTCTGCCCAGTATTTTATTGATGCTACCTATGAAGGAGATCTGATGGCTCAAGCAAATGTTTCTTACATCGTTGGCAGGGAGTCGCAAAAACAATACAACGAACCTGGAGCTGGAATCAGAAAACCCTATGCAACCTATTTCTCAGCATACGACAACGCTGGAGAACTTTTACCAGATGTTTATGATGGCAAATTAAATCAATTTGGTGAAACTGATAACAGAACACAGGCTTATAATTTTAGAATGTGTTTGACACAACGTAAAGAAAACTTTATTCCCATTACTAAACCTGAAAAATATGATCCTTTGAGATACGAAGTTCTATTGCAAACAATAGTAAACTCGAAGCAGGAAAAAAATATTAGAAGTTTTGTTTCAATTATGCCATTACCGGATGATAAAACCGATTTCAATAACAATGGCATGTTTTCAACCGATTTGGTCAATGGCAGTTGGGAATATCCAGAAGCTGGTTATGCAAAAAGGGAAGAAATTTGGAACGATCACAAAAATTACGTACAAGGGTTCTTTTATTTCCTTGGAAATGACCCGCGTGTTCCTGAGAAACTCAAAGAAGAAGTTAAATCATGGGGATTATGCAAAGATGAATTTGTAGACAACAATTACTGGCCTCATCAGTTGTACGTAAGGGAAGCAAGGCGTATGACCGGAGCTTACGTGATGAATCAAAAAGATGCTTGGGACGAACCAACAAAACCTGATGCGATTGGAATGGGGTCTTATATGATTGATTCTCATTTTGTAACGCGTTATGTTGAAAATGGTGTTGTTAAAACAGAAGGTTTGACAGGTCATCAGCCGGTTAGACCCTATGAAATTCCGTACAAAATAATCACACCCCGGAAAAATGAGTGTGAAAACCTGTTGGTCAGCACCTGTATGTCGGCATCGCACGTCATGTATGGCTCTTTGCGTATGGAACCTGTATATATGATTGTAGGTGAATCGGCAGGCACTGCGGTAGTACAGGCATTGAAGAACAACAGACAGGCGGTACAGGACATTGATGTGGCTGTATTGCAAAAAAAATTGAAACAAAATGGACAAATATTGTCATATGAGAACACTGGAATTTATACAAAAGATGATTTTCAGGGTATTATTCTCGATGATACTGACGCAAAATATACGGGTTATTGGGGTACATCTGCCAATTCCACCCCTTTCATGGAGTCAAGCGGTTATAAATATACAACTAAAGCTGGCGAGAATGCTACTGCTACGTATAAAACCAAAGTTTCTGAGAGTGGCGAATACGATATATTTTACTTATACGCACCAGGAGCTAACAGGGCATCTAATTTAGTTATGGAAATTAATTATCCCGGTGGTAAAGAAAGTCTACCAATTAATATGAGAAATAATATCCCTGACATGTATTATCCTTTTGTGAAATTAATATCTATAAATTTAAAGGCAAATGATGAACTTAAATTTTTCATTGATGCTAATAATTCAGATGGTCTTGTTGTAGCTGATGCATTTCTGATTAAACTTGCAGATAAAAAAACATTAAAGAAAACATCATCCGGAAAGTCAATTCAATACACGGCAGATTCACATTTAGGAAATAACAAACCATCAAATGTAGGCGATTCAAACGGAAAAACACGCTGGATTTCTTCCAATGAAGGTACCGAACATTGGTTGAAAGTCGATTTCGTTGAAGCAACTACAATAAGCAATATGCTTGTATATGGAGGTTCCCCGACAAACGAAGAAGGTAAAGCAATATATCCGAATAGAAATTATGTGATACAGTACGAGAGAAATGGTGAATGGATAACCGTTGCTTCTGTCAGCAACAACAAGGAATTAAATTTAGAACACAAATTCGCGGTTATCAGCACCAAATCTATTAGATTATTATTTAACACTGGTGACAAAGGGCAGATTCGCATTGCTGACATCGAATTTAATACAGAAACAAAACCCGTGGCTCAATTAGATTCACAAATTCAAACAGATGCAAACAAGAAACAAAGTAATACCAAACAAACAGTAGAACCCTCAACCCAGATTTCGGGCAGAATAAACTTAGTAACACAAAAAGGGGTAAAAATAACTGCTGATTCTGAAATGGATATAAACTTTGCGAGTAAAGCCGGTGACGGAAAAAGTGCCACCCGATGGATATCTTCAAAAGAGGGATCAGAGCACTGGATTCAAATCAATTTCCCTAAAGAATTTTCAATCAGCACAATACGGGTATTAGGCGGTTCGCCTCTCAATAATGTTGGGAAAGCGGTATATCCCAACAGAAATTACAGGATATATTTCAACAACAATGGTAATTGGGAAGCTATCGGGGAAATAAAAAATAACCTGGAATTAAACCTGGAACATAAATTCCAGCCAGTTACAACAAATGCTTTAAGGTTCGAATTTAACACTAACAATAGCGGTCAGGTTCGTTTATCTGAAATTGAGTGTTTCTGATATATTAACAAAACAAACTTATAAATAATTTTTAAAATCAACAGTATTATGAAAAAAACAATTTACACTTTGCTATTTATTGTATTGTGTTTGAGTACAAATGCATTTGCAATATCTGAAACGGTTACATTAGTAGCCCCGAACACATTGTCAACCTCTTTGGTGAATGACAAAACCCTGATTACTGACCTTACCATCATTGGTGAAATTGATCAACGTGATTTCGCATTTATGAATACTCAAATGACGAGTTTGGCAAATTTGGATTTGGAAAATGCTGTAATTAAGTATTATACCTCTACGTACAAAGGAGATACAATTCCAAGCAGGGCATTTGAAAACAAAGCGACACTCGTTTCTGTTACATTTCCACAAAATCTGGAAGCCGTTGGGACATATGCTTTTAAAGCATGTGTAAATCTAACAACAGTTAATTATAATAGTGGCTTAAAATACATAGAGTCGTATGCTTTCCAGGGCTGTTTATTACTTAGTTCTAAACCTGAGAATCTTTCTTTAACTGGTGTAGGTGGTTATGCTTTTGGAAATTGCGAAGGACTTCTCGGTGACTTAGTGTTAAATGAAGGATTAACATTGGTTGGGACAGGGGGTTTTACTGCTTGTCAGGGATTAACTTCTGTTACGCTTCCCTCAACAGTAACCCGACTCGATCAAAGTGCTTTTTCCGGTAAAACGGGAACAGTATCAAACATCACGAAATTTACTGTTCGTGCAACAACACCTCCAACTTTGGGAACCTCAGTATTTATTCGTAAAAACCCGGGTGCAGTATTGTATGTTCCCGCAGAATCAGTTAGTTTATATGAAGCAGCTGCACAATGGACAGATTTAGTCATAAACCCAATAACCACTGTATCGGTTGAAACAGTACAACAATCAAAACTAAAACTTAGCAAGACTAATAATGAAATCTCAATAAGTGCTGATGAAAAAATAGATCAAATATTATTATACGATAATTGCGGAAGGCTTCTTATAAATAAAAGATTCAGAGAGAACAATGCTCAAATTGAATTACCTGCGAAAGGAAGTTATATCATAAAAGTATTATTTAATGAGCGTAATATCGAATCGTTAAAATTAATCAACTAAATATCAAACGATTACATCTGATAGTTAAGATTAAACTTACAGCTTCAATTTTTAAAATTAAATGAGTTTTACCATAACTATCAGAAGAATCCAGAACCTGTTGAACTCAAGAATTCAATCTTTCTAAAATACCAGTATCATGAAGAAAAAACTAATTATATTTTTTACGTTCATTTTTTCACTTTACTCTTATGGCACTATCCTAAAAAATTCATATGATATTTGTGTCTATGGTGAATCTGCAGCCGGCGTAATGGCATCCATCCAGGCATCGAAAGAAGGCAAAAAGGTGGTACTTATTTCTAAGAATAATCACGTGGGCGGAATGGCCACTTCGGGATTAACTGCAACAGACATGAGTGGCCCTACATTAGTTGGTGGAGCAGCAAAAATTTTCTATAACAAAATTTATGAATATTATCTTCAACCAGAAGCCTGGAAAAATCAAGAAAGGGACGCTTATATGATTCTGACAGCGGATGATTCATGGGGAGGTAAAAATGATCGGTTAAAAATGCAATGGGCATATGAATCATCGGTAGGTGAAAAAATTATGCGCGAGATGCTGAAAGAAGCCAATGTGCAACTTATACAAAATAAGAAAATCAACTTGAAAAGTGGGGTGAAAATGAATGATAACAAGATTGTTAGTATTAAAATGACTGATGGTACCCGAATCTATGCTAAAATCTTTATTGATGCTTCTTATGAAGGTGATTTGCTAGCAAAATCCGGTGTATCTTATACAATCGGCCGCGAAAGCAACCAACAATATGGAGAGACACTCAATGGCATCCGATTTGGGAGCAATCAAAAACTGTATCCTGTTGATCCGTATATCATTGAAGGTGACAGCACATCCGGATTATTACCTTTTGTAGAAGCAAAAAAACTAGGAGAAGACGGTGATGCTGACAACAGAACACAAGCCTATTGCTATAGAGTAACCCTAACAAACGATCCTAATAACCAAACACCCATCGCAAAACCAAAAAATTTCAATCCGCTTTGGTTTGAATTTACGGCAAGAAGATTAAAAGCAAATCCCAATATTCCACTTCATAAAGTTATAACCATCTCACCGATGCCAAACAAAAAAACAGATACCAATCATTTAGATTTTATTGGAGCAAGTTATGAATATGCGGATGCTGATTATAAAAAAAGAGGGAAAATTGAAAAAATGCATCGTGACTATGCCATGGGGTTATTATGGTTTCTTGGAAATGACCCAAGATTGCCAGAGCATATCAGAACAGATATGAGTAAATGGGGCTTAGCTAAAGATGAATTTGTTGACAATGGAAATTTTCCTCATCATATTTATTTGAGAGAAGGACGCAGGATGATTGGTGAATATGTGATGACAGAAAATAATTTGAAAAGAGAAAATAGAATAGTAGCGGAAAACGCTGTTGCTTTTGGAAGCTATTCTTTTGATTGTCATGAGGTTGCCCGCGTTGCATTCAATGGCAAGATTAAAACTGATGGAGACACATATATTTCCACATCCGCCTATCCAATAAGCTATCATTCAATTGTTCCAAAGAAAAATGAATGTACAAACTTATTGGTTCCGGTTTGTCTATCATCCTCACATGTAGCTTATGGGTCTATCAGAATGGAACCTGTGTATATGGTACTTGGCCAGGCTGCGGGAATAGCAGCGACTTTGGCAATTGACGGTAATACTACCGTACAGGATGTCGATTATACCCGGTTAAGAGAC
>Ga0172379_10011961_pt1 | contig 10237 bp, 11 predicted proteins | sample GrowelOW334metaG_FD_119756 | JGI IMG/M metagenome (GOLD analysis project Ga0172379, IMG submission 119756) | Groundwater microbial communities from an aquifer near a municipal landfill in Southern Ontario, Canada - Groundwater well OW334 metaG | ecosystem: Environmental > Aquatic > Deep...
TCTTTTTATACCCCGTCAGCTTGCTGCGGGGAACAAAAAGAATGAGGAGTCCTTAGTAAAACTCAAGTAATCTTGGAGGAAACATCCTCTGGTTGCGGCGGGGTTAATACCCCGACGCAAGAACTTAATTGCGGATTTATTCGTAATTCCATATTCCATACTCGAGATTCGGGCGTTGGTTGACGGAAATTTTGGGTGAGGTAAAATATATTTATTGTCTTTGAAATTTTCTCGGTTTTCCGGTTTGCGCATACCGCAGATCGGATTTTAAAATCTGTAACTTCCCGAGGTGCCGCTTCATGGTTATAGGTTTCGAGTGTTGAAATACATTTGGAAAATATAGTTTTTACGTCGTTTTTGATCGTGATTCTAACAGGATATTCAAAAAAATGGTCCAAAATTCCATGGAAAACAAAATTACAAAAGTGCAAAAGCGGGATGGCCGGATAGTTGATTTTGATTTTGACCGGGTTGTCAATGCGATATTCAAGGCGGTGACCGCGACCGGGCAGGGAGACGAAGCCAAAGCAAAGAAAATTGCCGATGACGTATTGAAACTTTTCAAGCGCCGGTTTAAGAACGATGGCATACCCAGCGTAGAACAGATTCAGGACATCATTGAAGAAGTATTGATCATGGAAGGATTGGTGGACACGGCCAAATCCTATATCCTTTACCGGGAACAGCGGCGGCGCATCCGCGATGCGGCGGTGGCCAGCGATGAAGCGATCGAGAGAGTGGATCAATATTTGGAAAAAATGGATTGGGAGGTGCAGGAAAATGCCAATATGGCGTTTTCGCTGCAAGGTTTAAATCACTACGCGGTTTCCTATATCGTTAAAAAATATTGGCTGAACAAAATTTATCCCAATGAGATTCGCGAGGCCAATGAATCGGGCGATTTTCACTTGCACAATTTGGACACTTTGGCGCCGTATTGTTCGGGTTGGGATCTGTATGACTTTTTGCGCAAGGGTTTTGGCGGCACGCCCGGAAAATTGGAATCCCAGCCGCCCAAGCATTTGCGTACGGTGTTGGGGCAGATTGTCAATTTCATCTACACTTTGTCGGGCGAAGTTGCGGGCGCGGTGTCGTTTTCTAACTTTGACACTTTAGTGGCGCCGTTCATTTTTTATGATGGTTTGAATTACCATCAGGTCAAGCAGGCGATGCAGGAATTTTTGTTCAATATGGCCACGCCTACGCGCGTGGGTTTCCAGTGCCCGTTTTCCAATGTAACGCTTGACCTGACGCCATCGCCCAGTTTTGCCAAACAGCCGGCGATTATCGGTGGCGTGCCGATGGACAAGGTCTACGGCGAATTCCAGGAAGAGATGAACATGCTCAACAAGGCATTTTATGAAGTGATGATTGAGGGCGACCGCCACGGGCGGGTGTTCACTTTTCCGATCCCGACGGTGAGCATCACCAAGAATTTTGACTGGGATAATCCCAATTTGGAACCAATGTGGGAGGCCACGGCCAAATACGGCATCAATTATTTCACTAATTATATCAATTCGGATATGAATCCCGAAGATGTGCGGTCAATGTGCTGCCGCTTGCGGCTGGATATGACCGAACTGCACAAGCGTGGGGGAGGGCTGTTCGGTGCGGGTGCGTTGACCGGCAGCATCGGCGTGGTAACGATAAATATGCCGCGCCTCGGTTATTTGTCCAAAACCAAAAAGGAATTTTTTGAACGCTTAACCCATCTGATGGATCTGGCCAAGGAAAGTTTGGAATTGAAACGCAAGGTGATTGAGGATTACATCGACAAAGGGCTTTATCCTTATTCGCGTTATTATTTGGCCAATATCAAAAAATCGCGCGGAGCATATTACGGCAATCATTTTTCCACCATCGGCGTGGTGGGGATGAACGAAATGCTGGTGAACTTTTTGGGTGAGAATATTGCTTCCCACAAGGGCCGGGCGTTCACGCTGGAAGTGATGGATTTTATGCGGGCGCGCATGCTGGAATACCAAAAAGAAACCGGCAATATCTATAATCTGGAAGCGACTCCCAGCGAATCAACCGCATACCGCTTGTGTTTGAAAGACAAAGCCAAATATCCCGATATCGCCACGGCCGGCACCAAAAAGAGTCCGTATTATTCCAATTCCAGCCAGCTGCCGGTTAATTTCACCGACGATGTGTTTGAGGCGCTGAAATTGCAGGATGATATCCAATGCCGCTATAATGGCGGCACGGTCCAGCATTTGTTTATGGGGGAGCGGTTGAGCGATATTCAAAGCGTTAAAGCGCTGGTGAAAAAGATTTTCACGAAATTTCGCTTGCCCTACATTACGCTCACGCCCACATTTTCAATCTGCCCCACGCACGGTTACATTGAGGGCGAGCATTTCAAATGTCCCAAGTGCACCATTGAACAGCCCTGCGAGGTTTATACGCGCGTTGTCGGATATTTGCGTCCCGTGGGCCAATTCAATCTGGGCAAACAGCAGGAATACAAGGACCGCAAGGAATATAAAGTAAAAAAAGAATCCCTGGCGTAAATTTTGAATTTTGTATTTGTATTTGAGGTCAGTCCTCGGCGTAATCGCCGAGGTCTGACCTCGGTAAACTGTATTTGAAAATATTATCAACTTACGGTTACGTGCCGAGGTTTGTTTTTGTTGCCTATCTGTTTTGACAAAATTATGATGATTATTCAACTGGCAGGATACCCCGAGGCTTTGCCTCGGGGATGAATGCCTGCCCGGAGCGAAGCGGAGGTTGAACAAACTTTTCCTACCGCGTAGCGCAAGCGGAGCGGAAGGAATACCTCGGGGCTTTGCCTCGGGGTAGTTTATTGATAGGCGCGAGGTGTTTTTTGTTTGTGTTTGATAGATTGGTAAATTGGTTTATAATTAACCATTATGAAAATTTGCGCGATACAAAAAACGACTTTGATCGATTATCCGGGACATGTGGCGGCCACGGTATTTTTGGCGGGCTGTAATTTCCGGTGTCCGTGGTGCTATGCCAAGGAGCTGGTTTTTCCGGAATTGATCGCCAAACAGCCCGACATCCCCTGGGAAGAATTGTCGGATTTTTTGGAAACAAAAAAAGACTATCTGGAGGGGGTCGTGATTTGCGGCGGCGAACCGACATTGAATCCCGAATTGCCGGAGTTGATCAAAAAAATAAAAGATATGGGCTTTAAGGTTAAGCTCGACAGCAACGGGTCGAATCCGAAGATGTTGAAACGGCTGATCGAAGATAGGCTGGTCAATTACGTGGCAATGGATATCAAGCTTCCAAAAGATCGCTATCCGTTGGTGTTCGGCGATAAATTATCTGTGGATGACATCGAGGAAAGCATTAAAGTCCTTAAAAATTCCGACATTGATTTTGAATTCCGCACCACTTGCGCGCCGGGCGTGCACACCGCCGCCGATTTGGCGGTCATGGCCGAATGGATCGGAAAAACCATCCCCGGCCGGCCGCCGAAATATTTCCTGCAGAATTTCCGTCCTGAACGCACGATTGACCCAAGTTTTGAAAGTTTGCGGCCCTTTCCGCCGGAATTTTTCAATGTTGCCGTCGAGAAGATCAAGCCGTTCGTGCCCGGTGTTAAAATACGATAGCTTATCGACATATGGTTATCGCCCAAATTTTTCTCTATGTGTGTTTGGCAATGATTGCGGGAGTGGGAGCGGCATCATTGATCGGGATTTCATCATTTTTGTTTTGGCTGGGCGCGGCAATGGCCGCGCTTTTGTTTTCATGGGGGTTATGGACAAGAAGCCGCAAGATCGCGGTCGCGGGGATATTTTTTATATCTTTCGTTATCGGTTTTGGGCGGTTTGATATGGTTTGGCGGGACGGGCAAAACCTCCAATTGGCCGCTCTTGGCGGGAAAATCGGACTGATCGGCGGGGTTATCGTTAATGATCCTGTTTTTGGCAAATCGAGCCAGCAAATAATCATCAAGCCGGACGAAATCCCGGGGAAGATATTGGTTTTGAGCCGCAGCTATCCGGAATACGCTTATGGCGATCGGATTGAATTTAGCGCCAAATTGGAATTGCCGCAAAATTTTGGCAGTTTTGACTATCAAAATTATTTGGCGAAAGACGGTATTTATTCAATGGTGCGCTATCCCGAAATTAAATTGGTTTCCCGAAACAACGGTAATTTTATTTTTAGCGGGTTGCTTTGGGTAAAGCATAAGTTAAAGGAGGGGATCGGCCAAGCCTTGCCCGCGCCCCACAACTCATTGCTGGTCGCGATTTTACTCGGCGACCAAAGCGGATTGAACAGCTGTTCCGCCAAGGAATTGGAAGCTGATCCAAATTGCGCCAAATTAAAAGAAGAGTTGAATATTTCCGGATTGCGGCATTTGGCCGCGGTTTCCGGCACCCACGTTACGATCATGGCCGGGATTGTCGCGCCATTTTTGATTTGGCTGGGATGGTGGCGGCAAAAAGCGCTGTGGGCGACTTTGGTTTTTCTTTGGCTGTTCATTGCGATGATCGGTTTGCCGGCCTCGGCGGTGCGCGCGGGGATGATGGGCAGCTTGATGATTCTGGCGCAGATCATTGGCCGTCCGAGCGATATCTTGCGGTTGGTGGTTATTGCCGCGGCATTCATGGTGTGGCAAAATCCCTTGATCATGCGTTTTGATATTGGTTTTCAGCTGTCGTTTTTGGCGGTTTTGGGGATGGCATGTTTTGCCAAGCCGATCAAAGCGAAATTGGTTTTTATCCCCAAAAATTCGGAATTTTTGCGCCAAGCCCTGGCGATCACCCTGGCGGCGCAAATTTTTACCCTGCCGATCCTCATCTACAATTTCGGCTACGTTTCGCTTTACGCGCCGATCACAAATTTGTTGGTCGAGCCGATGGTTCCGTTTATCACGATTTACGGTTTTGTTTTAGCAATCGCGGCCGCGATCAGTCCGGCATTGGGCTGGCTGCTTTTTTTCCCGATTTGGCTGGCGCTGTCTTGCTTGTTGGCTGTTGCAAATATATTTTCATTATTGCCCGGCGCCAAGCTGAATTTTGAGATCAATTTTATCTGGTTGGCAATTTCCTATATTATTTTGGCGATTATCGCAAAGCGCGTTAAAGAATCCGAAAAAATGGAAAATTTCATTTGACAGGCGGTTGCGAGGGGGGGGGTAATATAAAAGAAATTATGCGACGAATGCGTATTCGTCCTTTGGCGGAAAAGCCAAATAAGCAAAAAATAATATGTCAGAAAAAAAAGGATTTCAAGAAGATTGGGACCCAGAGTCGGGCGAGCCGGAAATTATTGGAGATGAAGCAAGGCGTGAGCATGGAGTTGAAATAACTGCCGATCAAATCCAAAAAAATTACGAAGAGGCGGCCGATAAAATAGAAAATGATCCGCAAGCTTCCCGCGAAAGCGTTGAAGCTAATAAGGGAATTTTGGAAGCGGCAAAGGATTATTTGATGGAAATAATAAAAGACCATCCGGGTTCGGTATTGGTTGCTGGCTGCTTGGTTTACGCGACGGGGATTGCGGTTGGCTATTCACCATCGATGAAAATACTGGAAGCTGGATTGGGAGCTGGAATTGAGACAATTACATTCCATGATATTATGCAAATTTTATTGGGCGGCCAGATAATGGTTCTGGGAGAAGATCTGTTTAAAAAAGGGCGCGAATATTGGAATGAAAAGCACGGCAATCCGTTATTTTCATTATCGGTTTTGGGTCGCGAATACAGTATTTAATTTTAAATAATTAAAAAATGGATAATAAAAAAATCAAGAACGCGTTGGAGCGAGTCTATGGCGTTTTGAAATTTTCGCCGACAGAAACAAAAGAAACCGTTAATAACATAGCCGAATTACAACAGTTGGCGGTCGCCGCTGAGTTGATTGGTAATCTGACAGAAAGCGAGAAAATGTCATTGGGCAATGATTTTATGATCAAGTCCGAAGACGAAAAGATAAAAATTATCAGTCAAATTTTTCAGGGCCACGGCAGCAATGAAGATTTTCTCGCGAGAGCGCAGGCCGCGGCCAAAAAAGTTTTGGACGACCACATCGCGTACCTCAAAACCCGGGGCGACGAGGCCCAGAAAGCCGAGGTTGCCAAGATTATGGCCGAGGTCGGTTAGCTGGTTTTTTGTTTTAATTCTTGCAGGGAGCCAATCCTGGCAAGATATCAATTATTATCATTTTTAAGATCAAAGAAGCTATTAGTCTGTAATTTGCATTCTGTATTTGAGGTCGTTCCTCGGCGAGTGCGCCGAGGTGCGAACTCGTTAAACTTGAATTTCGGCTTTAGTGTCCAGATGTCCAACTTCTGGACGCTTTTGTTTTCTGTCGGTTGGTTTGACGCAGGGCAATCGGGGAGGGTATTATATGGGAAAGGTTTTAAAAAATAAGAACAAAAACAAAATTTTTGTAAAATTATGGAATATCTTGATATGGAAGCAATGTCTGAAGATTTAGATTTGATAGAAAGTGATTCTTGCGGTAAGGAAGCCAAAAAAAATGAGGGTGACAGAAAAGTTGAAACAGAGGGAGTGCGAGAATCACTGATGAAGGAAGCTGATGATTTGCTGCGTCATGTATTCGAAATTATTGAAAGAAAGGCCATTAACAAGGAAGCTGGTGAAGCATTGAGATCTTTTGGAACGGGATTGATTGGTTATTCTGTTGCAATTGAAATATTAACCGGGATTACTGGCACGACGCATCCAATAATGGCAGCGGGATTCGCGTCTTCTTTTTTGGGTAGGGTGATTGAACGCACTGTTAAAAATAGAGAGCTGAATCAACAATCAAAGGAAGCGGAAGATGAACAATAAATAGCCTTATTAAATGGGTTATGGCCTGTATAATAAATTTTATAATAAAACAAATATATTTAAATTATATGGTAAACATTCAAGATCCAAAAGAAATCCAAAGAGTACTGACGCGCGTTTATGAAACGCTTAAATTTGTTTCTAAAGAAACAAAAAGCGCATTAAATGACCTAGCGGCTGTCCAACAACTGGCGGTGTCCACGGAGCTATTAAAAAGCTTGACCGAGGCTGAGGTGACGGTTTTAAACAATGAGCTGACGACTAAAACCGATGAGGAAAAGAAAACGCTGATCGAAAGAATTGCTAAAGCGCACGCGACGGACGAAGATTTCAGGGCCCGCGCGCAGGTCGCGGCCAGGAAAGTGCTGAATGACCATATTACGTATCTCAAAACCCGGGGAGACGATGTTCAAAAAACTGAGATCGCCAAGATTCTGGCCGAGATTGAATAGTGTTTGTTTTGGTGTTTGTAGGGGTGAAACCATGTTTTCGCCATTTTGCGGGTTAATGTGGGCGATTATATGGAATCACCCTTACGGATTACAAATGTAAATCGTTTCGTATTTTTGGTATGAGTAAAATTTTTTGATATGATTAAATAATGGAAAAAAATGAAAATAAAATTGCGGACAAGGCTTGGGTGGTGTGCGTTAATATGGGTTACGGGCACCAGCGGACGGCTTATCCGCTGAAGGGTTTTGCGTACAAAAACAATATTATCAACGCCAATGATTATCCGGGAATCCCGGAGCGCGACCGCAAGATATGGGAAGAAAGCCGCCGGTTTTATGAAGCTATTTCAAAATTCAAGCGTGTGCCGATCATCGGAGCGGGAGCATTCGCGTTTTACGACAACACTTTCCAAAAAATAATCGATTTTTATCCGCGCCGCGATTCTGCGGTCGCGCCGTTCCTGACGAAACGGACTTACGGCCTCATTAAAAAAGGATGGGGCAGGGACTTGATTGAACGGCTGGCCAAAAATCCGATGCCGTTCGTTACAACTTTTTTTATTCCGGCGTTTATGGCCGAGGAATTCGAATATCCCGGCGAGATTTATCTTGTTGTTTGCGACGCGGACGTGAGCCGCCAATGGGTGGCCCAAGACCCGGTGAATAGCCGCATAAATTATTGCGCGCCGACGGTCAGGGTTTTTGAACGGCTCAAGCTTTACGGCGTTCCCAAAAGACGGTTGTTTTTGACCGGGTATCCTTTGCCGGAGAAGAACATTTATTCCCAAAATGGTGATTTGAAAGATTTTGACATTGTTAAAGCCGATCTTGGTCGCCGTTTGGCCAATTTGGATCCGGCGGGAGCCTATAATGCCAAATATTGCGAATTGATCAAGGATGAATTATGCGGAATTGCCAAAAAAAACAATCGGCTGTTGACGGTGATGTTTTCCGCGGGAGGTGCGGGCGCGCAATCCGATATCGGTATTGCGGTCGCGCGCCAGTTCTCGGAAAGGATACGCGATGGCAAAGTCAAGCTGGTTTTGTCGGCCGGGATCAACGAACGGCTTAACCGGCGTTTTTCCGATTGTTTCCGGGAATTGGGGATTTCCGAATGTGCGGGAGCCGAGGTTTTGTTTGAAAAAAATATTGCTGGTTATTTTGAGCGCTTTAACGAAACTTTGCGCAAAACCGACATTCTTTGGACCAAGCCCAGCGAATTGTCGTTTTATTCGGCGCTTGGCATTCCGATAATCGTGGCGCCGCCGATCGGATCGCAAGAAGATTTCAATAAGAGCTGGCTGCTGCGGTCGGGTTTCGGTATCGAGCAGGAGGATCCGCGTTGCGTTAACCAGTGGCTTAACGATTGGCTTGAGCAGGGTTATCTGGCCGAAGCGGCAATGGAAGGATTTATTGAGGGGGAGAAAATGGGCACTGACAATATCAGGAAACTGGTATTTGAGAAAAAGGCCTAAGCCAATTTTCAATTTTCAATTTCTAATTTTCATTGAATTTTCAGTTAAACAATTTTCAAACAAATGCAAAGCATTTGTTTCGGGTATTGTGGCATTGGATATTAATTGAAAATTGATAATTGGAAATTGAAAATTGCGAAGCGAATTCATGTGGTGGTTGTTCGTGGCAATATCAAGCTATATCCTGTTGGCGGTCGCGTCGCTGATCGATAAATTTCTGCTTTCGGGGAAACTTTCCAACCCGAAGCTATACGCGTTTTACGTGGGCATATTCAGCGCGGGCGCGTTTTTGTTCCTGCCGTTCGGCATCTGGGCCGATCCGGGCCTGAAGATATTGCTGATTGGCGCCGCCGCCGGCGCCGCCCAGATTTACGGCTGTTACTTCTATCTTTCCGCGTTGCAGCGGTTCGAGGCGTCGCGCGCGGTTCCGGTGATCGGCAGTATGGTGCCGGTCTTCGGTTTTTTCCTGACTTTTATCGTGTCGGGCGGTACCGCGGTATTGGGTTTGAAAGAACTGGCCGGTTTTTTATTACTGATTTCGGGAAGCTGGCTGATAATGTCGAACGGTATTTCGATCAGCAAAGCCAGCCTTGGCGGCGTGCTTTCGGCATCATTCCTTTTCGCGACGTCGGTGGTTTTGGCCAAGTTGGTGTATATGCAGCTTCCTTCCGCCGATGGGCTTTCCGCCACGGTTATCTCTGGAATCGATATTTCTTCGTTCTTGGTTTTCTTGCGCGGATTCTTGTTGATGGCATTCGGTTCGGTGCTCGCGGCGCTGACATTTCTGATTTCGGGCGATGTGCGTAAAACCGTGTTTGGCAGCCGCGCGCAGCAGGCATCGAAACCCAGCCTTTTGTTTTTCTTCGGGCAGGCGATGGGCGGTTCGGCGTTTTTGCTCCAGAACTTTGCCGTATCGCTGGCGCCGCAGGCAAGCGTTCCGGTGATCAACGCGATGGCCGGGATCCAATATGTTTTTATCCTGGTTTTTTCGCTGTTCCTTTCGGTCTATTTGCCCAAGTCGTTTAAAGAAAAGCTCGCTCCCGCGGCGATCATTCAGAAAACGATCGCGATCCTGATGATCATGGCCGGTCTGGCGATCTTCGCGTTAAGCTAAGGACTAGTATAATCAAAAAACAAAAACACACTTGATAAGTGCGTTTTTGTTTTTAAAAATAATATAATGAAACTTGGTTGGTAATCAGGGTAGTAGTGAGGACTGGCCTCCCGCAAACGGCCGGCAACCTTTTTCAGGCCCGAGGGGTTATTATCCCGGTATTGCCGTTATATTGGCCTTTCGCGGCTTATATACTTTCGCCGAGAAAGGTGTTTCCCTTAGCAAAGCACTTTTAGACATAGACTTTTGCCGTGCCAGCAGCCTATGAATAATCTTGCCCCCCGCAGATTTACCTTTGAATCCGACCGCTTGTACAATGAAATTGTATGAGCAAATTCCAACATTTTTGCCTCTATGAGAGGCAAAGGATTGAAAGGTATTTGAAACAAAAGAAAAGCCGGCA
>Ga0172379_10011962_pt1 | contig 10237 bp, 7 predicted proteins | sample GrowelOW334metaG_FD_119756 | JGI IMG/M metagenome (GOLD analysis project Ga0172379, IMG submission 119756) | Groundwater microbial communities from an aquifer near a municipal landfill in Southern Ontario, Canada - Groundwater well OW334 metaG | ecosystem: Environmental > Aquatic > Deep...
CGGCGTGAAGGGCGGCACCGTTTATGGCGAGACCGACGACTTCAGCTACAACGTGGCCAAGGACCCCGTCCACCTGAACGACCTCAACGCCACGCTCCTGCACCTGATGGGCGTGAACCACCTGAAGCTGACCTTCAAGCACCTCGGAGTGGACCTGCGCCTCACGGGCCTGGAGCGCGAGGCGGAGATCGTGAAGGGCGTGCTGGCCTGAACGGCGGCAGCGACCGGTTTACTTCGTCGCCTCGTCGAACCCGGTCATGGTGTGTTTGCGCACAAAGCCCGTTTCATCGCAAATCACAACGAGGGTTTGCGTGTCGAAGTGCTTGTTGGGGGCGAAGACGAATTTCTCGCGCCCGGCGATCCAGATGAGAACGCGTTCGCCGTCCGTGTTCAGGCGGCGGATGAATGGCGGGCCAAAGGCCTTCACCACCTCCTCCTCCAGACGGGTGGACTTCATCGTGTTGACCACGAACTCCCGGCTGAAAGGCGTTCCGTAATGGTCCGGAGAAAAGAGGCTCAGATTGTATTTGAAGTCACCTTCGTGAAACAACAGTTGCAGCACCACGAACTCGTCAGAGTAGAGCACCGAAAGCATCCTCAATTTACCGTTGTCATACGGGACTGCGGTGAGATGGGAGTAGGTGGCCACGGATTGATTGTTGGCACCGGTTTCCATTTCCTTGGGTTTGCCGAGGACGCCTTCCAATTCGCTTCGCTTCTGCCCGACTTTCACCTGGGCGATAATTGCCGGTTCCAAGCGCTCCGCAGGGGTGAGACAACCGACGAGAAAACTGCACAGCACCGCCAGCAAGAAGAGATGAGATTTCATATCCGTTGGGTTAAGGAAATCAAACACCGCGTCAGAAGGCAACCGGAAGAAGCTGTAAATCTTGAAGGGCGTGCCAGCCTGAGCGTCCGCGCCGGACATGAGCCGATTTCTCGGGGAGGCCGCTAAAATGTCATTTGCCCCCCGACGGGCTGACTCCCTACAGTAGCGTCGGCATGAACGACGACCTGTCCAAAGCCATCGGTTTCGGTGGCAACCCCTCCCCGCTCACCGGTCCGAAGCTTGTCACCTACATCAACCTCAAGCTCGCCGCGCTGGGGTGCCCGACGCTGGCGACGGCGGATGCGTCGGAGTTCCGCGACCTCACCGAGTCGCTGCTCGCACGGCATCGCGAGACGGAACGGCTGCTGGCGAACTATCAGGCGCCCGCGGACTGGCGCATCCAGCAGTTCCTCGAGGATTACATTCACGAGACCGGCCTCTCCGTCCGGCTGCCGCACCAGACCTTCGTGCTCGACCGGCACGGCGTCGCCCGCGCGCTGTCGCTGCCGCCGGACCGCGATGAATTTGTCTCCGACATTGTCAGCTCGTATCGCGTGCGGCAGGGCGTGCTGCACAACCCGGCCAGCGACCGGCGCACCACCGCGGGCGTCTTCCACATCGCCGAGGGCGGCCTGCCGGTTCCGAACGACAAGCGGGCCGTGCCGGTGCGCGCCTTCGCCCGGATGCTTCAGTTCGCGCTGACACCGCCGCAGGCGTTGCTGCGCCTGCCCTTCACTGCGTCGCAGCCGGAGCCGGCGGAATGTTTCGTGTCGCTGCTGCTGCGTCCGCTGGTGTGTCCCGCGGTGCCGGGCTTCTGCGCGGAGAAGACGATGGAAATCCGCTTCTTCGCGCCGGGCAACCTCGTCAGCAACCTGGACTTCGTCGAAAGCATCTTCGGCAACGCGGGCGATCCCTATCTGCCGGTGAACGACGCGGCGCTGGACGTGGAGCATTGGACCGGCCATACCGGCTGCGTCATCCTCGCGCCGCACCTGACTGCGGTGACGAAGAAGAACGCCGGCCTGCCGCCCTGGGACAAGGCCACCGAACGCCAGCGCCAGGATGGCATGTGCTGGCGCGACGAACACGAACTCTACAACGATGGTGCGGCCTTCAAGCTCACCGCGCGGGACGAGTCCGGCGTCATCGTCACGCTCATCGCGGACAACTACTTCGGCTACTGCAAGAAGGAGGTGAAGACGCAGATCAGATTCGCCGCGAACCTCTTCGGCCTGTGCGAGGAGGAGCACGCGGGCGGCGCGCTGGTTTTCCCCAGCTACGATCTCGGCGAGGAGTTTGCCGGCGGCATCCATGTGCAGCAGCGCGGGCATTCGTTCGGGGACGCGGCAGCCCTTTTCGCGGACATGATGGAGCTGAAGCCCGAGGGCTACGCGGTGGACCGGAAATTTCCCGACATTTTCTACGTGCCGGAGGATGCGAGCTTTGCCCTTCGCACCCAGGCGGTGACGTGGACGGATGAGCACGGCCCGCAGAGCATCAAGCTGCTGGCCGGCCGCACCTACGTCCGGCCCAGCGGCTATCGCGTCCAGATGGAGAAGCCCGCGAACCGCATCTGGCGGCTGGTCGGCACGCGCGGCGAGGGCACCCTGTGCCACAAGCCCAGCACCGTCTCCGGCGGCGGCAAGTCGGAGATTTCCAAGTCGCTCTCCGACGCGATTCTGCAAGGGCCGGTCTTCGTCGCGGACTTCAAAAGGGACTTCGACAAAGTGGCCAAACTGCTCTCCCGCGATTACTCGCAACGCTTCCGCGACCCGGCGCGCAATGGCAGGGACACGCGCCCGCTGCTCTCGCGCGAGCGGTCGCTCGGCTCCGTGATCAAGCTGCTCGCGCCGTCGCCGCGCGATTACTCGGACGAGTTCAACGAGTGGCTGGAGGACATCCCGCAGTATGTGAAGGAGCTGGTCTTTGTCGTGAAGCGGTTCCACAAACCGGAATGGGGCAGGAACTGGCGCGAGCACTTCAGCGTGGACATCGTCAACGGTGTGACCGGCAACGAGCTGAAGTGCGACAACCGCAAGCTGATGACAACCTACCTGCGCGTGGGGTTCGATACTGACGGCGCGTGGCGGGTGTTCAGCCTGCGCAAGGATTTCCATCCCGCGATGAAACTCCAGCAGGAGGACGACATCAGTGCGAGCGTGGTGGTGCCGGCGACGGCCATCCACAGGGAAGCTGCCGCTCCGCCGACACCGGCGATAGCCGAGGCCGCAGCAGGCGCGACGGCCTTTCTCACGCAGGCCGCCTTCGCTGCCCCCCGGGACACGGACCGCTCGCTGAAGTTTGTGCAGAACTGCGAGTATCGGCTCTTCCAGCGCCCGGACGATGCCATTCATCGCGGCTACGACAAACAGGCGGAGAGCGATTTCGCGCAGCCGGGCAACTTCTTCTCCAACTACCAGCCGCTAACGCGCGCCGACGCGCAGCACGAGCTGGAAGACAGCATCAACTTCGTGAAGTTCACGGTGCCGATGGCCGACCTCATCCGCGCCGCCGCGAGCGAGGCCGGCCGGCCGAAATTCTTCGTCAGTTCCGCGCATCCGCGCCTCGTGGATGGCAGGATGACGAAGAACCCGCGCTACCTCCAGAACCGCCAGGATCTCGTCCATCCGCGCGAAGTCCACCTCGCCGAGATGGCCACGCGGCTCTTCCGCCGGATGCCGACCAGCCAGCCCTTGCACCGGCCCGTCAACGCCGTGCTGCCCGGCCGGCGCAACAACCCGCCCGAGCCGGGCGTGCGGCCGCTGTGCGTCTTCAACCCGATCCACCACCTCGAACTCCCGGAGCTGTTCATCGAGTTCATCTCCAGCATGACCGGCAAGTCGCCGTCAACAACCGGCGCCGGCTCCGAGGGCGCGCTCACGAAAGGTCCGTTCAACGCGCTCCATCCAATCATCGACCTCAACGCCGCGCTGGTGAGCTACATCCTCACCGGCGGCGGCGTGTTTGTGACTTGTGCCGGACACGTCGGCCCGAAGGTGCGCGTGGACCACGACATCAGCCTGCTCGTGCCGGAGTTGTGGTGCCGCCTCGGACCCGAGGAGCGCGACCCGGAATTTCTGAAACGCGAGGGCTACCTGGAGCGCTGCGAGGATTTCGACTTCAACGGCCGGCGCGTGCTCGGGAGCCGGCTCGGCTGGCGCATCACCGGGCGCTTCGTCCGCCATTACTTCGGGCGCATCTTCAACTACCCGCACAGCGTGCTCACCGACGAGATGCTGCGGCCCGAGTTGCAGGACACGGCGGTCTTCGCCGACGGCGTGGAGAACATCGTCGCCACCGCCGGCCGCGTGGCGGGGCACTATTTCGCCGACGGCGGCGTGGAACTCGCCTGCCCCCCCCTGCGCGCGCTGCTTCACATCATGCGCGACGGCCAGCACGAGGGGCGCGACCTTGGGCATCCTGAAGTTCGCGCCCTTTTCACGCGCGAATCGCTGCTGGCGGGCGACTGGTATGCCGACCGCCTGAAGGCCCAGCAGGCCGCAGACGTGAAGCTCTGGCAGCGCCGGGTGAAAAACCTCGAAACCTTCCTCTCCCGGACCAACACGAGCGGGGTTTCCTCGCAGCTCAGCATCCGCGCCCGCCTCGACACCGCGTGGGCGGAACTCCGCCGGGTCCAGGCCCCCGAGCACCTCACGTCCCTGCGCGGCACGCTCGGCGTGCAGCCCAAGCTGCGAACGTAGCCAATATCAGGGCAGCACCAGACGCAGCGGTTCAGCCTGGCCCTCGACGGCCAGCACGACCGCGCTGCGCTCGATCTCGATGCACCGTGCCTTCCGCTGCACCCCCCCGGACGGAAAAACGAGTTCCGTGCCCGGGGCAACCGTGTAGGTGGTCGAACCGATTTGCAGCAGGGCGGTGCTGCGCTTTGAGCCGATCGTGATGTTCTTAACGCTGATGGAACGATCACCGAGCTTCGATTCCGTTGCACGCGGCGCTGGAGCCGGGGCGGCGGCGGGGGCGGATGGTTGTGCCGGCTTCACAGTTGCGGTCGTGTTGGTCCTCGGGAGCAATTCCGCGCCGACCGGCGGGTTGGCCCTGGGCGGCTCCTCAACAGCCGGCGCGGCGGGGCCGGGCTCGGCGAGCAGGCGGACGACCTTGTCGTTGAGCGCCACGGTGCCGGACACGTCGCGGATGACACCCTGCCTGTCCACAAGCCACATGCTGGGAAAATGCTGCACTCCATAGCGCCGGAGATTCGGTGTCTCACCGCTGCGTCCCTCGAAAAGCTGCGGCCACGCCATGCCCTTCTCGCGCACGACCCGCTCCAGATCGGCGCGGGACTCGTCCGCGCTCACGCCGATGATTTCAAAGCCCTGCTTGTTGTGGCGCTCATAGACCGTCTTCACGTTTGGAATTTCCGCCATGCACGGCGGGCACCACGTCGCCCAGAAATCAATCAGCAGCACGCGCCCGCGCAGCTTGTCAGTGTCCACCTGCCGGCCGTCAATGGCGGTGAACTTGAGCGGCGGGAACGGCTTGCCGAGCCATTGAAGATAGGCGGCGTCCTGCGGCGCGCCGGGCGGCGAGATGGGACCGACTGAAGCGACTGCGACGGCGGGCTTCGCCGGTTCGTCCCCGCCCTGATCGAGTGCGGCCTTCTTCTCGAAGATGCCGCGCGCTGTTGTGACTGGATTGGCGTTCCCCTTGAGCAGGGCCGTGATTTTCCGGTCCAGTCCGGCTCCGGCGCTGATGTAACGGACGACACCGTTGCGGTCGAGCAGCCACATGGAAGGCCAGTGACGCACGCCAAAGGTCTTGCCCGGCGCGGCGTCCTGCCCGCCGCCGTCGAAGTATTGCGGCCACCTGATCTGCTCACGCTTCACCAACTCCTCCAGCCGCTGCCTGTCTGCGTCGAAGCTGATGCCGACGATCTCGAAGCCCTCCTTGTTGAAACGCTCGTAGGCTTGGCGAACGTGCGGGATTTCCTCCAGGCAGGGCGGGCACCAGGTCGCCCAGAAGTCGAGGAGGACGACCTTGCCCCGCAGTTTCTCCAGGTCCACCTCGCGGCCGTCGAGTGCCTTGAACTTCAGCGGCGGGCTGGGTTTGCCAACCATCGGCAGGTAGCGCTCGTCGGACTTGAAGAGCAGCTCCTCCTTGTCGCCGGGCTTGCAGCCTGCAAACGCAATTCCCAGCACGGCAATCAGCAGCGGAAGGCGGGACAAAAGCGGGCGCATTTGGAAATGGGTTACACCGCCGGCGCGGGCTTCGCGCCGAAGCCGCACAGCTCGCCGATGAACCGCCCGATGGCCTTCAGCCCGGCGACGATGCCCACATCGGTCGTCGCACCCCAGCCATAGACCTGCGACAGCGCCTCCTCGTGCGTGCTGTAGCGCGGCGGAAGCGTGAAGACGGCGGTGTGCTCCTCTCCGTTCACGGTGACGATCTCGCTGTGAAAGACGCCCTTGCCCACCGCGTAGGCGGCCTTCGGCATCACCAGCGTGCGCGGCGCGAGGAGGAGCCACGGACGGTAGGTGAAGACGAGTTCTCCGGCGGCGTTGCGCGCAAGCGTGCCGTAGGTGCGGATGGGCACCTTGTCGATCTCTCGCGCGAGGAACATGGTGTTGCCCGTCGCGCCGGGCTTGCAGCGCGTCCGCCCGAACGTGAGGTAATCCCAGATGAACTGCGTGCCGCAGACGGTGAGGCGGAACGCCCAGCCGGCGAGGAAGTAGCTCGCAACAATGATGACGAGCGACCAGACCAGGCCCACCGTCGGATTCGCAAAGCCGGCGACGGTGACCGTGGAAAGCAGAAACGTCCGGAACGCCTTCAGCCCCGCGTCCACCGTGGCGAAGGGGCTGATGAGGATCATCATGTTGATGGCGTGGGCGGCGAGCCAGACCACCGCGAAGGCGATGATGGCGAAAGGCACCATGAGCACGTTGAAGATGCCGGAGACACCGAGCGCGGCGAACATGGCGTTGCCGGCAACCGCCTCCTTCACCGCGTCCGACCCGAACACGCTCGCCACGATGGGCACGAACGCGCCGGCGGCGACGAGTCCGCTGACCTTGTTCTCCAGGGCCTCGGCGACATCGAGCGGCTTCTTCAGCGCGGTGGGCACCACCACACCGCCGGCATCCTTCAGCGCGACCGCCCCGACAATTCCCAGGGCCGGCAGCCAGAACCACATTTGGGCAAACCACGGCAGCTTCTCGCGCTGGCTGGCATCGGTGCGGAACCACTTGAACGCGCCGTAAGCGCTGGTGCCCAGCAGCGGCGAGATGGCCACGCCGGTGACGGTGGTGACGGTCTGCGCAATGTCCATGCCCGGGGCGGATTTGGCGGCGGGTCTCGCCGGAGCGGGTGTTTGCGCCGCATGGACGGCGATCAAGGCGAGGCAGAGGACGAGGGCGATGAGGAGCCAGTTGTGCTTCTTCACGCGGACAAGCTTCGCTAGCGGTGCGGCTTTGGCAAGCATCGGTTGCAGACCGCACGGCGCAACGTGGAGGACGTGAGCTTCTCCGTGTCCCTCTTGAGAGGCTGCGCGCCCTGGAACTACACTCCCTTGAACAACGGGGAAATCTCCCCCAGGATAAGTGCGCTGTGCGCGGCGGGCGGGTGATTGCTGGCAACTGTGTGAAGTCCGTGCCGTCTGAACTCGGAATTGTATTGGCGAAACGAAACGAACCCTCAAATTCATGACCTCCCTCACCTTCCCCTTCACCGAAGCCCAGGTCCGCGCGCTCAAAGTCGGCGACGAGGTTTCCATCTCGGGCATCGTCTTCACCGGGCGCGACGCCGTGCACAAGTATCTGCACGACGGCGGCAAGCTGCCGCCGGGCGTCTCGCTGCGCGACGGCATCATCTACCATTGCGGCCCGGTGATGATGAAGCAGGCCGACGGCTCCTACAAATGCACCGCCGCCGGCCCCACCACCTCCATCCGCGAGGAGCCGTATCAGTGGCAGATCATCCGAGACTTCGGCGTGCGCGGCGTCATCGGCAAGGGCGGCATGGGCGACAGGACGATTGCCGCCTGCAAGGAGCACGGCTGCGTCTATCTGCACGCCATCGGCGGCGCGGCGCAGGTGCTGGCCGAGTGCGTGAAGAAGGTGCGCAACGTCTATTTCGCCGAGGAGTTCGGCTCACCCGAGGCCATCTGGGAGCTGCAAATCGAGAACTTTCCGGCCGTCGTCACGATTGATGCACATGGCAATTCGCTGCACAGGGAGGTCCTGGCGGCGAGCAGCGCGGCGTTGGCGGAGCGGTTGTGACGGCTCCGGGCGGTGGAAATTTGCAGGCGGCTTTTCCCGGAGCGACGCTTGACACCCCCCCTTCCTCCGCTAACCTCCGCGTTCCGCTTGAGGCGGAAACCGCGCGGTGAGCCGCGCCCTGAACAATTTCAAACCGAGCTTTAGCCTATGAAACGCCAGTATCAACCCTCGAAAATCCGCCGCCAGCGCCAGCACGGCTTCCGCGCCCGCATGGCCACCCGCGGCGGCCGCAAGGTCCTCGCCAACCGTCGCAAGACGGGCCGCAAGAAGCTCACCCCGGTGTGATCCCATGTCCGCCAGCCCGTCCACGCGGCTGACGCTCGGGGCCGGCCAGCGCCTCAAACAGACGCGCGATTTCACACGTCTGAAGGCACAGGGCCGCCGCCTCGCACGCGGTTGCGTGCTGATGAACTGGGCGGAACTCCCGGAGGGTCGCTCCCGTCTCGGCATCGTGGCCGCGAAACGCATCGGAGGCTCGGTGGCCCGCAGCCGGGCCAAGCGCCTTCTGCGGCAGGCGTTCCGGCTCCACCAGCACGATCTGCGCGTGCCTTCGGAAATCGTCCTTGTGGCGCGCGACTCGATTGCAGGCCGGGCGTTTGCGGAGGTGGAACGTGACTACCTCGCCGCGCTGCGGGCAGCGGGCCTGCTCAAGACTTGAACCGCCGGCACTGTCCGGCGGCTGACCATTGAATCCGGCCCAACACATTCTGCTCCTCGCGCTCCGGCTCTACCGCTGGTTTGTTTCGCCTGCGCTCACGCTGCTCTTTGGCGCCGCGTGCCGTTACGAGCCGAGCTGCTCGGCTTACGCGATGGAAGCCGTCCGCAGGCACGGCGCATGGCGCGGCGGCTGGCTGGGCGTGAAGCGCATCGCCCGCTGTCAGCCGTGGGGCGGCTGCGGTTGCGATCCCGTGCCGGAAACGCTCAGGCCCCACGTCGCAGATCCCACGTCCACCTCCGTCGCAGTTCACTAGCTTTCTTTCATGGACCGTAAATCCATCCTCGTCCTGCTCGTTTCGTTTCTGCTGATCCTCGGCTGGTTCAAGCTCGTCGAGGTCATGTATCCGCCCCCGCCGCCACGGCCGGTGGTGCGGAGCACGAACGCGGTGCCACACGCCGTCAGTCCTGCGGGCACGAACGTTTCGATTTCCCAGCCCGCGCCCGGCACGCCTGCCCCCGTCTCGACGCAGTGGGTCGCGCCCAAAGCCGAGGAGCAGCTGGTCCTGCTGGAGACGGCGGACGTGCGCTACACGTTCACCTCGCACGGCGGCGGATTGAAGCTCGCGGAGCTGAAGCACTTCCCGAAGATCGTCGGCAACCGCAAGGTCATTGACCCCGCCCGCGTCGTAACGCTGAACACGAAGGCTCCCGTCGCGGCGATGACGCTGCTGGGCGGCGATGCGATCCAGGGCGACGGCCTCTTCACGCTCGCGAAATCGGAGAAGGGCGTGCGCGCGGAGAAGCTGCTCCCCACGGGCCTGCGCATCGTGAAGGAGTTCACGCCGGGCACGAACTACCTGCTGCACGTCCACGTCTGGCTGGAGAATACAAAGGGCGAGACCCTCGCCCTGCCGCCGCAGGAGTGGATCATCGGCACCGCCACCCCCATCAACCCGCTCGACAAGGGGACGCTAATGAAGGTGAACTGGGCTGAAAACGGCAAGAGCAGCACGGTCGGCGACCCCTATTTCGAAAATGCCACGCTGGGCTGCATTCCCGGCACGAAGCGCACGGAGCACAAGGTCGAGGGCAAGTTCGCGTGGGCGGTCGTCCAGAACCAGTTCTTCGCGATGGCCGCCATCCCGAAGGGACCGGCGGACCAGCTCGTCACCCACCGCGTCGCGCTCCCGGCGCACGATCCAGCGGACGTGCCGGAGGGCGACAAGGCGCTGCCCAATCCGTTCGGCTTCCAGAGCGCCTTCGTGTATCCGGGTCAGGCCCTGTTCCCCGGCGGGACCAACGCAGTCCACCGCGAGTTCGCCCTCTACATCGGACCCAAGGAATACAAGACCCTGGCCCGACTCGGCAAACAGATGGGCAACGATCTCGATCTCATCATGGACTACGGCGGGTTCTTCGGCTTCTTCGCCAAGGGCCTGCTGCTCTCGATGAACGGCCTGCACGCGCTGGGGCTCAAATACGCATGGTGCATCATCGCCATCACGCTGATCATCAA